>Ga0190363_1001258_pt1 | contig 15016 bp, 18 predicted proteins | sample 48721867_MG_FD_161272 | JGI IMG/M metagenome (GOLD analysis project Ga0190363, IMG submission 161272) | Hydrothermal vent microbial mat bacterial communities from Southern Trench, Guaymas Basin, Mexico - 4872-18-6-7_MG | ecosystem: Environmental > Aquatic > Marine > Hydrothermal vents >... | reverse complement strand
ATGTTTTGGATGTAGAGTGGGTTGTTCAGTTCAGAATAAAAGATCCTTATAAAGTTTTATTTAACTTACGTAATGTGAGAAAAGCAATCAGAGATGCATCCGAATCTGTGATGAGAAAAATTGTGGGAGATTATACCTTTGAGGAGGTTCTTACTGCTAAAAGATTGGAGATTAATGATAAAGCACAACAAGAATTACAGAAGATTTTAGACTTATATAAAGCAGGAATAGAAATTATCACTGTCAAACTTCAGGATGTTAATCCTCCGGATCCAGTAAAGCCAGCGTTTAATGAAGTGAATGAGGCAAAGCAGGAAAAAGAAAGAATGATTAATGAAGCATGGCAGGTGTATAACAAAAAGATTCCTCAGGCTCAAGGAGAGGCAAAAAAGATAATAATGGAAGCTGAAGGTTACGCACAGGAGATAATAAATAAAGCTCAAGGAGATGTAGAAAGATTTTTATCTTTACTTTCTTCCTACAAAAAAGCAAAAGATATTACTTTAAAAAGGCTTTATCTTGAATATATGGAGAAGATTTTAAAAAAAGCAGGAAAAAAGTATATTATTGATGAGAAAGAAAAATCAATTTTACCCCTGCTGCGGTTAGAAAAATGAGAAAGATAATTATTTTTTTAATTATTCTGTTTTTCTTTATTCTCCTTCTTATTCAAAGTTCACCTTTCTATATTCTTCCTGAGGGAAAACAAGCTGTAATTACCCAATTTGGAAAACCTAAAAAAGTTGTCAGGGAAGCAGGGCTTCACTTTAAAATTCCTTTTATTCAAAAAGTTAATTATTTTGAAAAAAGAATACTTGCTTGGGACGGATATCCTACCCAGATTCCTACCAAGGATAAAAAATATATCTGGATGGATACAACCGCACGCTGGAGAATTGCTGACCCTTTAAAATTTTTCCAGACAGTGGTTAATGAGGAAGGAGCACAAGTCCGTTTAGATGATATAATTGATGGTGCTGTAAGGGATGTAGTTACTTCCCATAATTTAATTGAGATTGTTCGTTCCTCCAACCGTATTGTTGAAGAATTCAAAAAGAGAAAAAATAAAGGTAGTGAGGAAAAGGCACCTGAAAGCATAAAAGAAGGAAGAGATAAGATGCGTGAGGAAATAATTAAAATAATTAAACAAACACTTCCTCATTATGGTATAGAGCTTATTGATATAAGGATAAAAAGAGTAAATTATGTAGAAGAGGTAAGAAGAAAGGTTTATGAACGCATGATTGCTGAGCGCAGACAGGCAGCAGAAAAATATCGCTCTCAGGGAAGAGGAATTAAGGCAGAGATTGAAGGAAGGACCGAGAAAGAATTAAAAGTGATAACCTCTCAAGCTTATAAAAAAGCACAGAAAATAAAAGGAGAAGCGGAGGCAAAAGCTAACCAGATTTATTCTCAAGCATATTCTCAGGATCCAGAATTCTTCTCTTTTTTGCAAACTCTAAAAACTTACCAGAATACAGTAGATAAAAACACAACCCTTCTTCTTTCTACCGATTCAGACTACTTTAAATATCTTAAAAAATTTCTGCAAAAAAATCCTCCAAAATAATTCAATTCCTGAGATAAATCATACCTGCCGGGTGTGTAATTTTTTGGTATTACACAACATTAGATGTTGTGTAACTATTTGAAAGAATATATGATAAAATAAACAAATGAATATTTTGGTTACAGGAGCTACAGGTTTTATAGGAAGATTTCTTGTTCAAAGACTTTGTTTGGATGAGCAAAACAATATTTTTTGCTTGGTGAGAAAAAATTCCAAAAATATAAAGTATTTAGCTCCTTTTGAAGTAAAATTTATATATGCGGATATAACAGAGACAAGTTTTATTAAAGAGATTAAAGATTTAAATTTAGATGTGATCTTTCATTGTGCAGGTTATGTGGGTAATAAAAGGAAGAAATTATATAAAGTTAATGTTTTGGGAACAAAGAATATTTGTGAGTTAGCTTTAAAATTAAATATAAAAAAAATGGTATATTTAAGCTCTGTGGCAGTAGTAAGTGGAAATGAAAATTTACCTTTAGTGGAAGATTTGCCTTACAAAGCAACCAACATCTATGGAATTTCAAAAATAGAAGCAGAAAAAATAGTTTTAGATTATAGAAAAAAAGGGTTGAAAACTGTTATTTTAAGACCGTGTATGGTATATGGAGAGTCTGAACCACATCTTTTAGGATTGTTTCTTTTTTTACTCAAATACAGACTTTTTCCTTTAGTAGATGAAGGGAAATACAAATTGCACTTGTTGTATGTAAAAAACTTGGTAGAGGCTATGATATTTTCTCTATCTAAGGAAGAATTTACAGAAGGCACTTTTTTTGTAGCTGACAAAGAGATTTTAACTTTAAAAGAGATAGTTGATATCTTTACCGAGACAATAAAAGCTAAATCTCCTTTCAGAATTCCATCTTGTCTGAAACCTATGTTATTAAATTTACCTTTTTTAGGAAGAAGATTAAAATTTTTTTTGAAAGATAGAATTTATAGTATAAAGAAGTTACTTTCCTTAGGTTTTAAACATCCATATCCTGCAAATTTAGGTTTAAGAAAGAGTGCAGAATTTTGGCTAAAGCATTTGAGGTATCCTTTTAGGTGTTTTTGGTTTATTCTTTAATCCTTCCAGACCTTCTTGTTTATACCTTTTAGATACTTATAGACTGTCTTTCTTGTGGTTTTAAATTTCCTGCTTGTCTTTGATACCCCAAATTCTAATGCATATCTTATCATTTTAAGCCTATAATCAAAAAAGTTTACCATCCCTTTAAATATGCTATAATAAGTCATAGCCCGACCCTCCTTTTTGGTAAAGATTTAAAGAAGGCAATATTTTACCATAAGCTCTCCAATCTATGAGGGGGTCGGGCTCAAAAAAGTATTCTCCTTTATGAATTCTTTAAATCTTTGCCATTTTTTGTTTTCTTTTCTTAAAAATATCTGTTTGGTGTTTATTATATTAGTAGGCTGGTAAATTGAATGATTTGTTTGGGGATTATTTAAATTTCCTTTTTTTCTTGATTTTTTCCTCAAAGATGGATTTGCTTTAGATGAAGAAGGAATTTTCTTTATCTTCTTCTTTTTAGAGGAAACCTTTAATCTTAATGCGTGCTTTTTTAACCTTTTAAATAACTTCTTATCAAAGAATGATAAGGATTTTAGGTGTATACCATGTGCCTTTACTTTTCTAATAACAGTTGTTTTTATGTTGTCTTAATAAGAAATTAATGATATAATTTTGCGAGAAAGAAGTTTTCTACATAGAAATCAGTTCAAAAGGTAAATTTATCAAAAGAAGCTTTAGTAAAGGAGGAGGAGAGATGGAAGGGGAAGAAAAAAGGAAATTTAGTCGTTGGTATCTAAAAGAGGAAGAAAAAATAAATTTGACTTTTTCTGAGTTCAAGGAAGGAATAAAAGTAATTGATATTAGTGCAGGAGGAATAAAAATTATTTCTCATCAACCTCTTGAGGTAGGTAAAATAGTTACGGGAAGATTAACCTTAGCTCCTATGAACTTACCCTTTTTCATGAAAGAAATAGGACCCTATTTTATAAAAGGAAAGGTAAAAAGAGTAGAAGAAACAAATCAAGGATGGAAAATAGCTTTAGAATTTGAGAAAGTAAGTACATCCCCTCTTGCTTAAAGAGAAAATAGAAAAAAATTAAAAATGATTAATTTAGCTATTGAAGCAGCTAAAGAAGCAGGAAAATTCTTACTTGATAATTTTGGAAAAGTGAATAAAGTTTATTCTAAAGGAGATAGAAATCTTTTTACTGAAATTGATAAAAAAGCTGAAGGAATAATTGTAGAAAAAATTAAAATTCAATTTCCCTCCCATGGAATCTTAGGAGAAGAAGAAACTAAGGAAAATCTTGAATGTGATTATCTTTGGATTATTGATCCTTTAGATGGCACACATAATTATATAAGAAATATTGATATTTTCGGAGTATCTATTGGATTATTGTATAAAGGTAAATTTATCCTGGGAGTAATTTACATACCTCAAGAAGATGAACTTTATGTAGGGGAGAAAGGCAATGGCGCTTATAAAAATGGAGGAAAAATCTCTGTTTCTTCAAGAGAGAATTTAAAAGAATGTTCTATCTCTTTTGATTCTAGTATTCGCTATGCACCTTACAGAATGTTAAAGGATTTAGATAAACTTGCTAAGGATGTTTTTAATATAAGAATGTTTGGTTCTTCTGCGCGTACATTAAGTTATATTGCTGAAGGTAAGTTAGATGCAGCAGTTGAGTATAACGATAAACCGTGGGATTTTGCTGCTGGTGTTTGTTTAATTGAAGAAGCGGGAGGTAAGTTTACTGATTTAGAAGGAAATATTCCTACTTATAAAAGTATAGGTTACATTACAGCAAATCCTATTATTCATAAAAAAATAAGGAGTTTAATTAGTAATAAATCTTCTCTTTCAAGAGATTAATTTTCCCACTTTAACTGACTAATAAAAACTTTCTTATTTCTAGATGTATTCATGCCTCAGGCAACCGATGATTCTTCTGGACCAGAAAAGCCCAACAATGTGTGAGTGGGAAGCCCAGGGCCGAATCAATAGACCGTGGCCATAACAAGGCTGAAGAGATGAATGGCTTAAATACTATAAAAAGAAAATAAAAACAAAATTAAAGTTTTTATTGACAAGAGGTAGGTTTTCAGAGATGAATTATTGATATAAGGGAGAATATAAAGATGTGTAGGTTTACAAATCAAACATTACTTGTCTTCTCAGCTTACAGAATTAATTCCCTCTTCCCTTACTGCAACAAAAATACCTGTAACATTTTATTATTGTAACTATACCCTCAAGGGAAGGAAATATAGAAAAAGTTTCTATTGTATGATATAATATTTTCAAAATGAATAAAGTATTAATTGTTGATGATGAAAAAGAAACAGTAGAATTTCTAAAAAATTTCTTAGTAAGGAGAAGGAATATCAAGGTTTTATGTGCTACTAATGCTAAAGAAGCTATTGATTTATTTACTAAAGAAAGACCGGAGTTAGTATTTTTAGATATAAGAATGGATATGCCTGAAGATGGATTTATAGTGTTAAAAAAAATTAGGGAAGTAGCTAATGAAGAAGAGGCAAAAGTTGTTATGCTTACCGCAAAGGAGGATAGGTCAGCGGTAGTAAAATCAAAGAGATTGGGAGCTCAAGAATATTTAATTAAACCCATAGATTTAATGGCATTTGATAAATTAGTTTCTTATTATTTGAAGAAATAATCTCTTTATGCGCATTTCCTATCGTAAAGAGCTTGAGAAAGCTGCTCGCCAGATGATTCTTATCCATCGCACAGATACTTTGATAAAACTTATTATTCGTGCAGTAATAAGAAATTTAAGGGTAACACACGCAGGAATTTTTCTTTATCAAAAAGACAAAAAAGTATATGTTCTGACAATTTCTAAAGGAAAGGAAGGAATTAAAATTCCTTCGGGACTGGTAAGACTATCTTTTGATTCACCTTTAATTAGATATTTTTTAGATTCTTCTTATCGTCTGGATAAAAGTAATTATCTTATCTTGGAAAATGTAAAAAGATGGTTAAAAAGAGGAAAGATAAAGAAAAATAAAATTTATAAGGATTTTTTTAAACAACTTATTTATCTTCTCTCTCTAATTAAAGTAAAAGTAGCTCTTCCTATTTTTTTTCACGATGAACTTTTGGGAGTATTTGTATTAGGAGAAAAACTTTCTAAGAAAAAGTTTTCTTCAGATGAATTGGCCTTTCTTTCTATTCTTTCCTCCGATGTTGCAATGGCTATTCGTAATGCCTCTTTATTTGAAGATTTACGTCTGCAGTTAGAGAGGAACCAGAAGCTATTTTTACAAACTATCTCTGCTTTAGCACAAGCTATTGAAGCTAAGGATAAATATACAATTGGGCATACAGAGAGAGTAGTAGATTTAAGCTTAAAGATTGCTCATCAGCTCAAAAGAATAAGAAGAATAAAAGATTGGGATAGGTTTGAACATAATTTGAAAATTGCTGCTTTACTTCATGATATTGGTAAAATAGGAGTTCCTGAGACTATTTTGAATAAACCTACTTCTCTGAATGAGAAAGAATGGGAGTTTATAAAAAGACATCCTTTAATTGGTGTGGAAATTTTATCCCCTATCAAAGACTTAGGAAAAGTAATAGAGGCAATAAAGTATCATCATGAGCGCTTTGATGGGAAAGGTTATCCTGAAGGGTTGAAAGAAAGAAAAATTCCTCTCATATCCGCAATAATTGCTGTTGCTGATGCCTATGATGCTATGACTTCCGATAGACCCTACCGAAAGGCTTTATCACCTCAGGAGGCAAAAAGTGAAATTAAGAAAAATAAAGGGCTTCAGTTTCATCCTCAAGTAGTAGATGCATTTTTAAAGGTTTTCCCCAATGGTAAATGAAAAAAATAATAATTTTTCATATTTCTCAGTTAGGAGGACACAAAAAGGCAGCAGAAAATATAAAAGAAGCATTAGAATATAGAGCTCCTTCCTTAGATGTTCTTAGTTTAAATATCTTTGATTATATCAGTCCTCTCTTAGAAAAAAAGGTAAATTTCTTATATGGATTGACGATAAAATATTTTCCCCAGCTGTGGGGAAAGCTTTATGATAGAAAAAGTGTAATGAAGACTCTGACTCCTTTGCAGAAAATTATAAATAGATGTGCATTGGTTAAGATTTATAAATTAATTGACAAGATTAAACCTTCATTAATTTTGACTACCCAGGCTTTTCCCTGTGGAATAATTGCTGATTTAAAAAAAATTCTTAATTTTAGTATTCCTCTAATAGGAGTTGTAACTGATTATTATCCCCACTGCTTCTGGATTTATTCAGAGGTAGATTTCTATACTGTGGCATCTCAAGAAGCAAAAGAGATTTTGATAAAAGAAGGAATTAAAGAAGAAAAGATAAAAATAGCCGGTATTCCTATCTCTATAAAGTTTTTAAAACCCTTTCCTCGAAAAGAAATCGCTCAAGAATTTGGTTTTGATTTAGATTTGCCTACAGTTTTAATTATGGGAGGAGGTTTAGGCATCGGACAACTGGACAAAATTGTTAAGATAATTGATAAAAGTTTTAAAAATTTGCAAATAATTGTAGTTTGTGGTAAAAATAGAAAACTTTATAAGTGGTTTAAGAAGAATTTTTCTTTTTTCCAAAATAAAGTTTTTTATTTTGGTTATGTAGATTTTATATATAAACTTATGGATTTTTCAGATATTATTATTACTAAAGCAGGAGGATTAACTGTTTCAGAAGCTTTAGCTAAAGGATTGGCAACAATTCTGATAAATCCTATTCCTGGTCAGGAGGAAAAAAATACACGTTTTCTTTTAAAAAAAGGAACAATTTTAAAAGCAAAAAATTTAAAAGAGCTATCTATTTTTTTGGATTCACTCCTGAAGGATAAAAGTAAATTATTTTCTTTAAAAGAAAAAGCAAAAAATTTAAGTATTACTGATTCTTCTTTACGTATTGCGGAATTAGCTTTAAGCTGCCTTTAATATGTATTATCTTTTTCTCTTGGGAAGGTTTATTGCCTTAAATTTGCCACGCAATGCAGGGTACACTATCGCTAAATTATTAGCAAGATTAAAGTTTTATTTTTCTAAAAAAGATAGAAAAATTTTATCATTTAATCTTTCTCCTGTTCTTAAAGACAAAAGGAAGGCAAAGAAGATAGTAAAAAAAATTTTTGAGAATTTTGCTTTATATCTTGTAGATTTTTTTAGATTTTCCAAGATTGATATGAATTTTGTTAAGAAATATGTAAAAGTTAAAGGATTAAATTTGGTAAAGAAAATGTTTTCTGAGGAAAAACGAATAATTGCTTTCACTGCTCATTTAGGTAATTATGAGTTGGGGGCTGCGTTGACTTCTTTATTAGGTTGTAAAATCTGTGCTGTTGCTTTACCCCATAGGGATAAAAGGCTTACACGTTTTTTTAACTTTCAAAGAGGAATTTTTGGTATAGAGGTGGTATTAACAGGAAAGGGAATAAAAAGGTGTTTTAAAGCACTTAAAGAAGGGAAAGTTGTGGCTTTTGTAGGAGATAGAAATTTTTCTCACAGTGGAAGAAAGGTAAAAATATTTGGAAAAGATTGTATTATTCCTCGCGGTCCTATCTTTCTTTCTCTTCGTGCCGATGCTTATATTGTGCCTTCCTTTCTTATTCGTAAAAAAGAAAAGTTTTATGAGTTAATCTTTGAGACTCCCATTTCTCCTTTTAAAGGAGAAAGAAAGAAAAGTGAAGATGAGATTGCTCAAGAATGTGCTTTAGTTTTGGAAAAATATATCAGAAAATATCCTGAGCAGTGGTATATATTTGAGAGATTTTGGCTGGAGTGATGAAAAAAAAGATTTGGGTAGTCATTCCTGCGTATAACGAGGGGGAAACTATCGGTGCGGTTTTGGACGATTTAAAGAAAAAAGAAATACCTGTTTTAGTTATTGATGATGGTTCACAAGATTCCACAGCTGAAGTAGTTGAAGGAAAAGGAATTCTTTTGATAAGAAATGAGAAGAATTTAGGCAAAGGTTTGGCATTAAAGAAAGGTATTGATTATCTTTTTAAAAATGAAGATTTTGATTATGTTATAACTATGGATGCAGATAACCAGCATTCTTCAGAAGATTTAGATAAGTTTTTAAAAGCCGCTGAAAATAATGATGATTTTGTTGTGGGTAACCGTATGCAGAATCCAGAAGGTATGCCTAAGATTAGGGTATTTACTAATAAATTGATGTCCTGGCTTATTTCTAAAATTACAAAACAAAAAATTCCTGATTCTCAATGTGGATTTCGCCTGATAAAAAGAAAAGTATTGGAAAAGTTAAATATTGAGACAAATAAATTCCAGATTGAATCAGAAATCATCATAAAAGCAGCCCGTCTGGGAGTTCCTATAAAGTTTATTCCTATTCGTAGTATCTATTATAAGAAAGCTTTAAGTAAAATCCACCCTTTATTGGATACTTTAAGGTTTATAAGGTTTCTTTTTCATCTATATAAAAAAAGAACTGATGAAAGAGAATGATTATTATAAATTAAGAAAAAAAATGATAGAGGAGCAATTAATTCCTCGTGGAATAAATGACAAATCTATATTAGAAGCTTTTTTAAATATTCCTCGTGAGCTTTTTGTTTCATCCCAAATGAAGAAATTTGCTTACGCGGATCGTCCTCTTCCTATAGGTTATGAACAAACTATATCTCAACCCTTTATGGTAGCTTTAATGACACAACTACTTCATCCTCAAAAAGGTGAGAAGGTTTTAGAGATTGGAACAGGCAGTGGGTATCAGGCAGCAATTTTGTGTTATTTGGGATGCGAGGTATTCAGTATAGAAAGAATTAAAGAATTAGCTGAAATTGCCAAAAAAAGGCTTGAAGAATTTAATTTTAAGATAAAAATAAAAGTAGGCGATGGAACATTAGGATGGGAGGAATTTTCTCCTTTTGATAAAATTATTGTTACTGCCGGTGCAAAAATTACTCCTCCTCCTTTACTTTCCCAGTTGAAAGAAGGTGGAAGATTGGTGATTCCAGTAGGAAATCTTTATCATCAGGAGTTAATGATTATTGATAAAAAAGAAAAGGATAAATATATCAAAAATAACGCCGGAGGTTGTGTTTTTGTTCCTTTAGTAGGAAAATACGGATATGAGACTTGAGGTTTTAACTGTGCTTCTGGCTGCCTCTCCTATAGTAGAGCTGAGAGGAGCAATACCTTTTGCTATTGTAAATGGTCTACCTTTATTTAAAAGTTATATTCTTTCAATTTTGGGAAATATGCTGCCGGTAATCCCTTTATTTTTTCTTTTTGATTTTCTTTTTAAAAAATTAATAAAATTTAAGATAATAGGTAAAGTTTTAAGTTGGTGGTTTGCTAAAATCGAAAAGAAATCAAGAAAAGTTTCTCTTTGGGGATATTTAGGACTGATAATATTTGTGGCTATTCCTTTTCCTACAACAGGTGCCTGGACTGGAACACTGGTGGCAAGATTATTAAATTTTTCTCTTTCTAAGACAGTTTTAGCAGTATTCTGTGGGGTTTTATTTTCCGGTATCATTGTGAGTTTGGCTACATTAGGAGTTAGATTCTTCCTTTAACTATTAACTATGAAAAAGATTTCTTATAAAAGTTTTTTAGAAGCAATAAGTAAAATAAGTAAAGCTATAACCAGTGACCTTTACCTGGAAGATATTCTAAAATTGATAGTTACTGTTACTGCAAATGTAATGGAGGCAAAGATTTGTTCTTTATGGCTTTTAGATGAGAAGGCTCAGGAATTAAAATTGAGAGCTACACAAGCATTAAGTAAGGAGTATCTTAAGGAAAGAAGTATAAAGGTGGGGGAAGGAATTGTAGGACTTGTAGCTAAAGAGAGAAAGCCTTGTGTAATTTTAAATGTGCAGAAAAACAAAAGATATAAAGAAAAAGAGTTAGCAAAAAAGGAAGGATTGATTTCTATGCTTTCTGTTCCTATGATGGTAAAAAGTAAAGTAATTGGGGTAATAAACTGCTATACCACATCTCCTCACCGTTTCAAAAAAAGTGAGATTGAACTTTTAACTACTGTAGCAAATCAAGCAGCTGTAGCTATTGAAAATACTGAACTTTTAGTAAGGACAAAAATTATTCAGGAAGAGCTTGAGGCAAGAAAGAAGATAGAAAAAGCTAAAGGGATTTTGATGAAGGAGCAAAATTTATCAGAGGAAGATGCTTATAATTTAATACGGAAAATGAGTATGGATAGAAGAATTCCTATGAAAGAGATTGCTGAAGCAGTAATTCTTACCTATGAGATGAAAAAAAATATTAAGCAGGATGAACAAAATAAGAGTAGTTTTAGCACAAATTAATCCTATCGTAGGAGATATTGAAGGCAATTATAAAAAGATTGTTTCTTCCGTTAAGAAAGCGAAAAAGTTAAAATCAGACTTTATTATCTTTCCTGAACTTGCTCTTGTTGGCTATCCACCAGAAGACCTTCTTCTTAATCCTGATTTTTTAAGCGTATCTTTTCAATTTACAAAAAAAATAGTTGATGTTAGTGAAGATATAGTTGTGCTTTTGGGAGCACCCCTCTTAGAAAATAACAATCTTTTCAATGCTTGTTTTATTATTCAAAACAGAAAGATAAAATATGTTTATAAAAAAACATCTCTTTTTAATTATTCTGTATTTGATGAAAAAAGATATTTTCTGTTTGGGAATGAGATGCCGTTAATTTTCAATTCTCAATTGAAGTTTGCAGTAACTATTTGTGAAGATATCTGGAAAAAACCTTTTTCTGTTTTTTATGATTTTTCTCATAAAGTAGATATTGTTTTTAATCTTTCTGCATCTCCTTTTTTTGTAGGAAAGACAAAGAGAAGAAAAAAAATACTGAAAAATTTAGCTCTTAAAACTGGTGCCTATATAGTTTATTGCAACCTTGTAGGAGGTCAAGATGAGTTAGTATTTGATGGAAGGAGTTTGATTTTTTCTCCTCAAGGTGAAGAGTTAATTTGCGCTAAATCTTTTGATGAAGATTTTATTGTTGTAGATTTAGATGTAAGAAAGAAAAAATTAGAGAATGATAATATAGAAAAGGTAAGGATAGAGGATTTCTCAGTTAAGAGAAGAAGAAGTATAATTATAAAGAAGAAAGATTCCAGGGAGAATAGACTGGAAGAAATTTATAAAGCTTTGGTTTTGGGGACCCATGATTATGTGGTTAAAAATGGATTTGAAAAAGCAGTGATTGGGCTTTCCGGTGGAATTGACAGTTCTTTAACCTGTGTTATTGCCTGCGATGCTTTAGGAAAAAGTAATGTTATAGGAGTAATTATGCCTTCACAGTTCAGTTCTCAGGAATCAGTTGAGGATGCCCAGAAACTGGCAAAAAATTTAGGAATAAAGTTTTTTACTGTTCCTATAGAGGAGATTTTCAAGGTATATAGAGAGATATTCAAGAAGCACTTTAAAAAAGTTGCTGATATTACTTTTCAAAATATTCAGGCAAGAATTCGGGGAAATATTCTGATGGCTTTCTCCAATAACTTCGGCTGGATTGTTTTAACTACAGGCAATAAATCAGAGACAGCGGTAGGATACTGCACTTTATATGGAGATACTGCCGGAGGATTTGCAGTAATAAAGGATATTCCCAAGACCTTGGTTTATAAACTTGCCCGTTTTCGCAATCAACAGGCCGGTTTTGCTCTCATACCTGAAAGAGTATTGAGGAAACCTCCTACTGCAGAGTTAAAACCAAACCAGAGAGATGAAGATGATTTATGCCCTTATAAAATTTTAGATAAGATCATAGATTTATATGTAGAGAAAAACTGGGATTTAAAAAGAATTATAAAAGAAGGGATTCCTCAAGATTTAGTCTTTAAAATTATTTCCCGAATTGATAGAAATGAGTATAAACGCCGTCAGTCTCCTCCAGGGATAAAAATTACACCACGTGCTTTCGGAAAAGATAGGAGAATGCCTATAACCAATAGATTTATTATCAAAAAATGAAAAAATTATTTATATTAATGCTTTTTTTCTGTGGATGTGCATATTTAGGTTATCTTAAGGATCCTTTCTTAGATATTCCCAATTTTTACAAAGTTGATGATATTCTTTATCGGGGAGGACAACCTAATAGAAAAGGGATGGAAAAGCTGAAGTCTTTAGGAATAAAGACAATTATCAGTTTAAGAGGAAAAGATAAAATAAAAGAGGAAGAAAAATTAGCCAAAAAATTGGGGATGAATTTTTATAATATTCCTTTAAGTGTTTATAAAAAGCCTGCCGATGAACAGGTAATTAAATTTTTAAAGATAGTTCTGGATAAAAAGAATCAACCTGTATTTCTTCATTGTGAAAGTGGCAGAGACAGAACCGGTGCTTTTGTCGCTGTATATAGAGTTATTGTATATGAATGGACACCTAAGCAGGCTTATAAAGAGGCAAAAAGATTTGGTTTCTGGCCTTATAAAGGTGAAGCAAAACTTAAAGAGTTTATTCTTCAGTTGAAGGATAAAAAAGAGTTTTTTGAAAAGGAGGTTTTTGGTGAAAAGTAAGATAGTGATATTTTTAATTTCTTTAAATTTAATCTATACGGTTGGATATGCCCATTCTGCAAGACATCATTTAATAGATACGGGAAAGAATTTAATCAAGATGAGCACCTATTTTTTTTATGCAACCTTTGTTGAAGGACCAAGAAATATTAAAAAAGCCTGGCAGTATGAAGTAGAAGGAAGAGAAAAACCTGAAAAAAGAGGACTTCTTCGTTATAAAATTTTTGCTATCTGGCGTGCTTTTGGAGAGGAGATGAAGGCAATGGTAAAAGGTGTGGCAGGAAGTGTAAAGGCAGCCGGTAGCGCTTTAGAGGAATTTATCTCCATTTTTTTCAGCGATTGACTTTAATGCTTTCTGTATATAAGTATACATTTTTCCTTAAATTTTTAACTCCTGCTACCTTTCCTGTATATAAGGGTTCAGTTTTACGTGGAGCAGTAATTGCCAATTTTAAAAATATAGTATGTATAAATAAGAAAGAAAAGAATTGTAATAGTTGTTTTGCCTCTGAAGGTTGTGTTTATAAAAAGATATTTGAACCTGTAGATAAAAGTAATATACCTTTACCTTTTATTTTAGAGCCACCTTACGATAAAAAGAAAGAGTATAAAAAAGGGGAAAGATTTGAGTTTAATCTTCTTTTGATAGGAAAAACTTCAGTCTATTTTCCTTATTTTGTAATTGCGGTAAAAAGAATGGAAAATATAGGAATAGGAATGAAATCACGGGGAAAATTTATTCTTGAGAAGATAAAAAATTCAAAAAGAATTATTTATACCTGCAGGGATGAGAAACTTCTTGAATTTTTACAACCAGCAAGAATAAAAAGAGGAAAGACTGCAGATACACTTACTTTAAATTTTATCTCTCCTGCACGAATAAAAATTGGAGGAAAACTTATCAATAATCTGCCTTTTTCTTTACTGATGAAAGTTTTGTTTAGAAGGATCTCGACTCTTAAAAAATACTATGAGGATACAAATCAGGATGATATTAAATGGCAGGAAATTTTAAAAGATGCCTTTTTTATAAAAACGATTTCTTCCAATTTAAAATGGTATGATTGGGCAAGATATTCCTTAAGACAAAAAACTTTAATGAAGTTAGGAGGATTTGTTGGCAAAATAACTTATCAGGGAAGTTTTAAAAAATTTTTACCTTTTATAAGATTGGGAGAGATAATTCATATAGGAAAAAATACCTCTTTTGGTTTAGGAAAATATGTGGTTGAGTTTTCACTATAAAATTGTATAATTTTCAGTGTATGAATATTGAGTTTCTAAAAAGAAGATCTCAGGAGTTTTTTGAAGAAGCAGAGGTATTACTAAAAAGAAAAAAATACAATCTCTCTGCTTTTAATTTAGAGCAGGCAATTCAGTTGTGGATAAAGTATTTAATAGGCAAGAAAATTGGAGATTGGCCCAAAACACATTATCTTTCAGAGTTAGTCTTTCAATTATCTCAAGCTTATGAAAAAGAAGAGATTTTAAAATTTTTTAAAGACAATGAGCTATTCTTTGATAGTTTAGAAGATGCCTATTTTACTTCAAGATACTTTCCTAAAGAGTTTACAGAAAATACAGTTTTGAAACTTCTTGAGAAATCTAAAGAGTTTTTAAAATTGATTAAGGAAATAATTAGTGAGGATTTTTATGAAAAAGAATTTAGTTGATATTTCTTTGAGGTTACATAAAGAAAAAAGGAAGTATTTTGAAAACTATAAAATCTATTGTAAGAGAATCAAAGAAATAGCAGAATCTATTTTAGGAAAGGTTAAAGTTTTAGTATTTGGTTCAGTTATTAAAAATAAACACCAGCCAACAAGTGACATTGATGTTTTGATAATTTCAGAAAACCTGCCTCAAAATTTTGATGAGAGAGCAAAAATTAGAACAG
>Ga0190363_1001256_pt1 | contig 15023 bp, 15 predicted proteins | sample 48721867_MG_FD_161272 | JGI IMG/M metagenome (GOLD analysis project Ga0190363, IMG submission 161272) | Hydrothermal vent microbial mat bacterial communities from Southern Trench, Guaymas Basin, Mexico - 4872-18-6-7_MG | ecosystem: Environmental > Aquatic > Marine > Hydrothermal vents >... | reverse complement strand
AGACCTCCAAGCCATCTCTGGTTTACATAAAAGGATTCGCTCCTTTCAGCTTGCTGTTTTATAATATCCTGCGCCTGTTTTTTAGTGCCTACAAAGAGAACTTCCTTTCCTTCTTTAACCTGGTCTATAACAAATTGTAAGGCTTCCTTAAAAATCTTTATCGTTTTCTGGAGGTCAATTATATAAATCCCGTTTCTCTTCCCAAAAATATATTCTTTCATCTTGGGATTCCATCGTTTGGTCTGATGCCCGAAATGAACTCCAGCCTCTAAAAGCTCCTTCATGGTTACGGTAACCAACTATAACCTCCTTATCTCTTGTGATATTGGGGAGCTTTTCTTGCCCCTCTTAAACCATATTTTTTCCTTTCCTTTTCTCTTGCATCTCTTGTAAGTAAACCTTCTTTTTTTAGGATTGAGCGCAATTCTTTATTATAGTCAACAAGAGCTCGAGCTATTCCTAATTTTATAGCATCTGCCTGAGCATTTACTCCGCCTCCATCTACTCTAATCAAAAGGTCAAATTTATCCGAAGTTCCTGTCAACTGAAGAGGTCTTTTAATTAATATCTTCTGGCTATCAAGACTGAAATATTCATCAAAAGACTTTGGTCTTTTATTAACCACTAAAGATATATTTCCTTTACCCGGTCTTAAATAAACCCGAGCAATGGCGGTCTTTCTTTTTCCTGTCCCATAATATTGAATTAATCCCATTTTTCACCTCAAAGTTCTAATGGCTCAGGTTTTTGAGCTTGATGAGGATGGTTAGGTCCTCTATATACCTTTAATTTTTTAAATATCGCCCGTCCTAATCTATTCTTAGGAAGCATGCCCCATACAGCCCTTCTTATAACTTCTTCTGGTTTCTTCTGAATCAATTTTTCAAAGGGGATTTCTTTTAAGCCTCCTATATATCCAGAGTGAGAGCGATATATTTTTTTCTTAGCTTTCTTTCCGGTTAACCGAACTTTCTCTGCATTTATTACAATCACATAATCTCCTGTATCTATAAAATTTGTGAAATATGGTTTATGCTTTCCTCTTAAAAGGGTTGCAATTTTTGTAGCTAATCTTCCCAAAATTTTCCCTTCAGCATCTATTAACCACCATTTCTTCTCAATCTGGTCTTTCTTTGGTACTAATGTTTTCACGCTTTCACCTCGTAACTGAAGTAAAAATATAAACTGACTGAACAATAAAAATACTAAATTCTTAAGTATTTGTCAACCTTACATTTGCATGTTTTATGAAAATAGAGATTAATCTTTCCTAATTATAAGAAAATTTTTAAAAATATTGGAATATTATTTCCGCATCTTCCGGCGTGTTAGATCAAAATTCAATGTCTCTGAAATATATACTAGTTAGATCATAATTTTTCTCCCCGAAATTAACTTTCATTTTCCTTCCTTTTCTCCCACAATCAATTAACATATCTATTAAATCTTCTATTTCTCTACTTAATCCAGTCTCTCTGAAATTCTCTTTAATTCTTCCTTTTTTGCCTTTCATCTTTGAATAAATAACTCTTACTAATCACTTTTAGCTCACAATACTGCGTGATAATCTGAGTTTTTCTCTTTTTACTTGCTCCTAAATACTCTTTAAATTGTCTTTTTAAAAGCTCCATTTCAAACTCCTTTAACATTTCTCTCTCCTCCCTAGAATGAATAACCAGGGAGAAATTTATCACTTTCGGTGACATTTTATTTTGATCTAACCAGCTCATTTCGGATACATTTTTTATAATCTAACGCGGAAACTTGAAATTTCTTTTTTAATTATAGTATAGTCATTTCAAATGGAGAATTTTCTTATTCCGTTTATCTTCATTTATCAAAAAATCTCCCAATTTATAAATTTCTTATATGATTCGAGAATTTTAGGAATAAAAAAAGTCAACATTCCGGTCATAAGCATTGGAAATTTATCCTTTGGGGGAACAGGGAAAACTCCTGTGACCATTGCTTTAGCTGAAAAATTAATAGAAAAGGGATTTAAAGTGGCAATTCTTTTAAGAGGCTATAAAGGTAAATTTGAAAGAAGGAGTGCTATGATTTCTGATGGACGAAATATTCTATATAGCTGGCGAGAAACAGGAGATGAAGCTTTTTTAATTGCAAAAAATGTAAAAGAAGCAGGTGTTTTTGTTGGCAAGAATAGAGTGACACAGGCTTTAAATGCAATAAAATCAGGTTTTAATCTTATTATACTTGATGACGGGTTTCAGTATCGCCCTCTTTATCGCGATGTTGACTTGGTCATTATTTCTTCAGGGAATCAAGGACTGTTAAGAGAACCTATTTCTTCGCTGAAGAGAGCAAATAGTGTTTTATTTTATAATGAAATTGAGGAGAAAATTTTTGAAAAAATAAAAAAATTTAATCTTTATGTTTCTAAATTTTCTTATCAAAAAGTCGGCTTTTATAATATTAATGAAAATATTTTTTATCCCCCTGACCATTTTAAAAGGGAAAAAGCAATTGCTTTTTGTGGGATTGCAAATCCTTTTAGATTTAAAAAATTTTTAGAAGAGATGGAAATAGACATAAGATACTTTGTTTCTTTTCCTGACCATTATTCTTATCCAGAAAAATCTATAAAGCGTTTAATAGAAAAACACGCGAAAATGAAAGCAGAGGTTTTAATAACCACAGAGAAGGATGCTTTAAAATTAACCGATTATTTAAATTTGCCAATTTATTATCTGAAAATAAAAGCTCAATTGCCTGATGACTTACTTTCTTTTATTCTTCAAAAGATAAAAAAAGATGTATATAGTTGAATTTATAATATTTAAAATTTTAGAAGGGATTTTTCATTTAATTCCCCGAAAGGTGTGCCTTTTTCTCGGGAAAATATTAGGTTTTCTTTGTTTTTACTTGGACAATAAAAGAAAAAAAATAGCTCTTTCAAATCTTTCCTTAGCATTTCCAGGTAAGTCGCATGAATTCCGTAAAAAAATAGCTTTAGAGAGCTTTATGAATTTTGGAATGATTTTATTTGATTTAATTAAGATTTTAACGATGAAAAGTGATAAGTTGCGATCTCTATTTGAAATCGAGGGTGAAGAAAATATTGTTAAAGCCCTGTCCAGAGACAAAGGAGCTCTTTTATTCACCGCACATTTTGGAAATTGGGAGGTGGCACCAAGGATTATTTCAAATTTTGGAAAATTAAATGTAATTGCCCGTCCCCTTGATAACCCCCTTCTTGAAAAAGAACTTCTAAAATTTAGAAAAAAATTGGGAAGTGAAGTAATATATAAAAAGGAAGCTTCAAGGAAAGTTCTTTTAGCATTGAAAAATAAGGAGATGGTTGCAATTTTAATTGACCAGAATGTGCTCAGGTCCGAAGGTGTATTTGTAGACTTCTTTGGAAAAAAAGCATCTACTACACCATCCTTAGCAGCTTTTCATCTCAGGACAGGAGCTCCTATTGTTCCTGTATTTTGTTTACCCACTTCTAATAATAAATATAAAATTCAAATAGGGATTCCTCTTATATTTCCTCGAAGTAAAGCGCACGATAAGGATATATTGCAAATTACACAAAAATGCACTAAGATAATAGAACATGAGATAGAAAAGAATCCTTCTTTCTGGCTCTGGTTTCATAGAAGATGGAAGACCAGGCCAGAAGAAGAGAAAGGAGGAATTGAAGAAAATGAGCATGAATAATAAAGAAATTGAAAAAGTTATTAAGAAGATATTCTGGTACGGACATGCATCTTTTAAAATTAAAAATAAAAAAGTGATTTATATTGACCCATGGCAATTACCAAAAGAAGCGGAAAAAGCTGATGTGATTTTAGTTACCCACTCTCATTTTGACCATCTTTCAGTAGATGATATTCGTCTTATTAAAAAAGATGATACTATAATAGTTGTGCCACCAGATGGAGCATCTAAATTAATGGGAAATATTAAAGAAATTGAACCAGAACAGGAAATCGAGATCTTTGATATTAAAATAAAAGCAGTTCCTGCATATAATATAAAAAAGGAATTTCATCCCAAAAGAAATGAATGGGTTGGATATATTATTGATTTAGAAGGAGTTAAAATTTATCATGCAGGCGATACAGATTTCATCCCTGAAATGCGAGAATTTGAACCAATAGATATTGCTTTATTGCCAGTAGGAGGAAAATATACCATGGATGCTGAGCAGGCTGCTCAAGCTGCAGAAGCAATAAAACCTGAAGTTGCTATTCCCATGCATTATGGCGCAGGAGTGGTTGGGACACTGGCAGATGCTGAGAAATTCAAACAATTGTTAACTTCAAAAATAAAAGTTCAAATTTTATCTCCAGTAAAAAAATAAATGAGGGCTAATAATAGAAATTTTAATGAACTTAGACCTTTTAAGATTATCCCAAATTGTAATGAGTTTGCAGAGGGTTCAGCTTATATTGAAATGGGAAAGACAAAAATCATTACAACCGCTTCAGTAGAAGAAAAAGTTCCCCCATTCTTAAAAGGAAGTGGCACGGGATGGATAACTGCAGAATATTCTATGCTTCCAAGAGCAACGGAGAAACGAACCTTAAGGGAAAGTGTTACTGGTCGTGTAAGTGGAAGAACTCATGAGATACAGAGATTAATAGGAAGGTCCTTAAGAGCTGTGGTTGATTTAGATATAATAGGGGAGAGAACCATTTTTGTGGATTGTGATGTTCTTCAGGCAGATGGGGGGACAAGAACAGCTTCAATAACTGCATCTTGTGTTGCATTGGCATTAGCCTTAAAAAAACTTTATGATAAAGGAATGATTGAAAAGATGCCTCTTCGAAATCTTGTAGCTGCTGTGAGTGTAGGTATTATAAATGGAGAGAAAATGCTGGATTTGGATTTCAATGAAGATTCTCAGGCAGAAGTAGATATGAATGTTGTTTTAACAGATGACGGGAAGATTATCGAGGTTCAGGCTACAGCTGAAAAAAAGCCTTTTAGTCGAGAAGAATTAAAAGAATTGCTCGACTTGGCTGAAAAAGGAATAAAAGAGCTAATAAAGGCACAGAAAGAAATTTTAAAGCAGGAAAGTTTGATTTTTATGGCTTATGGAGAATAAAGATTCTTTTCAAGTTCCTCAGCAATTAAATGAAGAACCATAAGATGAATTTCTTGTATCCTTGGAGTGCTTTTTGAAGGAACATCTATCAAGAGGTCCACATATTCCGCAAGTTTCCCTCCTCCTTCTCCAGTTAAACCAATTGTATAGATTTTTTTATCTTTCGCTTTTCGAATTCCCCGTATAACATTTGAAGAATTTCCACTTGTAGAAATTCCAAGAGCTACATCACCTTCTTTCCCTAATGCTTCAATTTGCTTTGTGAATATTTCACTAAATGCTACATCATTACCTACAGATGTGAGGATTGAGGTATCAGTGGTGAGGGAAAGAGCCGGTAATGGTTTTCTAACAAGAAGAAATTTGTTAATTAGTTCTGCAACAAAATGCTGGGCTTGAGCAGCACTTCCTCCATTCCCGAACACGATAATTTTACCACCATTTTTAATGGCTTTTTCCATGATCTTGATAGCTTCTTCAATAAGTTTTGCCTTGTTTTTAAAAAAAGAATTTCTTAAAATTTCAATTTCTCTCAGGAAATCATTCCAGTTAATCATAAAGCCTCCTTTAAACTATAACCTGATTTTTTAAATCGTTTTTAATTATATCTCTGATTTTCTCTGTCAACATAAATCTGTCTTCATATTTTAATTCAGCAGTAGGAATTGGTGGATGGAAAATTACTTTTATTTTTCCCTTTTTTAGGAAAAATTTTTTCTTTGGCAAAACATTTCTACTTCCAATAATAGTTATAGGAACTATAGGAACTCCACTTTTAATAGCTAAAACAAATCCACCTCTTTTAAAGGGGAGAAGATTTCCATTCAGGCTTCTCGTCCCCTCAGGGAAGATCAGAAAGGAATAATTTTTCTCCTTTATTTTCTTTATGGCTAATTCTATGCTTTTACGAGCACCTTCTTTGTCTTTTCTATCTATGGGTATGAATTCTACTATCTTCATAGCTGTGCCTACTAATGGAATTCGAAATACTTCTTTTTTTAAAAGAACTCTCAGGCGCTGAGGGATAATTCTGAATAATAAAGGACCATCCACAAGACTCTGATGATTAGCCATGTATACATATGTTCTTTTTGGGTCAATTTTATCTAATCCGAAAATTTCTACTTTTACTCCTGAGATTTTCTGAGCTATATTTACTGCAAAATATCCTAATTTAAAGAGAGGGGAGACTTTCTTAGTAAATCTTACATAAAGAATTAGAGGGATACCAAAAAAAATTGCAATGAAAAAATAGGAGATTAATATTATAATTGATCTCATTGAGTCACTTGTATTGTAAAAATTTTATAAGAAATTTTCAATATATCTTTTTAAATCTTAGATTTCGAAGCCTTCCTGTATTTAATAGGAAACCTGAAATCTTTCCCTTTTCATTTCGAGTAAATTTTATATTAAATCTTCCTGTTCTGAAGTAATCCTTTATAGTAGGCTGGAGAAGAGTTTTGGGTTTTCTTCTGGGAATCAAATAAAGTTTTCCCTTTTCTGCAATTATTTTAAAGATAACATCAAGCTCTTCATTTAAATAATTTCCCGTGTATTCCTTAATTCTTAATGAGGAAATATTTACCGGTTTAATTTTTTTAAAATAATTGGTACCATAGCCTTCTCTTCTCATTTGCATAAGCCATTGATTGGTCTGTAGATCTTTTTTGAATTCAATTATTGTTTTGGTAGGCGCATTAATCACCTCGAATTTTGTATTACTTACTGCTCCAAGAACATATTCTTTTCCATACATAGTCAGCGATAATTTTCCTTTTTTAAATTGTATTTTTAAAAGGCTCCATGTCTTGGAATTCATATATGTTCCAGCTTTTTCCTTTAATTCTTTTGTAGGAATTTTTAAGAATTCATGTTTTTCTTCTTCTTTAAATTCATTCGCAAGGAAAATATCAGCTATTTTCTCACACATTTTCATTGGATTGAAACTACTGAGATTAGAAAGAATGATCACAGAAAATCTTTGTTCTGGAAAGCGAATCATTCCAGCCCTGTATCCCCCGAGTGCGCCTCTGTGACTTACTGTTTTTAGTCCTCTGTATGACCCTATTACTAATCCAAAGGCATAATTGATCTTTTCTCCATTATTCAGAACTCCTGGAGTTTGAATCTGTTCAATTAATTCTTTACCACCCACTTTGCAATGATAGAAATTTTGGTCCCAGAGATACAGATCCTCCACAGAAGTATAAAGACCACCTGAACCCACGCAATCAAATGTGGAAATGAAATTTTTAAATTCACCTTTTTCTCCAGGGAAATAGCCAGATGCTCTATTTTTTATGATACGGGTATAGTCATCCTGGAAACAAGAGTGGTTCATTTTAAGGGGTTTGAATATATTCTTTTCCGCAAATTCACGAAAACTCATTCCACTTACCCTTTCCACAATTAATGCAAGAAGAAAGTAACCTGTATTACTATATAGATATTCGTCTCCAGGTTTAAAATTTAATTCTTTCTGACGAGCGATCAGAGAAAGGACATCATCTTTATGATAAAAACCGAAAGGAATTCCGGCAATATCTTCAAGCGTAAAAAAGTCTCTTAATCCACTTATGTGGTGTATGAGATGCCTTATAGTAATTGGAGTACCATAGTCAGGAAGCTCAGGGATATGTTTTCTTATATCATCATCCAGAGAAATTTTTTTCTTTTTAGCAAGTAAAGCAATGGAGAAAGCAACAAATTGTTTTGAACACGAGCCGATATAAAAAACAGTTTTGGGTGTAATAGGAACATTGAGCTCAAGATTAGCCATTCCATATCCCTTTTTATAAATAATTTTCCCATCTTTTATAATTGCGAGTGCACAACCCGGACTATTTGGTTTGTTCCAAGGGGAAAAGAGTTTGTCAATTTTTTCTATTTTATTATCAGCGAATGTATTGAAAACAAGGATATGGATTGTGAATATTAGAATTATGAAATGTAAAATATGAAATGTAAATTGTCGAAAATTTGATTTTGAATGTATCATTTTGAATCCTCCTTAATTGGTTTTAAATTTAGATAGATTTTTAAAGAGTAGAGTAGAAGAGAGAAATGTAATTAAAAGGAAAAATATTCCTTTTTTAAATTCAAGCAATATTATTTTTCCAAATCCAAAAAGTGCGCTATAAACAAGAAAGGTCCCAAATATCCAGTTTAAAATATCTAAGAGAAGAGGTTGGTTATTGCTATGGGCAGAAAACTCTTTTTCAACATATTTCCATATTCCAGGAGGGTGGATTTTTTTATAAAAATTTGCTAAATGCTCTTTATCCACAGGAGGAGTTAAAAAAGTAATTAATACCCACACGAAAGTAGTAATTCCAACTGTAATAATTATTCTATATGCCCAGTTTAAATCACCTCCTCTGCCAAGGGGTGTTTTTAATAAAATCATTGCTGTAACAAAGGAACACGCCATTGCAGCAATTTCACTCCATGCATTAATCCTCCACCAGTACCATCTTAAAATATAAATTAATCCAGTTCCAGCTCCAACAGCAAGAAGGAGCTCCCAGCCACCCTTTATGCTTTCCATCCAATATGCAGTGAATCCAGCAAAAACCATGATTATAATGACAGTTATACGGGATATGAAAACATAATGAGAGGGTGAAGCTTTCTTTTTAATGAATCTTTTATAAAAATCATTAACTATATAGGATGCTCCCCAGTTAAGATGAGTATCAATGGTTGACATAAATGCACCAAAGAAAGCTGCTATCATTAGTCCCTTCAGCCCTGCAGGTAAAAAAGTAATCATCATTTTTGGATAACCCATTTTTGGGTCAGAGAGGTTAGGAAATACAATTAAAGAACATAAAGCGACCAGTATCCAGGGCCAGGGTCTGAGAGCATAGTGGGCAATATTAAACCAGAGAGTTGCAAATACGGCATGTTTTTCATTCTTTGTGGCAAGCATTCTTTGAGCCACATATCCACCACCTCCTGGTTCTGAACCTGGATACCATGTTGCCCACCACTGAATTGCAATATAAACAAAGAAAGTAATAAATGGTAATGTAGAGGAATTTAGGCTCGGGAAAAAATTTAAGGCTTCTGGATTGGATGCTATCACCTTTGACTTTAATAATTTAATCCCTCCTACATGTTCAATGGAAATCACAGCCAAGGCTATTGAACCTATCATTGCAATAACAAATTGAAATAAATCTGTTACAACTACTCCCCAGAATCCTGAAAGAACAGAATAGATTACTGCAATGGCGAGAGAAATTATTATTGCCTGATATTTTGGGAATGAAAAAGTTACTCCTAAAATGGATGACATAGCTAATATTCCCCATGCCATAATCATGCAGTTCACCGGAAGACCGAGATATAAAGCTCTGAATCCTCTTAAAATACTTGCTGGTTTCCCGCTATATCTTAATTCCGTAAATTCAATATCAGTTAGAACTTCAGATCTTCTCCATAATTTTGAGAAAAGGAATACAGTCATCATTCCACCAAGAATAAAATTCCACCAGAGCCAGTTACCTGCGATTCCATTTTTAGCTACTATTTCTGTAACAGCGAGAGGGGTGTCAGCTCCAAAAGTAGTGGCAACCATAGATGTTCCAGCTATCCACCATGGGAGAGACCTTCCTGAGATAAAAAAGTTTTCAATATTAGTGCCTGCTTTTTTAGAGAAATAAAGTCCCACGCTTAGAACAAAAATAAAATATGAAATTATAAAAGCCCAATCCACAAAAGAAAGATGCATCATTCCATTACAGAGTTATTTTAACTTTTCCAAGTTTTACATTCTTTTTTATTTCACCCTCTCTCCAAGGACTCGGAGGAAGAAGAATTTTATCTTTTGACTCTTTTTTTGAAATTAACAGAAACTCAACTTTCTCTAATTTTTCTCTGCAAATAAGCCAGGCAGAAATTACTCCTTCCCAATGTTTTAAATCTTTAATACGAGAAATTTTTACTTTAAAGGTGTACTTCCCGGGTTTCACTTTTACTGTATACCATGCCCATACTCCTTTTTGGTATTCAATATTTGTTTCTATTTTCTTATTGCTGAGGAATACATTTAATTGAGGGAGCTGTTTTCCAGTTGACTTTCCCGTGGATTCAATCAGTATTGCTAAGATTGCTTCTTTTACAGGCTTTTTAATTTCAAAACCAATATTTATTTTTTCTTTTGAATAATCGAAGGAAATATTTTTCACCCCTTCAGGGATAGATATTCCTGGAATTAAGAATTTTTTAGGAGAAATTTTTTTGTTTTTATATTTTACAACTTTGAAATCTTCTGAATTTAAGAGCCGGGCTTCTTTTTTTCCTTTATAGCATGTCATAATAAATTCTTTTTCATTTTTCTTCTGAATATTATAAATACATCCTCCTAAGAGAGGATATTTTGCTTCCTCAAGGGAATAGACTTCGTATATTGCTGTTTCATACCCTTCGAGATAAATATTTAATGTAGAAGCTCTTGAATATAATTCTGGAGATACCCAGTGAATTGGGTATATTTTTTCCAAAACTAATTTTTCAGCATTTATATCAAAGAAATTGGATAATTTTATGCGAAGCATTTGTGGTTCAATAAATGGATTGCGAACAGCTATTATTGCTCTTCCATTGGAATAATGCACATATCCGTATGCTTCCCGTTCTTCAGGGTCCCCTCCAATCATTTCAGTATTATTAATTAAAATTTTAAATTTATTTTTAGCCCATTTTATAGTTCTGGCAAGAATACCCCATTGTTCATCCGTTAATAAATCAGGTGATATATATAATTCCCACATTGAGATTCCTCGTGCAAAATAAAGAACTGCATTATCAGTAAATTTTTCTATTGATTCTTTTTCTCCATTGAAAGGAAGGAGATGTCCTTTTATTATGCCATGAGTCATTAAATTTGCAATTGGGAACCAGAAATCTTCTTTTTTAAAATCATCGAAAAGCACGGAATCTCTATAGGTCATTGCACGGTCTCTGCGACTTATCGAAGGAACATTTGCGTAACCGTAATCATATCCTTGCATCCATATTGTATTTGCATATTTTAACCACCAGGGACTCAGCCATGTGCCTGATGTAATATTCAAAAAAATATCTGGTTTTTCTGAGCGGAGAGTTTTGCACAGTTTAATTACTGCTTCCATAATAGCGTGACGAGAATATATACCAGGTAAGTGTCCATGCCCATTTTCATTGCATATAAACTGAATTCCATCAATCTTGAAATATGAGACATCATAAGAATTAATGAAATCTTTTAGCCTTTTTGTTAGAAGTTTTTGATATTTTTTCCCTCCCATACACATCTGGTCTCCCACGGTCTCATAACCATGTTCTCTCATCCAGTTTACTCTCCAGTCCCTATGGGAATATCCTCCGATTGGACTTATCCAGATACCGAGCTTTGTATTCATATTTTTAAGAGCTCTGGTAATAGGAAGTAAGCCGTTCGGAAATTGTTCCTTATTCAATACCCAGTCGCTTCGATAAATATCCCACCCGTCATCTAAAACAAGAGCATCCAGTGCCAAACCCTTTTCCCTATATAATTTCCTTTCAAAAGAATCAATTGTGTGCAAGACATTTTTTTCTGTCATTGCACGGGGTGGTTCTTTGACCATTTCTGGAGCCCTGAGGTCATACCAGCTATTGTAAAGGAGATAGGATTTTAATGGAGCAACTCTAATATCTTGTAAATATTTAAAAAACCAGTTCTTAACCCGAAAATCTGGAGAAATTCCACATACTACCCATTCGCTTTCAATCCATGCGCTCTCTATTTTCATGCCGAATTCTTGTCCACATTTCAATTCAACCCTATTATTAATTGAGGATAGAAAATTCTCTCCAGATGGATATTCAAGTCCCAAAAACATTCCCAGGTCGCCGATTTTTAAAGCCACAGGCTGTCCGAACCCTCCTGATTTGATAACAGTAATTTCTCCGTCAATGTATCCATAGCGTGACCATAACCAGTGGAGGAAATGAAGTTTTTTATTTAAATCTCTTATAGCTATTTTTCGCTTAAAGTAAAATTTTTCGGGTTTAAGTTTGTAAGTTATTTTAATTTCAAAAGGATTTTTTTCTCCATCGAATATTAATTCCAGATTAAGTCCACCGTTTTCTTTTTTCAAAAAATAATTTTTAAGGTGGAAGTCATCTTTGGAAAGTTTAATTAAATTATCAGCATTATTTATTTTTCCAGGTGCTCGCCATCCTCCCCAGACCACTTCTATTAAAAAGTTTCCATCCATCTGGATTTCAACAGGAAAAGAACCAAAATTTTCCACCCACTTTTCATTGGGTTTTATTATTTCAGATTTAATTTTTCCTTTATTTAAAATAATATAAATTTTTATTAATTCATTATTTAATGAGAAAATTCTTAGCTCTTCTTTCTTTTCCTCCTTAAAATCCACCTGCTCAGCTGAAATATTTAGCTTTAAAACTGTAAGAATTATTAAAAATATAATTAATTTCACAGGATGAGATTTTCTCCTCATTCAAATAGCCTCCTTAGAATGTTCTGATTTCTCATGAATTTACTACTATCATTCCTAAAATCATTAGTCAATAATATTTAGAAGATGAAATAAATAGTAAAGACTAAAGGGGATTGAGCTATTCATCATGTGGCTATAATAAATTGAATTTATTTGACAATAAATGAACTTGTTACACATTCTTGACAACTGTAATAATCGAACCTATTATTAGGTTGGTATGGATAATAAAAAGAGATGCCCTGTATGCGATTATTATTTGGAAGAAAATTCTGATATATGCGAAAATTGTGGAACAATTATTTCCTACTTTAATAATGAAGGGGAGAAATCAGATTATACAACTACAAAACTGCAATCAGAGGAAGTCTTTTCTTTTCTCACAAAAAAGGAAAGTAAAAATAAAGACGCAGAGGAAGTGAGTTTAGCTCAGATGAGGTTACCATTAGGAGAAGAATTACCCAAAAGAACAAAAAATCGTTTCAAATATCATGTGATTGGATGGATATTTGATATATTCTTAGTCTCCACAATATGGTTTTTAACTCAGATTTTTGCTTCTATTATACTCAAAACTAATGTATTTAACTTAATTTCATCTTCTTACATTCAACTAATTATTTTCTTTTTAATTTTGCTTTTTATATATTTATTTTTATTTATTTTATTCTTTAAACAAACCCTTGGAGAATTCTTACTAAAGATTTTTAAATGATAGAAAATTAGAAAGGAAAAATAATTTTTAATTTGTGCAAAAAGTAAGCTCAAAGATTAATTTTAAAATCCTTCTTTAAGAATTAAGGAATTGTTTTTTCTTTTCCGAGTTCAAAGTCTTTTCCCAGAAATTTTTCTCGTGCCAATTTATTGACAGCAAGTTCCTCGGGAGAGCCTTCAATTAAAACCTTGCCTTCGTGAATAATATATGCTCTATCAACAATTTTAAAAGTATCCCTGACATTGTGGTCTGAAATAATTATTCCGATTCCTTTCTTTTTCAAATTGAGCATTAAATCTTGGAGTTCATTTATTGTTATGGGGTCAATTCCTGTAAAAGGTTCATCTAAGAAAAGAAATTTTGGGTTTGTAAGAAGTGCCCTGCAAATTTCTAATCTTCTTTTTTCTCCTCCGGACAGAGTATAAGCCTTGCTCTTTGCTAAATGGGAAATCCTTAGCTCCTCCATTATTTTTTTTACTTTTTCGGCTTTTTCCTTTTTAGAGCTTGGGAGTAGTTCAATTATCATTTTTAAATTTTCTTCGACAGTTGCTTTTAGAAAAACTGAATTTTCCTGAGGGAGATAAACAAGACCTTCCCTTGCTCTTAAATAAGAAGGGCTAAAGGTTATTCTTTTGTCATTAAGATAAATATCTCCTCCCTCAGGTTTTATCAGACCAACTATAATTTGAAAGGTTGTGGTCTTACCAGCTCCATTTCTTCCCAGAAATCCCACAATTTCTCCAGATTTTATTTCAAGATTAACACCATTAACCACCTTTCTGCCATTATAGATTTTAGTTAAATTAATTGCTTTTAAGATTGACATTGATTATTTTTCTCCATCTAAAGTAAAATATTAATTGTAAATATGCTCACTGTCAACAAAATCAATTAATGAAAGTAATTAGCGCTTCACGGAGAACAGATTTAATAGCTTTTTTTCCTGAGTGGCTCTCTAATTCTATACAAAAGGGAGTTGCGGAGGTTATTGGACCTGCGGGAAATAAATATAAAGTGAATCTCAATCCTTCTGAAGTTCACACCTTTGTCTTATGGTCTAAAAATTTTCATAACCTCGTTACAAATAAATATAATTTACTCAATTTATTAACCAATTATTCCCAGCTCTTTTTTCTTTTTACAATAACTGGTTTAGGAGGAAGCTTTATTGAACAGGAAGTTCCATCTCCAGAGATTGCAATATCTCAAATTGAAGGTTTGATTAAAATTGCTGGAATTCCAGAGAGAGTGTCCATAAGATTTGACCCAATAGTTTACTGGTGGGAAAGTGGGACTTTAAAAACAAATTTGTATTTTTTCGAGACCTTAGCTCCTATTTTAAAGAAATTCGATATAAAAAATATTAAATTCAGTTTCGCCCAATGGTATGAGAAATGTAAAAAAAGAGCAAAAAAATATAATTTTGCATACTATGATCCACCATTAGAAAAGAAAAAAGAGGATGCAATTTATTTAGCTCAAATAGCAAAAACTTATAATTTAAATTTATACGCATGCTCCCAGAATTTTCTTGCAAATTTGAATGGCATAATGCCCTCAGCCTGTATAGATGGCAATTTATTAAGTAGACTACACCCTCACAATTATCCGGCTTCCACTAAAAAGGATAAGACTCAAAGGAAAGAATGCAATTGCACTGAATCAGTTGATATTGGCAGTTATACTCAAACATGCCCGCACAGCTGTTTATATTGCTATGCAAACCCACGGATTT
>Ga0190363_1001255_pt1 | contig 15025 bp, 15 predicted proteins | sample 48721867_MG_FD_161272 | JGI IMG/M metagenome (GOLD analysis project Ga0190363, IMG submission 161272) | Hydrothermal vent microbial mat bacterial communities from Southern Trench, Guaymas Basin, Mexico - 4872-18-6-7_MG | ecosystem: Environmental > Aquatic > Marine > Hydrothermal vents >... | reverse complement strand
GAGATGGTCTCCAGCTTTAGCCCTTTTTACATATTTGCTTATCGGAAGTATACCAACGCAGCCGCAGTAGACAACAACGTTACCCGTGTAACTTTCATCGAAGTATATGGCGCCATTAACTGTCGGTATTCCCATGTTATTACCGTAGCTGCCGATCCCTGCTACTACGCCCCTAAAGATGTATTTTGGATGTTTTATTCCGGGCGGAAGCTTCGTGAAATCATAGTCTAGAGGGCCAAAACCTAGCACATCTGTGCAAGCTATTGGGTCAGCCCATACTCCCAGTACGTCTCGTATTACTCCGCCGACGCCGGTTGCCGCTCCCCCGAAGGGCTCTATAGCTGAGGGATGGTTATGGGTTTCAACCTTCACGGCTATTCCATAATCATTTTCAAAGTGAACTATGCCTGCATTATCTTCAAAAACTGATATGCACCACGGCATGTTAAGCTCGTGTGTAACCTTTGCTATGAATGTTTTGAATAGCGAATTAATTTTTCTTCCATTCGGAAGAATGACCGTGCCCTTAAAGGTCTTGTGGTAGCAATGTTCACTCCATGTTTGCCCAAGAGTCTGTAGCTCAACATCGGTTGGATTTCTACGTTTCCGCAAAAAGTAGGCTTTTATAGCTTTCATCTCTTCAAGGTTTAAGGCTAAACCCATCTCCTCGCTTACTTTGATTAGATCTTTATCGCTAGCCTCGACGATATTAATCTCATACACTTCGAAAGGTAAGTCCTTTCTAACGTATAATTGCTTTTTCATCCCCGTTTTTCCTCTATCCAATATTTATAATCGTCTTTAACGGGATTCGCCAACAACCTTTTACACATCTCTTCAACTTTAATTTTAGCATCCTCAATTGAAGAAGCCTCGAGGGTTATTTCATAGATCTTACTAACTCTAACGGATTCCACAGGATACATTAGCTCTAAAAGCGCGTCTCGAGTTGTTTCTCCTTCTGGATCCGAGTGACCTGGCTTTAAGCTAACCTCCACTCTAGCAACATACTTCATAGGATAAAAGAGGGGGATAAGGTGGTAATTAATTTTTGGGCTTAAACATTAGATTATAACCCAAACATAAACCAAATTTAGTGCACAAAAAGAAAAGAAGATAAAGGGCAGGGATTGCTCATTGTTTCCAGAAGGAAGGTGGAGCGGCTTTAGGCTCACCTTCTAATTCAAGAGCTATAACCGTGTCTATTGGGTCGGGAGGTCTTCTGGGAAGGCCATAAACAAATAAGCGGTCTTCCTTCTGCTTGAAGGAAAGTGATTCACCGGTTGCTAGCATATAAGCTCTAAGAACCCTATTTCCTATTCCAGCTACACACATTTCTTTACCTGGCCAATAGAAAACATGCACGTAAGCTTTGTTTCCCTTAACCGTAATCTGTCCGAGGTGGGCAGCTTTAAATGGGGCTGCTCCAGCACCGTAAATTGATTCGCCGTTTCGCTTTAACCATTCTCCCACAACTCTAAGCCTACGCGCATAGGCTTCAGGTATGCTTCCATCAGCCCTTGGACCAACATTAAGGAGCAGGTTTCCATTTCCAGCAACGCAACGTACTAACAGGCGAATTATTTCTAATGGACTTTTCAGATGCTTGTCACCAGCGTGATATCCCCACCAAGCCTCGCTTATCGTCATGCACGACTCCCAAGGCCTATCAAAATATTGTATATGTTGCTCAGGGGTCTCAAAATCCTCAGGTAAACCGGAGCGATTATTCATTATTATATCTGGCTGAAGATCGCGGACCATTTCATTCAGACGTTTTGATTGCCAATCTTCAGCAGTATATGGCCATGCACCATCATACCAGAGGATATCTATCTTCCCATAATTTGTCATCAGTTCGCGTACCTGCGCATGTACATATTCTCGAAACTTGTTCCAACCTTTCGGATTTTTAGATGGCCCATCCCAATATTCAGGCCAACGCCAGTCTAACAGTGAATAATAGAAGCCTATACGCATGCCAGCTTTACGGCACGCCTCAACATATTCTGCAATAAAATCTCTTTTGGCGGCTGCCGCTTTCACTGATGTAAAGTCTGAAACTTGACTGTCCCAGAGGCAGAAGCCATCGTGATGTCTAGTTGTTAAAACCATGTAGCGCATTCCAGCTTCTTTAGCCAATGCAACCCATTCATCAGCGTCGAATCTCTTAGGATTAAATCTTCTGGCTAATTTTGCGTATTCAGTTTTTGGAATTCGCTCAAAAAACATTACCCACTCTCCACGGGCTGGAATAGCATATAGACCCCAATGGATAAACATGCCAAATCTAGCTTCAACCCACCATTTCAATCGCTCTGGAACCTTAGAAAGAAGAGAGGACAACAAATATTCCCTCCTAACTTAGGTTTTCGAGCCATATATTTCATTGATTTTAATTTTTACTGGCAAGAAATATTTAACTTTAACAAAATCTTTAAAAGATATTATTCGAAAGGTTAATAGGCTAGAGATATTTCTTTAATTTATTCGCTTAAAATAGAATTTAAGGCTATTTATGGTTTTACAGTTAAATTAGGCTCTTTAAGTATTTTACGCATTTCGGTAACTCAATCTCGGGTTTTCCAGGTATTTGACATTCAAGAGTCATGAAATTTTTGTAACCTATCTTTTTTAGCGCATCAAAACCGGATTTGAAGTCTATATGTCCATATCCGGGTAATAAGCGATTGCTGTCTGCTAAGTGAACATGCAGTATGTAACCCTCAGCTTCCTCTATGCTTTTCGGTATGTTGGCCTCCTCAATGTTCATGTGAAAGAAGTCGGCCATTATTTTTACATATTCTCTTCCAACAGCTTTACATATCTCAACTGCCTGCTGAAGTCTATTAATAAGATGGGACTCATAGCGATTTAATGGTTCAAGCAAAATGTAAGCGCCAACATCATCAGCATATTCTCCTAGAATCTTGCACTCTTCAATAAGAATCTTCTTTTCAATTTCCCTAACATCGCTGTATAACGGGTAAAGATCCGAAATTTTTGGGCCGCTAAAAGTTGGAACGGTTATTACTCCAATTCCCCCGAGATCAGCGCATATTTTAAGCCTTTCTTTTATGTCTTTCATGGCGGTTTCTCGGGATTTTCGGTCAGCTCCAAGTAAATCTCCGCCATATCCACTACAAATTGTTGAGAGCTTAATTTTTGACGTACTTAATGCCTCTTTGATTTCTTTGAGGCGTCGTGGCAGTTCATTTCCCCAAATTTCTACTCCCTCAAAACCATACTTTTCAATATTCCATAGTTTTTCGCTTAAAGTTTCACCCGGAATCATATTCTCCTGAATAGCTAATTTCATAATATTTTCCCTCAAATCTTAGCCTAATTTAATCAAACAATAAATTAAGATGCATAGTTCTTCTATATTTTTGGTCTTTCATCTATTTGTTAAAACGGTTTTGCTCTCCATAGCTTTATAGTTTCAAACCAAAAAATTACGCAGGCTATAACTCCGAAAATTATAGCTACAACATTATGCAAACTCCAGCTATGCCCATAAAAAATTAGATAAAAAGCTAGCATAGTTGAAAACCACAATGAATAAAAAAGAAATCTCGGAACCATAAAGCGGCCTAGCCTCATAAAAAACTTTAAAACTCCAACTTTCACCTCTCTAGCAAGGAAATACTCGCCTCTAGGAGTTCTCTCAACTAAGCCTAAAGAACAAAGCTTTTCTAAGTGATGAGCTGCAACACTTGGACTTGAAAACCCTAGAGCTCTTTGAAGCTCTCTAACGCCAACAGGTGACTTCCGCGATTTAAGCATAAACAAATACACAAGTAAAGTCTTCCCCTTAAGGTAAGATTCTATTCTAGTCAGAGAATCTCTATCCTCACTCATTATTTCTCGCCAATCTGCCAAAACAAATAAATTTCTATTCAACCGAATATAAAAATACTACATACCTAAGGAAATCCTTAAAAGACTCAACATAAGAAGAAAATATTGTGTGGCCGCCGTAACGTAGAGGCTTTATCCCAAGCCGCGTAATCTGGTAGCGTACAGACATCCAAGAAAGGATGGTATAGGCCTGTGGAGCCTGGAGGCCGGGTTCAAATCCCGGCGGCGGCCTCCAATCTTCATAGGTGATTGAAAAGTTATAAAGAGTTTTTAATTGCAAATTTAGTAGTGATAATACTTCGCAAATTTTTACGTAATTTGAACCCCTTAGTTATAGAATAAGATGGAACCTAATTACATATCAGATATATTCTCGAGAAATAATATGAACATTTTACCTCTAAGTGAGTTTTCTTTTCTCGCTATATAATTGAGAGAAGTGGAAAAGATTCTTGTGGAAGCATCTATTTAGTAGGCATCATAAAGAACTTTTAAATGAGGAAGAAGAGCTCCACGTTCACATGGAAAAATCTTCATTAAATCCAAAAGTAAGGTGGAGCTACTGTAGGTCTTCTGCATAAATGCAACAATGCAGATGCTTGAAGGATAGAACTTTAAAGGCCTCAGCATATTTAACCCCTATCTTTTTACCCATAAGCCTAGAATACAATCTGAGCTGAGATTCCAATTCCTCAAATGTTTCAGGTGGAAATTGACTTTTATGGGATGCAACGGCTTTAAGTTTAATCTCCATGTAGTCTGTGATATCTACATAAAGATTGGGTTTCCTAGTCCAATAAAAGGCTATAAATTCCACCATGTGGGGCTTAAGCCCGTTTTCTATATCACTTGGATTAGCATGAGGAAGCATGGCAAAAAATGTTGCTTCAGCTACAAGTATTCCCGTTGCTATATGGTCTGGATGGGCTTCATAGGTTAACCATGGATCAACAGTTAATATGACGTTGGGCTTAAACTTCCTTATTACGCTTATGAGCCTATTTCTAGCCTCAAGTGTAGGTTTAAGCTCTGAATCTTTATAGTTTAGCCATATCAGATTCTTAACCCCTAAAATTTTAGCAGCCTCTTTCTGCTCGTTCACCCTAATTACTGCAAGTTTTTCTGGAGATATTTCTGGATTTAATGTGCCAATCCGCCCATCAGTCATAGTAACATACGTGATTTCACATCCTTGTTCGGCAAGCTTAGCTACTAAACCACCAGCAGCTAAATCCGTGTCATCTGGATGAGGCTGGATACACAAGATATTTCTTGCTTTCTTAAAAACATTATTCAAACCTTCTGATTCAGCGCTAAGAATTGTTTTATAAGCCTCTTCATACTCGAAGGGAGCTATATCCTCCTCACTTAAATTCAACTTCAAACCTCCAAATTAAATGAATTATAAATACTAATAGACACTTTATTTTTATTTAGGGAAGTTTATTTTAGAAGTAAACAGAAATGTAGAATCCTAATTTAGCCATTGAGGAATTTTTTGTCCTCTAACTAAATCTTCGAATTTTTCTTTTTCTCTTATCAAGGCGTATTCTCCATTTCTAACCAAAACCTCAGCGCATCTGGGTCTAGAGTTATATTGGGAGCTCATTGAGAAGCCGTAAGCCCCTGCATTCAATATTGCCAATAAATCTCCTTCAGAAATTTTCGGAAGCAATCTATCTCTAGCTAGTATGTCGCCTGATTCACAGAGGGGACCGGCAACATCGTACACTTCTTCCTCTGGAGCGTTAAGCTTATTGGCGACAACTATTGGATGGTAGGAACCATACATGACTGGTCTAATTAACGTATTGAATCCAGCGTCAACACCGATGAACTTCTTGAAAGGAGTTACTTTCAGCGTGTTTACTCTTGTTAGAAGTATTCCTGCATCACAAACTATAAAGCGTCCAGGCTCAATGCAGAAGAATGGTTTGCCTAGATCATATTCTTTGATCTTGTCTTTGAATAAATTAAGCATTCTCTCAGCAAATCTTTCCACATCTAAGGGTTTTTCATCAGGCTTATATGGGACACCTAATCCTCCACCAAAGTCTATAAATTCAAAGTTTATTCCTAGTTTCTCATGTATTTTACAAGCGATTTCTAGAAGCTTTTTAGCTGCGAGAAGGAATGGTTTAATTGTTAATATTCCAGATCCGATGTGCATGTGTATGCCAAGCTGCTTGACTCCTGCGTTCTTCGCCATTCTGTAGGCTTCTAGGACATCGGCCTCCCATATACCGAATTTGGAGTTTTTACCAGCTGTAATTACATGTTCGTGATGCCCTGCTCCAACCTCTGGATTAACCCTAATAGACAATTTTTCTGGAATATGGAGTTTCAGAAGTCTTTTTAATTGCGAAAGCGAGTCTATGTTGATTGTTACATTAGAATCTATGAGAAATTTGAGTTCGTCGTCTCTAACGCTTGTTCCAGTGAAAAGAATTCTTTCTGGCTGGAAGCCCGCCTTAAATGCTAGAAATACTTCCCCTGGACTTACGGCGTCAAGGTAGGAACCCTCACTCTCTAATATTTTTAGAACCGCTAAGCTTGTGTTTGCTTTGGCGGAGTAATAGATTCTGATTTTCTCATAGTGTTTTAGTAGCGTCTCTCTAAGCCTTCGGAAGTTTTCGCGTATGCGATTTTCGCTTAAAACATATAGTGGGGTGTCGAATATTTCTGCGAGTTTGATTGTTGAAACACCATCTATGTAAAGAACTCCACTTTTATTCTCCAAGTAGTTATGAGGTAGCGTTGTGGACGACATATTTAAAGCTCCTACTTAGGCTTAGAGATAACCTTTAGCAACCATGAGTTCAGCGCTTAATATACCGGCTCCAGCTGCACCTCTAATCGTATTGTGTCCAAGACAGAGGTATTTAATGGTCATCACCGGGTCTTCGCGTATACGTCCGACGACGACGCTCATGCCTTTTCCAGCATTTCTATCAAATCTAGGTTGAGGTCTGTCAACCTCATCTCTAACAATTATTGGCTTTTCAGGGGCACTTGGCAACTTTAATCTCTGGGGTTCGCCGACAAAGTTTTTGAAGGCCTCCTTAACTTCTTCAATGCTGGGTTTTTCTTCCAGATCAGCGTATATGACCTCTAGATGCCCATCTTTAACATTCACTCTATTACAGCTAGCACTTATGATGATATCCGCCGGTTTAACTCTATCATCCTTAAGTGTTCCAAGAATCTTCTTAGTTTCAGTTTCCAATTTCTCCTCCTCCTTAGCGATGTAGGGGACAACGTTATCAATTATGTCTAGAGAAGCGACTCCGGGATACCCAGCTCCGCTTAAGGCTTGCATCGTTGTAACTACAACCCTTTTTAAGCCAAACTTCATTAACGGTTTTAAGGTCATAGCCATCTGAATTGTTGAGCAGTTTGGATCCGTCGATATGAAACCACTCCAACCTCGCTTACGCTTTTGCACTGGTATTAGTTTTAGCTGTTCAGGGTTAACCTCAGGTATTAAGAGTGGAACATCCTCATCTAATCTGTGGGCTGAAGCTTTACTGAGAACTGGGTATTCAGATGCGAAAGCCTCCTCTATTGGTCCAGCAATACTTCCAGGTAGTGCTGAGAAGATAAAATCTACGTCACCAGCCTCTTTAACTGATTTAAGATTGGTGTTAACAACCGTCATTTCACCTATTTCTTTGGGCATTTCAGTTTCCATATGCCACGAACAGGCATCTCTGTATTTTTTACCTGCGGATCGCTCTGATGCGGCTAGAACTGATATTTCGAACCATGGGTGATTTTCTAGAAGTTGAACAAACCTTTGGCCTACGGCACCGGTTGCAGCTAATATTGCAACTTTTCTACGTTTCAAGAGTATCCCTCACAACTTTAACAGCTTCTTTAACTTTTCTTTCGTCAATAAATATGCTTATCGCCGCTTTACTGGTTGTAACCTCAATTATATTTATGCCTTTGGATGCTAGGGCATTAGTTATCTTCGCAACCCAACCTGGTGAATCAACAAAAATTGGATGGAAAACTTCTATGAGTCCCACGTTAGCTAGGCAGCTTAAAGCCTTGATGGCAGCTAGTCTATGTAAATTGTTCATTAAATCCTTCAGGTTGGAGGGGGAGACGAAAATTGTAACTGAACCTCTACCGGTGCTGATTCCTAGAATCTTGTTACCAGCAAGCGTAGCAAATATTTGACTTAAAATTTCAGGTTTTATATCACATACTAAACTTATGGCCGCTAGACCTATTTCTTCTTTAATTTCGAAGGAATTTGAATTGAAAACACCAGTTATTTCTGTTCCTTGAGATTTTAGATCACCTGAAGAGAAGCTGATCACCTTCAATTTCTGATTTGGAAGCTTATATTTTAAAGCTTCTGCCTTAATTATTTTGGCGCCTCCATGGGCTAAGGCAAACATTTCATGAATACTCAGCTTGTTTAGCAGGCGAGGATTCGAGACGATTTTAGGATCAGCTGATAAAACACCGCTGGTTTCTTTAACAAGTATAACTTCATCAGCTTTTAAGCAGTTTGCTAATATAAGTGCAGTTGTATCGCTTCCTCCTCTTCCAAGAGTAGTTATGTTTCCATTCTTGTCTTTTCCGAGAAAACCGCAAACTACAACTATTTTTCCGCTTGAAAGGAGAGGTTCAATGTATTTTTGAGTTCGCTTGCATGTTTCTATCATATCTGGTCTAGCGTCTTTAAAGTTAGAGTTGGTTATGATAGGCCATTCTTCATGACTTGGTTCAAGGTAAACCGCATTAGCGCCTAGCGCTTTCAGTGCAGAACAGAATACACGCGCGCTCATTCGTTCACCCATGGAAACTATATCAGCGTAATCTTGTTCACTAATATCGCCTATTTGGGTTATGATATCAATAAGCTTATTAGTTGTGTCGCCCATAGCGGAAACAACAACTACTGTTTCTTTAAAATCTGCTTTCAAAACCATCTCGGCAGCTCTTCTAACCTTCTCTCCAGTAGCTAAATCTGCCCCACCAAACTTAACGACTACTCTGCTACTCATTGGGCTAACATCTTTCCTCCTTAAAGTTAAGATCCACTTAACACGTCATCCATGCTGTAGATCCCGGGTTTTTCCTGTTTATAAATCCATTTAACAGCATATAAGGCTCCTTGAGCAAAAACTTTTCTTGAAAAAGCTGTATGTTCAATACGTATCATTTCATGGGGGCCAGCGATGATGAGTTCATGTACACCCGGAACTCCACCAGCTCGAACTGATAGAATTTCGAGTTCATCAGGTTTTCTAATGCTTAAGCCTTTTCGTCCATGAATTATACTTGTGTATCCTCTAGCCTCGGAGATTATCTTACCCATTCTTTTAGCTGTTCCGCTTGGCGCATCTTTTTTGCCAGTATGATGTACTTCTAGGATGCTAAAGTCATAGTCGGATGGAAAGAGCTTCATCATGCGTAGAAGCCTAAATAGCATATTTACGCCTATAGAATAGTTTGGTGAGAAGACCGCTGGAACCTTATTTGAAACAGCATCTCTAATCTTTTCCATTTGTTCTTCAGTGAAACCAGTTGTCCCCATAACTATTTTCTTACCTAAATTGGCTACAACGGGTAGATTAGCGACTTCAGCTTCAGGGGTTGTGAAAGATACGTAGACGTCTGCATCTTTAACAGCGTCTGGAATTCCAGATGGAACAACAATTCTAACATTTAGGTCGCAAATACCAGCCTCCCTTAAAGTTTTACCTATATTAGGGTCGTCTTTACCTGCAACTGCACCAACTATCTTAAAACCCTTTGCAACTGCTTCTTTAATTAGGGTGCTACCCATCCTACCTGTTGCGCCAGCAACACATAATCTAATATTGGTCGTATGTTAACCCCTCCCAGCTGCTCTCATCGTATAAACGTTTACTTAAATCAACATCAAAGAAGTCCTCTATAGGTTTAAGGATTTCTGGGTTTCTCTCATAGACTGAACGAATAGTCTTTAAAACGGTCTCTAGCCCCTTCTTAGTCATTTTTCCAAGTGGACGTCTACATGGACCAGAAGGCATGCCGAGGATGTTCATGAGCGTTTTGTATGGGAGCGGATTTCTAGCCTTACATAGAGCTGTGCCATATGCGGTTTCCTCCTCGGTTTTGACAGTGACCATGGAGAATAATGGTTTAAGAGCTTTAAGTAGGCTTTCAGCCTCTTCGCTTCTTCCCTCAAGAACGGCTTTTGTAAGCCTTTGAGTTGCTTTTGGCGCAACGTTTGAAGCAACCGAGATTACGCCACTTGCACGTATTTCCGGATTAGTCATCATCTCGTAAGTTTTGTCGTCATCGCCGGAGAGAATGTAAAAGTTTTCTCCGCATAGCTTTCTAGTTAACTTCATATTTTCAATGTTTCCGGTTGCCTCTTTAACGGCTTTGACATTCTCGAACTTTGAATGGAGAATCGCTAAATCCTGCGGTAAAAGCTGTGTTCCACTTCTACCAGGAATAACGTATGGTATTACTTGAACATCTGGAAACATGCTTGCAACTGGTTCAATGTACTCTCTTCTTATCTCTAAGGAACTTGGTCCATTATAATATGGATCGACAAGCAGAACGCATCTAACGCCGAAATCATATACTTCCTTTGTTAACTTAATGGTTTTCTCCGTGCAGTTACTTCCTGTCCCGCCTATAACCACGCATTTATCGCCTGCGATTTCATATACTTCTCTGATAACTTTCATGCTTTCCTCATGGTTTAAGGTTGGGCTTTCACCAGTTGTCCCTACAGCTAATAATCCGCTTATGCCTTCCTCAATCTGAAATTCAACGAGTCTTTTTAATCCTTCAAAGTCAACTTCACGATTTTCTTTCATTGGCGTTATTAGAGCTGTATAGCATCCCTCAAATTTTTCTATTTTCATCTTTAACTCACCATAAGTATTTGAGTAATTGAAGGCAAATTATTTATGTTTTTCGTTCAATATATACGAAAATCGTAAATAGACACTAACTTTTATCGACGAGGAATCCACATCATATTTGAATGTCGGTCTACGATTTTCGCAAAAATATTTAAAAAAGAAGATTCATAATCAATTTGTGGACCAAATAGATCTAAAAATACTAGGCATATTAAAGGATAATGCGAGAGCCAAATACGTTGATATAGCAAAGAGCGTGGGTTTAACGGAGGGCGCAGTGAGAAGAAGAATAAAGCAACTAAAGAGTAATGGAATAATAAAGAAGTTTACCATTGAGACGAGCATAGAATTTGAGGGAATAGTTTTAGTTGAAACTGAACCAGCTAAAACAGAGGAAGTAACTCGAGAAATAAGAAAAATTGCAGATAAAGTTTTTGAGGTTTCAGGCGAATATGACGTCGCCGCATTAATCCAAGCCTACACGATTGAAGAATTAAATGGTAAAATCGATGAGATAAGAAGGCTTCCCTCGGTTCTAAATACAAAAACTCTAATAAAACTTAAGGATTAAAACTCCGTTAAGCTCGATGATTAGCTACTCGTAGAGCCTTAAGAGCACGATACATCTTCTCATATGCTTCAGAAAACTCTTCATCTTTGGAAAGTAGCTTACGTGTGGTCATGTAAAATTTTATAAAGCTCTCAAAATCCTTCTTTTCAATTATCTCTTTTAGTTTTGCCGCCTTAAACATGAATTTTTCCAGATATTTAGCTGTATATTTATTGTCGATTTGTATTGACGCGTAAAGAGATGGTTTCTCGGTCATAACACCTTCACTTAAAGCTAATTGTAACATGAAAGTTGTCCCACCCAACCGTTTAAGAAGCTCTATATCTTCCTCGCTTACTACTGACGCAAAAATAATGTTCACAAAATGGGTTAATGCTAAGGTTAATGCCATAACATTATCATGAAGCTCTCCGCTCACCACTATTATTTCAGCGTCCGGGAATATCTTTTTGGCCAGTTTTTCCTCAAATATTTGATCCCGTAACGGTATAAGCGCAATTCTTTCACCAACCATTTCTTTGGCGCCGGAACCAAAAAGTGGATGAATTGACAGAGCTTTTACTCCATATCTAGCGATATTCTTCATTACTGGAAGAATCTTAGATTTAAGAGAGGATATTTCCACAATAATCTTAGATTCCTTCAATTCCGGCAATATTTCGGTTAAAACTTTTGGCGTAACATCAATTGGCGTTGATATAAGGGATAAATCAGCCATTCTAACAGCTTCAAGATTATTTTCAGCTAATTTTGCGCCCAAAACCCCAACTAGTGCTTTAGCCTCCTTCATTCTCACATCCGATATTATGACTTCATGTCCATGTTCAACAAAATATTTTGCAAACCATGCACCCATTTTTCCAGCTCCACCAATTATTGAGACACGCAATCCTAAACCTCCAAACATCACATATGACGCTTATATTTTCGCAACATTACGTTGTTGCGTTGCACACGTTTAGATTCTTCAATTAAAAAATTTAGGAGCTTAAGCGAAAAATTCACATCTATGTTGTGTTTTTGGCTTAGATCTATAACTTTACTTCTTAATTCTTGTTCAACCAGCGGATCCTCTATCGGCATGTTATTTTGGGCTTTTATTTCACCTATTTTCTTGGCTAGGATGAGTCTCTCTCCGGATAGACGTATTATTTCAAGAGTTAGCTTCATTATTTTGCTTCTAAGATCTTTTAACTCCTTCATTAGGTTTGAATCCAAAAATTTCCCCTCAACACTATATGTGTTACTTTTTAATGTAAAAACCTTATTACAACAAAAAATATAATAATGTTTAATGCCATTCTAGATTCCTGTATTCTGGAGGATGAAGGTTAAATGCATCTGATAAACTTTAAGGGCTTATCCGGTCAGCAAATTATGGAGATCATCGATAAGGGTATAGAGATAAAACATAATCCAGAGGAATATCAAGATTCTCTGAAGGGTAGATCATTAGCCATGATTTTCCAGAAGACTTCAACTAGGACCAGAGTTTCTTTTGAAGTTGCTATGACTCAGCTTGGCGGTCACGCAATATATATGGATTGGAGGGCAACAAACTTTACTTTAGCGGATATATATGATGAAACCCAATATCTTTCACGTAATGTTGACTGCATACTGGCTCGATTGTTAAAAAATTCTGATTTACAGGTCATGGCTAAGGCTTCTCGAGTTCCAGTTATAAATGGTTGCGACGAAAAATATCATCCATCCCAAGCTATAGCGGATCTCATAACAATGAAAGAGAAGAAAGGTACCTTAAAGAACGTAAAACTCGTTTACGTCGGCATACACAATAATGTCTGCAATTCGCTGATTGAAGCATGCACAAAGGTTGGTGTTGAGATAACAACGGTTACACCGATATTTAATGAGCCTTCAAGAGACGATGAGCTTCTAGAGGAAGCTAAGAAAACTGGCTTATATAAGACCACGCTGGATCTTAAAGAGGCTATAAAGGATGCTGACTTTGTTTATACGGATACATGGGTTGACATGGAGTTCTTTCTAGATCCAAAATACGCTAGAGAGAAGGAAAGACGCATAAAAATGATGATGCCATATCAAATAAACAAGGAGAATATGGCTGGAAGCAACGCATTGATAATGCATGATATGCCAATTCACCGCGGATACGAAATAAGCCCCGAAATGATCGAGGATCCAAGATCAATCATATATGAACAGAGCGAAAACAGATTGTACTCGGCCAAGGCGATACTCTTAAAGCTTCTCGGTAAGTACTAATCACTCCTTCTTTCTGGAGATTGAAAGAATTTTAAATTTAAGCTCCAAAAAGCAGTTTGGGATGTTAATTGAGAATTTTGAGGAATTTACGCAACGACAATTATTCAAGTTAATGTTTATAATTTTAGATGGAATTGGAAAATAGCTATTCATTTTCTTATTGTTTTTGGAGGCTTTCAAGAGTTTCCCTGAAAATATTGAATGTTTCATCATCGTATAAGCAGAAGATTATTCTTTTTATATTTGTTCCACCCCTAGCGTAAGAAATAGCCGTTGGAAGCATTATTTCAGCACACCTCTTTTTAGGCAATCCAAAGTAGCCTGTTGAAATGGCTGGAAAGGCTATACTGGATACATTATTTTGTTCGGCGAGTTTTAAGCTGTTCAGTGTTGCCTCTCTCAGCTTTCTTTCTTCGTCTCCCTCCCCATAAATAGGGCCAACAGCATGTATCACGTATTTGGCTTTTAGATTTCCGCCGCTAGTTATAACAGCTCCGCCCACCGGTATAGGCCCTCTCTCAGAGACTATTCTGTCACATTCATCCTGTATTTTTTGGCCTCCTTTCCTTCTGATTGCGCCTGCAACTCCACCGCCCATCTTAAGCATTTTATTGGCAGCATTAACTATGCAGTCAACTTGAAGTTCTGTTATGTCGCCTTTAACAAGCTCAATTAATGTTTCACCAACCTTAATTTGCATGGATTGCGTCACCAAAAATACTTGTAGAAAAAGCTAATTATTTAAGGTTTCATTAAAAATTCTTGAAGAAAAACATCAAATATGAGAGAATGAATGCCCATATGTATCTGAATCCTAACAGTAAGCTTTCAATTAAAATGTTTAAAGGGATAAGAGATTATCTGATAATCCTCTTATTGCTTTTCATCTTACTGTTTGCCGGTTTCTCTAAATTAACAACATGGAAAGCAGGAGTTGAGAAAACTTTTATCCTAACAGTTAAAGTGACATATGAGAATAGGGATCCGTATGAAAAGTGGATTTTAACTGAAAACGATATGACGCTAGGCTTATTTACTAATAATAGCTGGCAAGCAGTATACTTAGTGCGCGTTTCACATCCGATTAAAAAGCTTATTTATGACTCAGATGGAAATCCATTGGCCTTACTGAACATTACGGATACAGTGTTAGGTCTAAATGAAAAGATGAGTTATAATGCAACCTATAGGCTTGTATTCAAACAGCGTAGTATACCTGTGATAGGTGAGGATAAATCTGGAACTCTAGAGGATATACCGGAAAATTTAAGGAAAGAGTATTGTAAGCCAACTGGGCTTTGGCTGTCTAACGCCACAATCTTTAGAAAAAAAGCGTTGGATATAGCCAATAATGAGACGAAAGTTTTAACAATCATTAAAAAATTTGTTAGGTGGATAGCAAGTAACATCGTTTATAGCCCTTCTGAAGTTCCAAAATATCCTAACGAAACAATCTCCT
>Ga0190363_1001254_pt1 | contig 15029 bp, 18 predicted proteins | sample 48721867_MG_FD_161272 | JGI IMG/M metagenome (GOLD analysis project Ga0190363, IMG submission 161272) | Hydrothermal vent microbial mat bacterial communities from Southern Trench, Guaymas Basin, Mexico - 4872-18-6-7_MG | ecosystem: Environmental > Aquatic > Marine > Hydrothermal vents >... | reverse complement strand
AAGCACTTTTATAGTAACCCCTGGAATAATCCCTAAGCTAAAAAGTCTTGATTGTAATCCTCTACCTGCATTTATGCCTACTACTGTTACTTCCTTGTTTTTACTTACCATACTGAGTGGAATTAAACGATTCATTTTTTCCATTGTTAAATATCACAACTTTAATTTAAAAATTAATTTTGTCAAACCCCTTGACAAAAAATTTTTTTTTGTTATTTATTGAAATTGAAATTGAAATACAATATTTTTTAAAGAAAAAAATTAGTAAAATTGCTAAATTAATTGGATTTTTATAATTAATTTTTTTTCAAAATATATTGAGATTGAAATTAAAATGCGTTTTAAATATATTTAAACATGAGTATAAGAAAAAATCTAAAAGTTAATTTTGTATGTGTTATATGGTTTGTTGGTTTATGTATTGGATTGGGATTTTTAAATAGTTTCTCAAAAATGCTTGAAAAAGATATTAATAAAGATGGAGACGTAGATATGTGGGCTTATTATGATGAAAATGGCAATTTAATAAAAATAGAAGTTGACTCAAATTTTGATGGAAAGATAGATGAATGGAGATATTTCGAAAAGGGAAATTTGGTGAAAGTAGAAAGTGATACCAATTATAACGGAAAAATTGATACCTGGAGTTTTTTTGAAGATGGGAAATTAAAAAGACAAGAGCAAGATAAAAATGAGGATGGAACAAGAGAAATAGTCATATTTTTAGATAATAAAGGAAAAAAGAAAAAAGTAGCCTTAGATACCAATGCTGATGGAAAGATAGATATATTCAATTTTTACAAAAAAGGAGAACTTATAAGACAAGAGCAGGATAGGAACAGTGATAGGAAAGTGGATACATGGTTTTATTTTGAAAAGGAAAAACTAAAGGAAGCCCGATTTGATACAAATTTTGATGGAAGGGTAGATCTTATAAAATTTTATAAAAAAGGAAAACTTATAAAAGCAGAATGGGATAGTGATTTTGATGGGAAAATAGATACTTGGGATTATATCCAGGAAGCAAGGCAAGAACAGGATAGAAACAATGATGGGAAAATAGATGCTTGGCTTTATTTAAATAACTTAGGCAAAATAACAAAAGCAAAAATAGATACGAATTTTGATGGAAAAGTTGATTTAATAAAACATTATTCAAATGGGATTTTAACTTTAAAAGAAATAGACTCAGATCATGATGGGCAATTTGATGTAAGGAATGAATATAAAAAAGGAAATTTATATAGACAGCTTCGAGACAAAAATAAAGATGGTAAATGGGATTCATGGATATATTTTTCTAAGTCAGGAGAAGTGAAGGAATTACAAATTGATAAGGATTACGATGGTAAGGTTGATAACTGGTATTTTTATAAAAATGGAAAGCTAATAAAGCATGAAAAAGATATAAATAAAGACGGAAAGATTGATCTTTGTTGGCATTATGGAAAAGATGGAAATCTCATTAAGGTTTATAAAGACGAGGATGGGGATGGAAAATGGGATATTTTCTTTTTTTATGAAAAAGGGAGGCTTATAAGGGTAGAGAAAGATAGTAATAAAGACGGAAAAACAGATATTTGGGAATACTATAGCAAAGAAGGAAATTTAGTTAAGAAAGAAAAAGATTTGAATTATGATGGGAAACCAGATATTTCATTTTAATTTACCTATAATATCTTTCTTAGCAAAAGGCGGGATTTTAGTAATTCCTATTCTCTTTTGTTCTATAATTGCTCTTACTATAGTGCTTGAAAGACTTTATAGATTCAGAAAACTAAGGATCAAAAATCCAGATCTAATAATTATGGTGAAAAAGGCATTAAATGAAAAAGGGATAGATGAGGCATTATTTATAGTAGAAAATAGCAAAAATCCTTTAGGTAGAATACTAAAAGAAGGTATTAAAAAATATCAGGCTGGTAAAAAAGAAATGGAAAGAGCTATGACTTTTGCAGCAGAAAAAGAGATAAGAGAGTTAGAAAAGTATTTACCTGCCTTATCTACTATAGGAGATGTAGCCCCACTTTTAGGTCTCTTAGGTACAGTAACAGGGATGATAAAGGCATTTATGGTAATTGAGAGATTAGGAGGAAAAGTAAATGCCAGTGTGCTTGCAGGTGGTATATGGGAGGCTATGCTTACTACTGCCTTGGGGCTTTCTGTAGCTATTCCTACCATAGTAGCTTACAATTATTTAGTAAGTAAGTTAAGAAATTTTACAGCAGACTTACAAGAAAAACTTAATGAATTTTTGGAGATATTAGATGATAAAGCTTAAAAATAATGTGAATAATACTACAAAAATCTCTCTTACACCTTTAATAGATATGGTATTTTTGCTAATTATATTCTTTCTTTTAACTACAAGATTTATTACTGAAGAGGGTATTTCAGTAAAGCTTCCTCAAGCACGTTCTACAACACCACAGACTCAGAAAGAGATTACAGTTTATGTAACTAAGGAAGGTAGGGTATTTATTGGAAATAGAGAACTTACTTTACCTCAACTTTACCATGAACTGAAATTTCTTATAGGCTCTGATAAGAATAAATTGGTAGTGATTAAGGCAGATAGAAATGTGATTTTAAATAAAGTAGTAAAAGTAATGGATATTGCAAAAACTGCTGGTGCAGCAAGGCTTTGTATTGCAACAAGAAAGGAGGAATATGGTGAATAAAAATAAAAATAAGGCTATAAGGATATTTTTTATTATTTCCATGGCACTTCATACATCTATATTACTTTGCTTTCCTGACATATTCTCTGTAAAAACACCTGAAAGAAGGATAGAGGTTGAGTTAAAAGAAATAAAGGAGGAAAATACTAAGTCTTCTAAAGTTTCATTTATCTCAAGGAGGATTGAGCAAGTAATTCACAATTTAAATCTAATAAAGGAAATAGAATATCAGGTAAAAATTAGGCAATATCTAAAGACCATTGCAGAACCTATTAAAGAAATAGAACATAAACCTATTTTTATAACAAGCACATCTAATTTTTTCCCAAAACATTACAAATTTAATAATATCAATAAAAATTCTGCCAAAGAAAAAACTTCTCCAATTTCTTATTATTTGCAACTTGTTAAACAAAAAATTGAAAAAAATAAAAGATATCCATTACTTGCAAGAAATAAAGGGATTGAAGGTGAGGTATGGTTAAAATTTGAGATTTTGAAAAACGGAAAGGTAAAAAATATAAAGGTAGTTAAATCGAGTCATTATCAGATTTTAGATAAGGCAGCTATAGAAAGTATCAAAAAAGCTAATCCATTTCCGCCTTTTCCAAAAGAATTAAAAGAAAATTCGCTGATTATAAATATATCTTTACGTTTTGAATTGAAAGATATGTAAAATGAAAAATAAAGGGGGTGTTATGAAAAGATTAATTATTAATACTTTTGTATTGATTTTTCTTTCCATACCTATTGTTTGGGCAGAGGAGTCCGAAAAAAAACCAAAGGAAGTAGAGATAGGAAAAGTGGTAATAACTGCCACAAGAACAGAAAGACCAGTAAAGGATGTGCCTAATAGCGTAACCATTATAACCAAAGAGGAGATGGATAAAATGCATGTAAAGACAGTAGATGATGTATTACAGAGAGTAGCTGGTATTAGGATAAAGCGTTCCATGTGGCTTTCAACTACAGGCAGTCACACTGTGCTTTTAATGAGAGGTACAGGTTCTTCAAAGCGAGTATTGGTGCTTAAAGATGGCATTCCCTTAAATGATATGTATGGAGGTGCAGTTCAAGAGTTTAGCACACTTTCTACTGAGGACATAGAAAGGATTGAGATAGTAAGAGGAGCAGGTTCTGCCCTTTATGGCTCTAATGCCATGGGTGGTGTGATAAATATCATTACCAGACCACCTAAGGAAAAATTTGAGGGTAGTTTAAGCTATGAGGGTGGTGAAATGAATACTCATATATATAACTTTAATATAAGCCGTGCATATGATTGGTTTGGTTTTCGTCTCTCAGTAGGTGGCAGAAATACAGATGGTTATGAATATATGGAAAAATGGAAAGATTATTATAAAGAACCGGAAACAGATAGGTATTATATCTCACCAGAAATTCATCTTAAATTGGGAAGATCAAAGCTTAAATTTGGGTTTGAATACTTTGATGAAGATGATGTTCATGCTACCTATAAATTATATGACTTGGATAGAGATACATATAAGTATCATATTGATTACAGTGTTTCTATCTCAGATATAGATTTCAATGCTAAATTTTATTATTTTGATTATGATTATAAGGACAAGTCATACAAATATAATACAAAAACAAAACAACATGATAAATTCTACTATAAAGCTGATGTTCCTAAGGATAACTGGGGAGTTATGCTTCAGGCAAGCAAAGAAATAAAAGGGATTCTTTTTACTATAGGCTCTGATTTAAGATGGGGAAAGTGTGAATCTCATTATTTATATAAAAAAGGACCAAGATATTTTGAAGGAAAACAAAAACAATATTCTTGGTTTTTGCATGCAGAATACCCTTTATTAAAAGATAAGCTGATTCTTAGTGCAGGTATCCGCTATGATTGGTGGAAAAACTATGATGGTAAATTTTATGACTATACTACTGGGAAGAAAATAGCTTTTGAGTATCCAGAAAGCACTGAAGATTACTGGTCACCTAAGGCAGGATTAGTTTATCATTTAACAGATTATACCAGATTTAGAGTATCTTATGGGAAGGGATTTAGAGCTCCAGACCTTTATAGTCTTTATAGGTCAGGTCCTCATGGACCAACACTTTTTGATATAGGAAACCCGGAACTTGAACCTGAAAAGATGATTTATTCTATAGATGTTGGATTTGATACTAAACCATTTTATGAATTATTTAAAGTAGCTAAGGATTTTAATTTTTCATTTACTGCTTATTGGAGTGCATTTACAGATTTTATATATAGAAAAGAATTAGAACCACATGAAATTCCTTCTTATTTTACTCCTGAACCAGGACAAGAAGTAAGACAAAAAGTAAATGTAGGAAAAGTGCGTATAAATGGTATTGAAGTTGGGATAGATTATACCTTTTTCAGACATTTTAAAATTAAAGCTAATTACACATATAATGTTTCAAAAATAATAAAAAATCCTTTGGCACCTGAAACTGAGAGAAAATTGCTTCGTTATACACCTAAGCATATGGCAAACTGGAGTATAATTTATGACAATCCCAGATTATTCACTATAGCTCTATATTGCACCTATATGGGAAAAGTTTATTACGATGAAGAAAATGAAAGGCCTATTGATAAATATGTAGTAGGTGATTTAAGGATATCCCGTATTATACCATTACCAACTTATATGAGAGGTAATATGGAGATATTTTTAAATATAGATAATATTTGGGATGAAAAATATAGACATTATTATTACTACTATCTTCCACACACCACTGTAATGGCTGGATTAAAATATACCTTCTAAGAATTAGATGCCAGGACAGATGGTCTTTGGTGAGGTAAAGATAATGTTTTAAGGTAATGCAGAAGAAAGAATAAGCAGGAGGATAAAAAATAAAGATAGCAATTCTGATAAAATATAAAACCATTATAAGTAAAACTGTGAAAAGATTAACTATTATATCTGCGTCGGTTTTCTTTTTTGCTTCTATGGCTTCAGCACAAGAAAAACCAAGGAAAGTAATTGATTTAGGTCAGGTTATAATTACTGCTACAAAAACAAAACATACCTTAGGTGATGTTCCAGCAATAGTAGAGGTAATTACCAAGGAAGAAATTAAAGCCAGAAATATAAAAACGGTTCAGGATGCTTTAATGTTATTAACAGGAATAAAGATTGATAAAAATTGTGGCCATTGGGGTGATAAGGGAAAGGTTAAAATGTTAGGACTTGATGCAAAATATACCCTAATTTTGGTGGATGGGCAAAGAATTTTGGGAGTACATGCAGCAGCTGTTGATTTACAACAGATTCCTATAGAAGCAGTGGAAAGAATTGAGGTTGTAAAAGGATCTGCTTCTGCTTTATATGGAAGTGATGCTATAGCTGGGGTGATTAATATTATTACTAAATCTGCACCAAAGAAATTAAGTGCATTTGCTTCTACCTCTTTTGGCAGCCGTTCAATCCAGGTTCATGAAGCAAGCACAGGATTTAAAAGGAATAAATTTGGAAGTTTCCTTAATTATACTTATAGAAGGTCAAACGGGATTCATAAAAAATATGACGAATTCTGGGAAAATATATTTCAGGGAAGTTTTGAATATGAATTCACCCCTAAATTTAGATTAATTCTTAAACCTTATTATTCTGAGCATAAAATGAAATATGAAGAACGAAAACAGCAAAGAATTAGCCTAAATTCTATCTGCGAATGGACTCCTGATGAATTATCCAAGCTGGAATTAAGAGGTTCCTGGTTTAATTACAAACACTGGAGAGCTGATAAATCTTCAGACTGGCATAGGGATGCTTATGAAATAGAAATAAATAATATTCATACCCTTACAGCTGGTTATTATTATTACAAAGAAGATATAAATGATAAAGGAAAAGCCTATGAAGCAGATCAGAGTTTTCATAGTTTCTTTATTCAGGACGAGATAGATTTTTCACATTTTATTTTTGTTTTGGGAGTACGTATAGATGACCATGATAGATGGGGAACAGAAATTAATCCTAAAGCAAGCCTGCTTTATAAGGTAACTGAAAATTTTAAGTTAAGGGCATCTGTGGGAAGAGCTTTTAGAGGTCCTACTTTAGTTAAACTTTATGCAGATAGCTGGAGAATGGGTCCTTATCTTGTTCATGCCAATCCTGACTTAGAACCAGAAAAATCCGTTGGTCATCAGGTAGGTGCAGAATATAAATTTTCAGAAAAGCTCTTAGTTAAATTATCTTATTTCAGGAATGAACTTTGGGACTTGATACACTACAGGATTGTAAAGAAATTCCATCCAAGATTTGGTTTTCCTTTGTTTCCTTGGGATATGTATTGGGAAAATATAGATAAGGTAATGACTCAAGGAGTGGAATTAAGCTTAGCCAGTCAGATTAGAGATAATTTATCTGCAAGATTTGGATATACTTTTTTAGATACTGAAGATAAAGAAACAAAAAAAGAGCTTACTTATAGACCAAAACATAAATTAACTTTGGAACTTAATTGGACAATTCCTGGAATTAATCTCAATATAAACCCTGAAGTTATATACATAGGACAAAGATATGATAGTGATTATAATAAATTAAGCGGTTATACCATATTCAATCTTGCTTTAACCAGAGATATCAGAAAGTATGTTTCTATTTTTGGTCGTATAGATAACATTTTTAATAAAAAAATGTCCCTGATGAATATGATATAGATGGTATAGAATTTTGGGGTGGGATAAGAGCGAATTTCTAAATTTTTTAAAAATAAAGATGTGAAAATAGGAAAGATGAAAAAATAAAGGGAGTTATGAAAAGATTAATTATTAATACTTTTGTATTGATTTTTCTTTCCATACCTATTGTTTGAGCACAGGAGTCCGAAAAAAACCAAAGGAAGTAGAGATAGGAAAAGTGGTAATAACTGCCACAAGAACAGAAAGACCAGTAAAGGATGTGCCTAATAGTGTAACTATTATAACTAAGGAAGAGATAGAAGCAACTTCTGCTCGTTATGTAGATGATTTACTCAGAAATGTGGTAGGTGTAAATCATAATTCATAGTAGGAGGTGAAAGATGATAGCTTTTCCAGTCCAAGAAAAAGGGCAAGAACCCAAAGTTAGCGATAGGTTTGGCAGGGCGAGATATTTTTATCTCACCAATGGGGAAAATGGGCAATTTTTAAAAAATCCTTATTTAAACGAGCCCGGAGGGGTAGGTATCAGGGTATCCCAGTGGTTGATTAATCAGGGGGTGGAAATGGTTGTTGTTAAAAACATTGGTCTTAATGCTCTTCGTGTTTTAAGGGAAGGGCAGGTAAAGGTTTTTAAGGCTAAAGCAGATGATGTTAAAGAAAACCTAAAGCTCTTTGCTCAAGGCTTTTTTAGAGAACCTTTATCTATACTTGATAACATCAACAAAGCCCTTTTTAATTGTTCTCAAAAAGGTAGTAAAAAATGTGTGTGTTTCAATTGTGGTTATATTTTCAACGGCCAGCCGGGAGTGCCTTGTCGGCAGATGGTGTGTCCCAAATGTGGCGGCCAGGTGCGACGTTTACCGTAACATAAAAAAATAAAAAAGGAGGTATGTGATGGCAGAGATAAAGAGTTTAAAAGATTGGGTAAAGAGTGAACACAAAAGATTTGAGGTTGTAGGAATTGAAGGAGGAAAGGATCTTAAAGAGTATCTTGAAGATTTGGGTATCAAAGAAGGTGAAGAGATCAAGTTAAAATCTACTTTTTCTCATAAGCATCGTGGTCCTTTGGCAGTGGAAATACAAGGTAAAGAAATAGTTTTGGCCCAAGGAATTGCGGACAAGGTGATTGTAAAGACAGGCAATGGGAAACATATGCGCCTTTTAGAATTGGAGGCTGGTGATGATGGAGTAATTATAGGAATTGAGGGTGGTAAGAAAATCAAAGATGAGCTTGAACAGTTGGGTCTAAAAGAAGGGGAAAATATCAAGGTTAAAGGGCATTTAGCCGAAGAGAATTACACCATTGTATCTAATGGAAATCAAATTGAGCTTTGTACAGGAGAGGCCTCCAAGTTGTTAATTAAAGTAGGAGATAGGATTTTTCAACTCTGCCAGCTTGAAGTCGGTGCTGAAGGTGAATTTGTTGGCATTATTAGTGGTATTGCCTTGGAGGAAAGACTAAAAAAGGCTGGAATAGAAAAGAGGAAAAACATAAAGCTAATTTCAAGAAAATCTACCACCGGTCCAGCAAAGCACATTGGTTGCATCTTTTATTTAACAGTTTTGGGTGGTACCACTATTTCTATAGGCCACGGCATGGCAGAAAAAATAATGGTTAGCCCGTTAGACTGAACCTGAAATACTCTTTTTAAAAAACCTTTTTAATTAAGGAGAGGGCTAAATGGGATTTTTAAGGAAAAAAAGAGAGAAAAATAAATTACTTGCACATCAAGAAGATCCATTAGGGGTATAGCAAATCTGTTTGATGTGACTATGGTGTTTGCTGTAGAGGTTATGATGGCTATAGTAAATGCCTATCATCTGCATGAGATATTTTCTGCTGATAAGTTTACTTTAATTAAGAATCCTAACAGCCAGGCAAAATGGAAATTATTACCAAAAAAGGAAAAGAGATTAAGGTGCAGAAGTTAACCAAGAAAATGGTTGAAGGGCAGGGAATAAGATTGGGAATAGCTTATAAGTTATTAGATGATTGAGTAGTTTATATTCCGAAGGAGGAGAGATAAAGGTTTTTAAGGAGTCTACAATGAATTTTGATATCGGTATGATATCAATTTTATCTGGTGCCTTTTTGCTAAGTATGATTTATACAATAATGCCAGATTATTGATACCTATAGTTATGATTGGCAAAACTGAAAAACGGTCAAGAAAAGAAGTATTCTGGATTACAGTTCTTATTGCCATTCCTTATATACTTAGCATTATTTTAATCGGAATTATCATTGGGATAATTGGCTATAAACTTTCTTCCGCTTATAAATTTGTAATGAGAATTGTAGCTCCTTTGATCTTGGTCAGCTTAGGACTTGTCTATGTATCTTTGGACTTTAAAGATTACAATCAACACAATCATAAAGGTTTTATTAAGACCAATAAACTTTCAAACAAGTCAAAATTTGCTATCATACTTTCTTTGGCTACTACATTTTTCTTTTCTCCATGTGTTGCAATTGGATACTGCTTTTTTGTGACGGAAACAAGAGGTTGGTCTGGTATTACTATGGTCTCAGTTGTTTATTTAATTGTAACTATCTTGGGTATGTTCTTGATGGTTAACATAGGTTTAAAAGGTGTAAGAAAAATAAAATGGTCTTTTCTGGAACATCACGAAAGAGTGATTACAGGCATAGTATTAGTTACTTTGGGTATATTAATTTATTTCATAAGAGTTTAGTTATGATCAGAAGTAAAATGTTTTTAACAATTATTTTGAATTTATACATTATCACAATATTGATGATTCTAACTAATGCTGGTGTATTGACTACAAAAAAGATGATTTTCTTTATTTCTGAGACATCCACTAAAGTTATGGCAGAAGGAATATTAAGAGGATATGGATTATGGAAGGGAATTAAGAGATGAGAAAAAAATTTTAAGGAGGGGAAAATTTGGTTTCAAAGGCACAAAAATATTTTGCTAAAGTTACAAAAAATCCTTTGCATTTAGCTTTTGATAAAAAAATTACTGTTCATCCTTTTATAAAAGGATTACCGTTAAAACCAAACGAAATTCAGGATACATGGCAGCGTTTGATGTATACTTTACCTTCATCCTTTAAACGTGCAGCCTACTTTCATATCCCTTTTTGTGAAACATATTGCCTCTATTGTGGTTTTTATCGGTATGCTTATTACGAAAAAGAAGCAGAAAAATATGTAGAGTATCTTATTCAAGAATTAAAAATGGCTGCTGATATGCCTTATGTATCAGCAGCACCTATTCATGCTGTTTATTTAAGAGGTGGCACCCCTACTGCTCTTTCAGCTAACTTGCTTTTCAAATTATTATGTGCCATTAAACAATATTTACCTTTGGCTAATGATTGTGAGTGGACAGTAGAAGGGCGTTTTTATAATTTTGATGAAGAGAAAATAAAAGCCTGTTTAGAGGCAGGTGTTAATCGCTTTTCTTTGGGTGTGCAAAGTTTTGATACACAGGTGCGTCAAAAAATGGGTCGGAAACTAAATAAAGAAAAAGTTATAGAAAGATTAAAGTATCTAAAGACCACTGATCAAGCTGCTATTGTTATTGATTTGATTTATGGCTTACCTTATCAGAGTATGGCAATTTGGGAGAAAGATATTCAAACTTGGCTTGATTTGGAATTAGATGGGGTGGATTTATATGAATTAATTATTTATCAAGGTGGTGCATTAGAAAAAGCTGTAAATGCAAAACTCATACCCCCTCCAGCAGATTTAGCAAAACGGGCTGAGATGTTTGTTCTGGGGAAAAAGATTTTGGAAAAAGCTCACGCTCGTCGTCTTTCACAAACACACTGGGGTTATGGATATCGGGAAAGAAATGTTTATAATCTTCTTGTTAAACAACCAAGTATTTGCTTACCTTTTGGATGTGGAGCTGCAGGATGGATAGAGGACTATTTCTTCTATATAACCGATGATCTTAAACATTATTATCAATCTTTGGATGAATGTCAGAAACCCTTAGTCATAGGAATACAATATCCTCCTCACTGGTTGTTATTAAAAGAAATAGAAAGTGGAATAGAACAAAATGCTTGTCCTTTAAGTAAATTAAGTCAAAAGTATGAAATTGATCTATTAAAAATATTTTATCCACTTTTGATTCAATGGGAAGAAGCAGGATTGATTTACTTTGAAAATGGCTGGTTAAAACTTACCCCGGCAGGTGAGTTCTGGCATGTGAATTTATGCCAGTTTCTCTTTAATTGGTTTCAAGAAATAAAAGAAAAGGAGGATGAAGGATGAAGACATTATTAGTTTATGCCAGCCGCTACGGTTCAACTAAATTGATCGGAGAATGGATTATAGAAAGATTAGGTTTTGTAGCTGAAATAAAAGATGTTAAAGAAGCACCTGATCCATCTGCTTATGAGTTAATCATTATAGGTTCTGGTGTGTATAATGAAAAAGTCTTACCAGAGATCAATATTTATATTGATAAATATTTAGATGTTCTGGAAGAAAAACAAGTTGTGCTTTATGCAGTATGTATGGATGTTGAGGGAGTATATTTAAAAGGCAAAATTTGGGGTGGATGGGAATACCTTCTTCCGTTAATAAAGAAGTTTAAAAATCCGCCCCTTCATGCTGGTCTTCTACATGGGGAAATCAATCCTGCTAAATTAAGCCAAGAAGATTACCAGAAATTGCTTTGGTTTTATCAGAAAGTTTTACGACAGCAGATAGATAAAGTGCCTTATAAAACAATGCTAAATAAACAGGAAGCTTGGGCTTTTGCTGAAAAAATTTTATGGCGGTTAAAAAACAATAATGATTTTTTAAAAGAAAATAAGATAAAAAAATTGTAGGAGGAAATTTATGAGGGATAAAAAAAGACACATAATAAGTATAATTTTAATAATTCTTATAGGGATTGTTATTATCTCTATGGGAAATGCACTGCGTATAGTAAAATATGAAAAATTAGGTCTTAGTGAATATAAAAAGGGAAATTACAAGCAGGCAATAAAGTATTTTTCAAAAGCAATAGAATATAATCCAAATGATGCATCTTTATATAACAATCGAGGACTAGCTTATTATAATTTGGAACAATATGATAAGGCAATTGCCGATTATACAAAAGCTATAGAAATAAAGCTAAATTTTGCAGATGCTTATTATAATCGGGGTTTAGCGTATTTAAAAAAAGGAACATCTTATAATGTTGAACCGCTAAAAAAAGCAATTTCTGATTTTACTAAGGCAATAGAATTAAAACCAAATTTTGTAGATGCTTACTATAATAGAGCATTAGCTTACACTAAGCAAATTCACTACCATCATAAATATAAAACAATTCCTCCTAAATTTCCTTCTGAAGAGATGGATTATTATAATAAAGCTCTTTTAGATTATTATAAAGTCCTTGATTTGGATCCCTCTTATATTTTAGCTTATCAAGGAATGGGAAATTTATTTTATAGGCATGGAGACTGGGATTTAGCAACTAAAGCATATAATAAGGCACTTGCTCATAAAGATGAGATACTAAAAAAAGTAGGAGAAGAAGGTTTAGCTGATATATATACCAGTAGAGGAAGAAATCATTTAGCTGCAGGAAAACTTGAAGAAGCAATTTCTGATTTTACTAAAGCAATTGAGCTTTACAAAAAAGGAGCAAATAAGGAAATAGGACTAAATAAAAACATTACCAATGCTCTTGGTCACAGAACAGTTGCAGCTTGGGAATTGGGAAAATGGGAAGATACTATTAGATATGCTGATGAAACAATTAAAATAAAGGAAAGCAATCCTAAAAGATATGGAAAAGCTACATTTTATTATTTTACCAAAGGAAGGTGCTATTATAAGCTTGGTAAGTATGATGAAGCAATTCTTAATCTTAAAAAGGCGTTAAGTGAGTCAAAATATGGGATGGATGCAGAGGCAAGATTATGGTTAGGGAAAGTATATAAAAAGAAGGGTGATAAAATGAAAGCAAAAAAATATATAAAGGAAGCTTTAAAATTGTATAATAAAAAAATTAAAGAAGCAGATGAATACGATATTCATAAACTATATCTTAAAAGAGGATTATGCTATTTAGAGCTTGGTGAGTATGATAAAGCAATCTCTGACTTTAAAAAGACAATAAAAAGAAGGGTATTTTCAGATAGACCAGTTAATCATACAAATTATTATTTAGATGCTCATAAATATATTGGTATTGCTTATATGAAAGCAGGAAATAGAAATAAAGCAGAAGAATATTTTAAAAAAACAATAGAGTTAGCAAAAGAACGTGAGTTTGAAGAGGTAATAAAAGAAACTGAAAAAATTTTATCCAAATTATAACAAAAGGAGGTGAAAGATATGTGTGTTCCAGTAAGTGTACTTACAAAAGGGAAAATTAGTGGTTGCACAGGATTATGCAGACTTTGGCCTCATATAAGTGCTCTGACAGTTCTTTTTGCTGGTTTAGTCTGGAACTTTTTGCGTGGAAAAAAGTCAAAAATATTTAAATGAATTGGCTAAATAGATATTTAACTTTACAAATTGAACCTACTCGCAGATGTAACTTAAACTGCAAAATATGTATGCGACGAAATTTAAATGAAAGTAGTGCTCAACTATCTTTAGAAAATTTTAAAAAAATATTGAATTTTGGTAATTTTCAGCATGTTTGTCTACATGGTTGGGGTGAGCCGTTGCTTAATCCTCAAATATTTCAAATGATAAAATATGCTGAGTCACAAGGAATTTCTACAGAGCTTACTACTAATGGGACTTTACTTAAAGAAAATTTAGGAAAAATCTTTGATAGTGGTTTAAGCATTATTGCCCTTGGAATACATAATAAAAAAATCCTTTTATCTATTTTACCTCAAATTAGAGAATTAATAAGAAAAAGAAATAAAGAGAGATTGAAGAAGCCAAAAATTTATATGGATATCGTTATATATAAAGAAAATTTTGATCAAATTCTGGATTTAATGAAAATTGCCTCCCAATTAAATATTGACGCAATTCTCTTACACAGGCTATTTAAGGTTCACCCCAATGTAGAGTATATTTCTGCTGAGGAAGAAAAAAAATTATTTAAAAAAGCAAAAGAGTTAGCAAAAGAATTAAAGATAAAACTATACCTACCTCCAAGACCTTCTATACCTTGTGTTGCAGTTATATATAGTATTTTTATTACAGTTGAAGGTAAAATTACTCCCTGTCCCTATCTTTTAGAGCTTTACCTGGGGGATGTTTTTAACCAGGATGATGTAAAAAACATATATTTAAAAAAGATTAAATTTATTAAAAGTATGGGTAAGCACCCTATATGTAACAAGTGCCCATTAGGTTCAAGAAATGGCAAGTTTTATTGCTAAAGTGTTTGGTGTTGGTTGTCAATATGAATATGGATATAAAGCATCTAAATAGCCAATCTTTAGGAATTTTTTGAAGTTACTAACATGATTCACTTACTATGATTTTTTGGGCTACACCCCAGCCAAGAACAATTCTTGTATCTTTTATTGATATAATTACAGGACCAGGTCCTGAATTATTAAGCACTTTTATAGTAACCCCTGGAATAATCCCTAAGCTAAAAAGTCTTGATTGTAATCCTCTACCTGCATTTATGCCTACTACTGTTACTTCCTTGTTTTTACTTACCATACTGAGTGGAATTAAGCGATTCATTTTTTCCATTGCTAAATATCACAACTTT
>Ga0190363_1001253_pt1 | contig 15030 bp, 14 predicted proteins | sample 48721867_MG_FD_161272 | JGI IMG/M metagenome (GOLD analysis project Ga0190363, IMG submission 161272) | Hydrothermal vent microbial mat bacterial communities from Southern Trench, Guaymas Basin, Mexico - 4872-18-6-7_MG | ecosystem: Environmental > Aquatic > Marine > Hydrothermal vents >... | reverse complement strand
CGGGAGAAGAACCAACCCTATACGGCTTATGGGAATCAAACATAAACGTAATTATCGATGATGATCCAGATAAATGCGATCCAATGATTGGAAGCTGGCAGCTCAGAGCAATACCTTGCAAAATCTATAAGGTTTAGCATGTCAGCAAGTAATAGATCATAACTTTATTATTTTGAGAGATCTTTATTAGTCAATTGGGCGTCTTTATGGAAAATAGAATTAAATTGGAGAGGATGATGAAAGTTATAAAGAGAGCACAAGAGGGTCTTATCTGTTCAGAAAGAGATTTCGATCTGAGGGTCCTGTTTCCAAAGCTGAATGAAATATTAAAAGAGTACGATATCAAGTTTGATCCGAAAATTGTAGTTCCCTCAGACAACAGCCTAGTCGCAGCCTTGGACTCTTACAGCCACACAAGCATATATTGTAACCACTCATAAGAAAAGCACGGGCATAGATTAGATGATTCAATTGAAGTTCCATTTATTTGAAAAGTAAACTTTTAATAACTGTACTTAACTTACTTACGGGCGAGAGGAAATGTTACCGCTGTTTCACTTCCTATTGGACATCATGGCAACATTTGGCATATATTTACTTTTAACGTTGAGTCTTAACTTAGATGCTGGCTACTGTGGAATTCCTGATTTTGGTAAGGTATTACCTATGGCCGCAGGAGCATTCACCGTCTCTTTATTTACTGGTAGAATAGCTACTGTGCTTCTTGGAATAAACGGGGATTTCGTTAAAGATAATGTCCGTGTAGCTGCTAGAATAAATTCTGTACTTGCAGCTAACCCAATATTAAGTTTAATTTTACTTTTTATAACTTTGATTGTAGCCGCCATCGTTGGTGCAGTTGTAGCTTATATAGCGGCTCGCCCTGCAATAAAAAGAGGTTTTGGACCTTTAGCACTTTTATTGCTAGCAGCAGGAGAGGTTATTCGAATAATTGGTTATAATTACTATCCAATCGCCGGTGGCAGTGTAGGGGTTTCAACACCCGATGTTTTTGCGTGGGCTGGAAAGTACAGATTTGTAGTTGCTTCCCTAGTGCTTTTCATAGCTGCTCTGCTAACCCTTGTTTTCATTATCCGTTTAACCAGCTCTCCTTTAGGTAGAATGTTAAGAGCAATCAGAGATAATGAAGATGCCGCAAATTGTCTAGGAGTGGACACCGTTAATATAAAACTCAAAACTCTCATGATTTCCTCAGCCATTACCGCTATTACTGGCGCGCTATACGCCTTTTACTCAGCCGCAGTAATCAGTGCGGCGTATAATAGGGCCACATGGTCGTTTATACCGTGGGCCATGATGCTTTTAGGAGGTACAGCCAATAACATCGGGGTAACAATTGGAGTTTTTATTTACGTATTCATCGTAAAGTTAATAGACATATTCAAGTATACCCTTACCTTTATCCCATTCAATATAATCTGGCTAGAATTCATATTATACGGAATCATGATTATAGTAATTTTGCTGTACAAGCCCACTGGACTCATACCGGAAAAACCCATTGATACTCTTGGTATCTTTAAGACCAAAAAATTGTATAAAATTGCTAAGTCTGAAGCATCTAGCACAAGTGAAACGAAAAACTAAGATATAGCCTTCTTAAGATGAAGACTGCTAAAGTTCTTATAAACTTAGAAATGAGCTGTTTTGAGCGTTGTAGTCACTTCAAGCCGAGATAAACTTTACCTAGCTCTGGATGAGCCAAAAGGTCTTCAGCTGCACCCTGATAAGATATCTTTCCTGACACCAGAAGAATAGCATCGTCAGCAACTTCAAGAGCTTTTTTAGCAGCTTGCTCTACAAGTACTATGGTTATCCCTCTTTTTTCTCTTAATTCTTCTATTTTACTTAATATTTGAGTAGCTATTTTTGGAGCTAAGCTTGCAGTAGGTTCATCGAATAAAATTACTTCAGGTTCCCTTACAAGTGCCATTGCCATCGCTAGCATCTGTCTTTCTCCACCGCTAAGAAACTTACATTTTTTATCCAGGTATTTTCTTAGGATTGGAAACTCATCTAACACCATTTCGGTACGTTCTTTACTCTCAGTTTCGTCAAGCGTGTAACAACTTAGCATGAGGTTTTCTTTAACTGTAAGGTTTTCAAAAATATTCCCAACTTGAGGCAAATATGATACACCATGTCTTGTCACCAAATGTACTGGCAACCCCGTGATATCTTCATTCTTTAAAAAAATTTTTCCGGAGTATATGCGAGTTAGCCCCATAATGGACTTTATTAGAGTACTTTTACCGCTTCCATTTGGACCTACTATCGCTACAATTTTCCCTTTTTTGATATGTGTCGTAACATTAAAAAGTACTTGGAACTTTCCGTAACCGGCGTTCAACTCCTTAATTTTTAACATTCTAGCCACCCAAATAGCTTTCTATCACCTTTGGATCGTTCAATACTTCATGAGCGAGGCCTTCTGAGATAACTTTTCCTTCAAACATTGCATATACGTAGTCAACATAAGGTAAAACTTTCTCCAATCTATGCTCAATTATAAGAAATGTGATTCCAAACTCCTTCTTTAGTTTAGTAAAGTACGAAAAAATACTGTCAATTAATGAGGGAAATATTCCTGCAGCAGGTTCGTCCATCAGAATCATCTTGGCTCCACTCATTAGCGCCCTTGCCGTTTCAAGAAGTTTCATCTGCCCTCCACTCAGTTCGGAAGATTTCTTGTCCCACATGTGATCTAAATTGATCGTTTTCAGAATTTTGAAAGCTTTCTCTACTGTCTCCTCCTCTTTTTTCACCCATTTTCCCTTGAAACAGGCTTTGAGAAAACTTATTCCAGGATGCTCATGACAAACTACAAGCAAATTTTCTAGCACTGTAAGATTCATGAAAGGTTGTGGAATTTGATATGTTTTAACTAAACCTAATCTACATATTTTATATGGTTCCCATCCTGTTATGTCTGTTCCGTTAAATAGAATCTTTCCTTTGTCTGGCTTATAGGTGCCAGTGATCACGTTTATCAATGTTGTTTTGCCGCTTCCATTCGGACCAATTAACATCACCAATTGCCCTCTTTTTACGCTCAGATCAACATCATTTACCGCAACTAGAGCTCCAAAACTCTTTCTAACCTCTTTAAGGACGAGTATTTTATCTTTACCGTTTTTCTCTTTTGCCATCATTTTCATTAAGAAATGAAAGTTTTGATATTTAAGGTTTTCAAGTATGCTGGCCTCAGTTCACATCCACATCCGGGCGGCAATGAGAACAAAAACTTTATTTACATAAGGTCAAGATATACAGAATCCGAGAAGAAAAACAAAGTTCGGAGGAAAATAAGAGTATGAACAAAGTGGCAATTTACGTGGTGGTTTCAGTCCTAATAGGAATAGTTGTTGGGGCCAGCATCGGATGGTATTTGAAGCCAGCGGAGAGAGTTGAAGTACCGAGTGGACTACAAGGCGAGGTGAAGATTGGCTGGATTGACGCCTTAAGCGGTAGCGGCGCATTCTGGGCAGAGGAGCTGCTAGCTTGCGCAGAAGTAGCAGTTGAAGAAGTAAACGATTATCTAAATAAAACAGGTGCTGGCTGGTGGATAAAGTTATATGTAGAGGACTCGCAACTTAAGCCAGAAGTAGCTTTAGATAAATTGAAGAGTTTGCATGCACAAGGAATAGAAATAGTTACAGGTATAGGCTTCAGCGCTGATCTTAAAGCTATGATGCAATACGCAAATACAAATCACATACTTCTATTAGCTGGCGGGAACTCATATGAGTTGGCGGTAGAAGACGATTACATTTTCAGAGTTCTTCCTAACAGCACCACTTCTGCATATTGTCTAACGGCCCTCTACCGGTATTTCGGAATAGAGCATGTGATTTTCGTGTGGAGAGGAGACGCGTATGCAGACAGTCTAGAACAAGCGACGGAAGAATTATGTGAAGAATACGGAATCAGCTTCGATCCAGCAATACGATACAACCCTGAAGCCGCTGAATTCAGCGGAGAAGCCGCTACTTTAAATTCAAAGGTCCAAGATGCCATAGCGCAATATGGAGCTGACAAAGTGGCTTGGACCATACTTTGCTTTGAGGAAGGAAAAGCGTTCTTTGATGCCTTGAAACCATATCACCCAGAAAATTGGGGCATAAGATTATTATCAACGGGTGGTTTATGCTTGATGGATTGGGTGACAGATCCAGCATACGCCGAATTATACACTCAACTGAACTCGACGGCTTCAGATTTCCGACCAACTGTTAGCCTGAGAACACAAAAAGTCATAGAGAGGGTTAAGGCTAAAATAGGAAGAGAACCGGACATTTACGGGCTAATAGGCTACGATGAAATCTGGATTTTAGCTCTTGCGCTTCAAGCTGCAGGTAAGTATGATGCTGACGCTGTTAAAGCTCATTTACCCGCCGTATTCGAAAATTATGCCAGTATTATTGGATGGGCACCTCTCAATAGATACGGAGATAAAGCAGCGGTCACCTTCGGCCTCTACAGAGTTATGAAGGTAGATGACACATACAAGTGGGCAAGAGTCGGCACTTACGATCTGTTGACAGATACAGTAAATTGGCTTAGTGAACCAGAAATAATTTCGTAAGGTGTCTACTATGCTTCCTCCAATTTTTTTTGACGGACTACTTTATACCTGTCTCCTATGCTGCTTAACTATTGGGTTCACATTAATTTTAATGACTACTCGTGTTTGGAACATGGCTCATGGATCCATGGCAACCATTGGAGCGTTTATAACATTGATCGCTGGAGAAATATGGAAAGTAAACGTTTACAGTACTCTTAGCTTAAGTTTTGTAGTGCCTGCCACTCTTTCATTTATATTTTATTACACACTTGTTAGGCCTCTTATTCGAAGAGGGGCCTCAGATCTTATGTTATTTGTTCTGACATTCGCCATCAATTTCATATTTATAGGCTTCATAAATATATTGGCAGATTATTTAACAAACGTACACAAGCTATCTGCTAGACTTTTCTTCCTGAGGAGGTTAGATGTTAAAATTTTTGGACTGCCCGGAATTACGCTTATTGCCCCATTACTGACGGCTGCCATTATAATAACAATGCATATCTTTTTAACAAAAACCAAGTTTGGAACCGCCATGAGAGCAACTATCGAAAATCCAGCACTCGCGGGCACAGTAGGCGTGAATGTTAACTTGGTATATTCTGTGTCGTGGTTCTTAGCTGGCGGCCTTGCCGGGCTCGCAGGAGGGTTACTTCCTCTATGGATTTTATATACTCCTTACACAGGAGAAATTCTTTTGTTAAGCGTATTTGCCGCAAGCATGGTAGGTGGAACTGTTAGCATTTATGGTGCGATACTTGGAGGAATTATTACGGGAGCAGCTGAAGTGTGGGGTACTTATTTCTTATCAACTTTCATTGGATCCTTTATGGTACAATATAGAGCAGTCATACCTGTAATCATACTTGCGGTCTGCCTAATTTTCGTGCCGCAAGGCTTAACAGGTATTAACTGGAGAGATGCTTGGTTTAGAATGAAAACTTTCTTAATGAAAATAACTAAGCCTACCCCTATTTAAGAAATAGGAATGCATAATGGATGCCATAAAATTAATTAGGAAAAACTTGAAAAAGCTGAAACCTTTAAAGGAGGATTTATTTGTTTCTAAAGAATTCATAAGATTGGATTATTCCGTTTCTAAGTTCCCTCCTTCTCCAAAAGTTGTAGAGGCTATACAGTCCATTTCTAAAGAAGTGAACAGATATCCAAATGGTTCAGCTCAAGAGCTTCGAAGGGTACTCGCTAAGTACAATAAAGTTGATCCAGACATGATAATTGTTGGCAATGGTGCTGACGAAATCATAGATATGATAAACAGAACTTTTCTGGAGTTAGGAGACGAAATTATTATTTTTACTCCAACCTATTCTTACTATGAATATTCAGCAAAAGTGATAGGTGCAAAAGTGAAAGCGCTTCCTTCAATGACAAACAACATCTACACTATTAATCCAGAAAAAGTCATAAGGGAATTTTCTCCTAAAACAAAGATTATATGGATTTGCAATCCCAACAATCCGACAGGAAATGCCATTTCTCAGCAAGTTATCAAAGAAATTCTAGAAAACACCAATTGTATAGTTGCAGTAGACGAGTGTTTCTTCGAATTTCTCGGAGAGACTTCTTTGGACTTCTTAAGAGAATATGATAGGTTAATAATAGTTAGGAGTATGTCTAAAACATTCGGTCTAGCGGGATTAAGACTAGGATATGCCATAGCCAATATTGATGTTATTAATAGCATTTGGAAAGTTAAGCCTCTCTTTAATGTAAATTTAATAGCGCAAGCAGCAGGAATTGCTGCGTTAGAAGACATAAATTACTACAAAAAAGTATGGAGAGAGATTATTAATGAGAGAGAGTACTTGACTAAACGGCTCTTTGAATTAAAAGGCATTGAGGTGCTTCCTTCTAAAACGAATTTTCTTTTAATCAATGTAAATAAATGCGGAAAAACCCCAGAAAAAATATACAACGAACTTATTAAAAGGAAAATCTTTATCCTTCCAAGCTGGAGTGTGGATTTTAGCGGATTAGACAAAGGTTTTTTCAGAGTTCTTGTAGGTACAAGAAAAGAGAATGACTTGTTTTTAAAGGAATTATCAGAGATTATTGGGAGTTAACATTACTGATTTCGAGGCCTAGCTCTGTTAATTCTTTAGTTACCTTGTTATATATATCAAGATACTCTCTCGAAGGCGTGATGGTTCTTATATCATAACATTCGCGGAAACTTTTCCCTATTGGGGCATGACCAATTTTGTCTTCATATTTTTCGAGGATTTTCTTAATCAGTTCATTCGCGGAATCTCGTTTTATGCGTGATTTAGCAACGGCGTGTCCTGCTTCAGCTGCTATTCTAGCTTCCATTCCACTGCAATGATCAAGATATTTATTGTTAGCCACTTCAACGGCCATTAAGTTTAATCCTGAAACTGTCCCTGCTAGCGAGTAGGCTGTCGCTTCATATAAGACCATTTCTGTACATGGTCCGGAAGCAAGTTCGCCAGCAATTGCAGCAGGTATGTGAGTGTTTCTACTGAGTGCTTGACCCGCCATACTGATCACCCACAACAACTCTCTTGTTGTATTACAGAGGTGTCTTATGTGAATAGGGAAGAACATGTGGTAATGCGGCTGGAATAGGGCGGTGTTTTGAATGGCATTAGCGACGGTTATAACCGCTGTTCCTTCGGGCCCTCCTGAATAACCACCCATAAGAGGTCCATATAAAGCCCCCATCACGTTTCCACTCGTTAACAAATAAGCGGCTTTATTCAATCTTTCATAATCTATCTTTAACTCTGGTAATGATGCAACGAGGAAGCCATCGTTTTTTCTAATTCCGAATTCCGGCTGGTTCGCTGCAATTATGGCTGCTGTTGATGTTGCACTACCAACAACATTATGTATGCCTATTTCTGGTTTTCCCACTTTTGCTGCTGCTTTTCGAACTAGAATCGCATTTAGAACAGCTGCGTATACTTCAAGCGGGCTGTTTTTACTTGGGGTTTTTCTCCCTACAGTGTTAAGCCATATCCCTCCACTGAAAGTGTCCGCTAAGGGTTCCTTTGCGTAACTTTGCAATACCTCCAAATAGATATCCTCAGATACCGGACTACCAGCTCCAAACATACAGAATGGTGGTTTAGTATCTTCGATTTTTCTTGGAGTTAATTTTGATGCATATTTTCCCACCCCAAATGTAACTTCAGCGGGGCATGTTTTGAGCAGATTCTTCACTTCTTCTTCGCTAAATTTTATGACTCTCCGTTTCTCTACGATGTATGTTCCAGTTTCAAGGTATAGCTCAAGGGCGGCTTGGTATACATCATCAGCCAAGGTATCATCGTCAGGAATAGGGTTCTCAGGATCATATTTTATATCGTGCTCTTTGACTAATTTTTGCAGAGTAGTTGACATTTTTAGGTCAAAATCCTTCTCTAAACAAATCTGCCCTGATTCTATTTTTGTTATGGTATCCCAGAAAGCAGTTACCCGTCTGATGTTGTCTGGGTAATGTTGGCTGACGAATTCAACGAGCTCTTTCGGTTCTCCTAAGGGATTTTCTTCCTTATACATAGGACCAACCCTTCACATTTTTTCTTACTTTAACATATCATACCTTATTTTTATTTTTCGCAATTGTTAACGGTAATTACTGAAGGAAGTTATTTATATATGTGTGCATAGCTATTCTAAAGCCAAGGGGGAACGAGATGTTGGAGCTTTCAGGAAAAATAAGAGACGCTATGTTAACTTTCGAGCAGGAGAAAGTCATGGAAGCTGTAGAAAGCAGTTTAAAGGAAGGCTACGACCCATTAGAAATTATTCGCGCGATCAGTTCTGCTTTGAAGGAAATAGGCGACAAATTCAGTAAAGGCGAACTATTTCTTATGCATTTAGTGATAGCTGGCGAAGCAGCAAAAAATGCAATTTCAGAATATTTAGAGCCGCTGCTTAAGAAAGAAAAAACTGACAGAAAGACTATTGGACGTGTTGTTTTAGGCACTGTGGAAGGTGACATTCATGACATTGGCAAAAATATAGTTGCGTCTATGCTCTTCTCAGCAGGATTTGACGTGATAGATTTGGGAAAAGATGTTCCTGTCGAAGAGTTCGTTAGGGCTGTCAAGAAATACAATCCAGACATCTTAGGTATGTCTGCTCTTTTAACAACAACACGTCCTATGCAAAAAGAAGTAATTGAAGCCCTTAAAGAGAATAATCTTAGAGAGAAAGTTAAAGTGATAGTTGGAGGTGCACCGGTTACTGCAGAATGGGCCAAAGAAATAGGGGCAGACGGTTATGCTGAAGACGCTATTGAAGCCGTAAAAGTAGCTAAAAAACTCATGGAGGAAAAGAATTGAACCCAAAAGGCGGACAGTTAAAGTTTCTTACAAACGACGAACTTTATGAGATTCATGCAGCCACTATGGAGGTTCTCGAACAAATCGGCGTGAGATTCTTATCAGAGAAGGCGCTGAGAATATTGGAAAATGCGGGAGCACACGTTGATTTTAAAAGAAAAATAGCCAGAATACCGGAATATCTTGTAAAGGAAGCTCTAAAGAAAGCGCCAAGCAGATGTATAGTATATGGACGAGACTTCAAGTATAAAATGAAGCTTGAAGATGGAAGGGTTTACTTTGCCATGCTAGGTTGGGTACCCTATGTCTTAGATCTAGAATCGGGTAGGCGTCGAGAGGGGACTCTGTCTGATATAGAATTGTTTTTTAGACTTGGTGACGCTTTAGAGAACATTCATTGTCTTGATTGGGCAGTTTGGCCAAATGACATTCCTAACTCTGTAGTTCACGCCTACGGATTATATATGGGATTCAAAAATACAATGAAGCCTCTTGATGGGTACATTTATGGCGAAACTGCTGCTAAGGATAACATAAAAATGGCCGCTGTGGTTGCTGGTGGCGAGGAGGAACTTATGAAAAAACCATTACTTATAACTATAGAAAATCCAGTGAGCCCGCTACAACACTCTAAGGAATTAATAGAAGGGCTCATGGTATACGCTAAATATAAACAACCAATTGTTATTGCTCCAGAAGATCAGTCGGGGACAACAGCGCCAGTTACGCTAGCGGGGCTTATGGTGCAACAAAATGCTGAAATTTTAAGTGGAATAGTTCTGGTCGAACTTATCAATCCTGGGGCTCCTGTACTTTATGGGACTGTCTCAACTATCGCGGATATGAAAAGTGGAGGCATTGCTCTTGGCGCAGTGGAGGCAGGAATTATAAATGCGGTAACAGCCCAATTGGCTCAATATTACGGAATCCCAAGTCGAGGGACAGCCGGCACTACTGACTCAAAGATTCCGGATATCCAGGCGGGAATTGAGAAAGCAATGACATTAATGATGGCTGCGCTGTCCGGAATTAACTTTGTATATTCATTTGCAGGTGCATTAGAATCGACAATGACGATAAGCTATGAGCAACTTGTTATCGATAATGAACTAGCAGGCATGGTTATTCGGGCGCTTAAAGGCATGAGAATTGATGACGAAGCACTTGCAGTTGACGTAATAAAAAGCGTAGGTCCTGGAGGACATTATTTGACTCAAAAACATACATTAGAGAACTTCAGAAAGGAACATTACATCCCGACAATAATTAACAGAGAAAAAAGGGAACTATGGGAGAAAGCCGGTTCAAAGGACATGAGGGAAATTGCGCGTGAAAAAGTCAAGAAAATTTTGAAAGAACATGAACCAGAGCCCCTTGATCCAGATATAGAAAAGGAACTCAAAGATATTCTTAAAGAAATTGAAAGAAGAATTTAATGTTGCTTCCACCTTTTTTGTTAACCAAGAATCTGTTCTCAGACCCAGTTATGTTTATTTTAACTTTATCATTCTTGGTACAATAAAGAATTTATAGTAGTTAGCAGTAGAAAGGTAGGAAAAAAGGGGGATAAATATGAATGGAAACGACTTAATCGAAAAATTAAAGAAAAGTATAATTGATTGTAATGAAGAAGAGGCCAAGAGGATAGCCAACGAAATATTGGCAGCAGGCATAGATCCGGTGAAAGCAGTCAACGAAGGAATTTCTCCAGCGGCGAAAGTCGTAGGAGAGAAATTTGAAAAAGGCGAGTATTTCCTAACTCACTTAATGTTGGCAGGCGAAGCAATGAAAGCAGCGTCAGAAATACTGATGAGTAAGCTTAGTGAAGAGGAAAAGGAAAGAGTTAGTGCTGAAAAGGGCGGATCGGTGGTTTTAGCTACAGTTTCTGGAGACATTCACGACATAGGAAAAAATATACTTGGTTTATTGTTGTCAGTTAACGGCTTTAAAGTCTACGACCTCGGCAAAGACGTTGACGCTATGACGATAGTTCAGAAAGCCATAGAAACTAAGGCAGATATCATTGCATTGTCTGCATTAATGACTACAACCATGCCTGCACAGAAAGAGGTTATTGACTTATTGAAAGCTATGGGTGTCAGAGATAAATTTATAGTGTTAGTTGGAGGAGGCTCCACGACTAAGGAGTGGGCTGAGGAAATAGGGGCGGACGGATGGGCTGAAACTGCTGAGGAAGCTGTTTCGCTAGCTAAAAGGCTTATGGAAAAAAAGACGGGGGTTTAGCATGGTTCCTCCATGGAGAATACATACTGTTCTAGAACGGGCTGAAACTGGTCCAATCTGCACAGAAAAGGACTTTGACCTTAAGATATTATCTCCTAAACTTCAAGAAGTCATAAAGGAGCACGGCATAAAATTTAACCCCGAAGAAATAGTTCCATCTGATAATTCATTGGCAGACGATGTTTGGGAAGCCGGATTAGAGCTGTACCTTGAAGTTGGAACTTTCTGTGTAAGTACTCATAGAAGAATTCTATTCGACGAAAGCGAAATTAAAGAGGCGCTCAAAACTTCACCAACAGAAATAATTGTCGGTAGCGGTAGAGACGCTAGGAAAATGTGCCATAGACAGATAGAAGATAGCAAACCGCCGTTCTGTCTATTCAGCCCAGACATAACATGCGACGAGGAGATTTTCGTTCCGATGTCAATGGCCTATTTGCAGGAACCTCTCGCTGATGGAGTATGCGCTCCAATACTGGATACAATTGAAGGAGTGCGAATACGGGCAGGGTCACCATTTGAAGTTAAGGCTTCAGTCGCTCACGCAATGATGTTTAGGGAGGCCGCTAGAAGAGTTGGAAGGCCTGGAATATTCTTACAAAGTGTAGGAACAGCTGAATCAGACGTAGCTCAAGTAGCCGCCAGTAACCCTGAATGGGGAGAAAGATTAACGGACGGCAGATTCGTAGCTTCTATAGCTGAACTTAAAACAGATTATTCCCTCCTAAACAAAATGGTGCATTATCATCTCTATGGATGTTTTGTCGGTTCGCTACATGGTCCCATGTATGGGGGATATTGCGGCGGTGCCGAAGGAACAGCGGTCGTCGGAGTTGCCGCCCATCTTCAAGCATTAATGGTTAATCAAGCACACTATTCAAACTACTTCCCGATTCACTTTAGGTATTCATTCAACACTTCTAGAGAACTTCTATGGTTGATAAGTGTATCATATCAGGCCATGGCCCGAAACACGCCCTTCATATCGCTCTCAAATGGCTTTACTTCGGCGGGACCAGGCACCCCAATGGTGCTTTATGAAGCTGCTGCGCATGGTTTAGTAAGCGTAGTTTCAGGCGGGAATTTATGGGAAATTGCAGTAGCACAGAATAAACATAAAAACTACGCTACACCCATTGAGGCCCGTATGGCATGCGAAGTTGGACACGGAGTAGTTAAACAGAGAATTAAAAGAAGCGATGCAAACGAAATTGTAAAAATGATACTGCCTAAATACGAAGATAAACTAACAAATCCTCCGCTTGGAAAGACCTTCCAGGAATGTTACGACATTAAAAGAGTTACCCCACGTAGAGACTACCTTGAACTCTATGACAAAGTCAAGAAAGAATTAATGGATATCGGGGTTCCATTCATATATTAGGCTTCCATCAGCAACCCCATAACTGTGCAAACTGGAGAGGTATACAAAATGCTTGGATATAAAGCTCAACAGAAAACATTTGAGATAGGGAAAATCAAAATCGGTGGCCAACCTGGAGAGAATCCACCAGTACTTATCGGAAGTATTTTTTATCATAGACATAAAATCGTAGAAGATGAAAAAACTGGAAAGTTCCATAAAGAAAAAGCAGAAGAACTTATTAAACTTCAAGAAGAGTTTTCAGATAAGACAGGGATCCCATGCATGGTTGACATTGTAGCTTCCACCGAGGAGGCGGTAAAGAAATTTATAGACTTCATATCTGAATGCACGGACAGCCCATTCTTGGTGGACTCTCCAAGTGCCAAAGTGAAGATTGCTGGAATAAAACACGCATGTGAAATCGGCCTCAAAGAAAAGGTAATTTACAATTCTCTTATACCGGAATCCAAATCTGAGGAATTTGAAGCTATAAAAGAAAGTGGAGTTGAAAGCGCTATACTTTTAGCATATAAAATGGGGGTTATGACCAGTAATGCAAGGGTAAAAGCAATAGAAGATCTATTACCTAAAGCTGAGGCGGCGGGAATTACGAAGCCTCTTCTTGACACATATGTAATAGACATTCCGAGTCTTTCAATAGCCTGTAGAGCCATGCTGGATCTCAAAAGAAAATTCGGTTTTCCAGTTGGTTGCGGGGCTCATAACGCCGTCTCTACATGGGCTGGTCTTAAAGAGCGTTTAGGAGCTGAGGCAACAAAGTCTTGCATGGTTACCGTGAATATTGCTCCGGTGGTTCTAGGGGCGGATTTCATACTGTATGGTCCAATATCGGAATGCAAATCTATCTTCCCTGCAGTGTACACCATTAGCACCTCATACAAATTTCTGTATAAAATGAAGGAACAGTTAATATTATAGACATCCATTAATTCCCAGTTTTTAATTTTTTAATTAGACTTGACAAGTAAAATGACCTGCTATAAGAAAATACAAAGGCATTAAACACCGTCGTTTCCGCTATAATTCTGGCAGTAGCCATAACTGTTTCCTTGCCCATAGCTATAAGCGGCAAATTAACATTGGGTTTCATGCGTACTGAAAAGTTAAAAGTAACTGAGCAACGTTGGGGCTTAAACTTTAGTACATTGAGCTAAAATTGGCAAATATTGGTGCAAGTCTCATAAAAAATCAGGTACTAATCGATTCTTAATCAGCGAATGTCACATATGTTGTAAGAACGATCCGCTAAAGCCGGGAAGCACTGCTACTTTGAGAACATACTTTTTATTCAGAGAAAGACTTATAGACTCTTTTTTTATAACAAGCAAGAAACAAGTTTTTCTAAACGGTAACCGCGGAATCTTAGAATATTTATCCAAATCTTTGAAGGTTGGAATTAATATCTCGCCAATGTCAATTTTTTGGGCTTATCGAGCCGACTTAGCTGAAAACTTAGCTGTTTAATTAGGAGTCTCTTTCCGCTCTGATAGCGTTTGCTATTTTCTTTACGTATTTTTGGAAGTTGAGGGTTTTATAAACGGATATCCCTCTTTCGGTAATAGAATACATTTTTCTTCCGTTGCTAGCTACTTCCTCGACAAGGCCATATTTTATCAATGATTTTATTCTCTGGCTTAAAATTTCACAGTGCATTTTTGTCTTATAGGCGAGGCTGTCAATGTTTAGCGGTTTTTCCGCCAATGCGCCTAAAATGGCTTCGTAAGATTCAAGTTTTGACCTTCGCATTCTGATGCGCCCTTATAATTGCTCGGCTACTGAGGATAAAATGCTTATGAATTCAGAATCTTTAGTATAAAATAGCAAAAAGGAAAAGGGAAAATTAAATTCTTTTTCTAAGCTGATTTATTATGGTTAATTTCTGGATTTCGGTTGTCCCTTCATAGATTTCCGTTATCTTTGCGCATCTATGATAGCGTTCAATATGATACTCCGCTAAATAGCCGTATCCTCCATGTATTTGAATAGCTTCATCTGTTACTTCCATGGCTACTCTGCTGGCGAAGGCTTTCGCCGTGGAAGTTGCGACTGGATCTGCTTTCCCCTGATCATACAGCCAAGCCGCCTTGTAAGTTAGAAGTCTCGCAGCTTCAATTTTCATGTGCATCTCGGCGAGCTTGAAGGATATTCCTTGAAAATCTAGTATTGGACGGCCGAACTGCTTTCGGTTTTTTGCATGCTGAAATGCCTTTTCGAATGCTCCCTGAGCCATGCCTACTGCTTGGGCAGCAATAGTGATTCTTGTACCGTTAAAAAGTTCAAGTGCATAATAGAATCCCTTGTTTAATTCGCCTACCAGATTCTCTTCTGGAACTCTCAGATTATCTATGGAGACCGAGCCAGTTATGCATGGTCTTATTCCCATTTTTCCATGAAGCTTTGTCGCCTCTAGGCCGGGCATTCCCTTTTCTGCCAAGAATATGCTTTGTCCCCTATAGGGAGGCTGCGCGTTTGGGTCT
>Ga0190363_1001252_pt1 | contig 15032 bp, 18 predicted proteins | sample 48721867_MG_FD_161272 | JGI IMG/M metagenome (GOLD analysis project Ga0190363, IMG submission 161272) | Hydrothermal vent microbial mat bacterial communities from Southern Trench, Guaymas Basin, Mexico - 4872-18-6-7_MG | ecosystem: Environmental > Aquatic > Marine > Hydrothermal vents >... | reverse complement strand
CGTTGGAACCGTCGGAGGCCGCAGAGCCTTCCCACCGACGAGTGAGAAGAGGATCAGGAAGAGGATTAACAAGAAGGAGAGGTGGCTAGCTATCAAGTCCGCCATAGCAGCCACAGCCCTCAGAGATATGGTCGCAGCTCGTGGACACATCATCGACGCCGTCAGCCATCTACCCATCGTCGTCGACGACTCCATAGAGGAGTTGAAGAAGACGAGGGAGGTGCGAGAACTCTTCATGAAGCTGGGCGTCTGGCCCGACGTTGAGAGGGCTGACAGGGGGAAGATCAGGGCTGGTAAGGGGAAGATGAGGGGGCGTAAACGGAAGGTGGGGAAGGGGCCCCTAATCGTCGTCATGGAGGATAGGGGCATAGGCAAAGCCAGCGCCAACCTCCCAGGCGTCGAGGTGGTGAAGGTGACCGACTTAAACGCTGAGGTTCTAGCCCCTGGAGCGCATCCTGGGAGGCTTGTCATCTGGTCTCGCTCAGCCTTTGAGGCTCTAGACAAGGTTTGGGGTGAGAAGCCTTGAAGCCCCATGAGGTGATTAAATATCCCCTGATGACGGAGAAGGCCGTCAACCTCATTGAGAGGGAGAATAAGATCACCTTCATCGTCGACCGTAGGGCTACGAAGCATGACATCGCCAGAGCCGTCGAGCAGCTCTATGGGGTTGGCGTGGAGAAGGTCTGGACGCTGATAACGCCGAAGGGGGAGAAGAAGGCGATGGTTAAACTTAAGAAGGGGTACAACGCAACCGACCTAGCTATAAGGCTTGGAATCCTATAGGTGAAATGATATGGGTAAGAGGCTGATAGTTCAGCGTCGAGGCCGGGGCTCTCCGACCTTCAGGGCAGCCAAGAGTGGGAAGGTCGCACCGGTGAAGTATCCACCCCTCAACGTCATGGGTAGAGGCTGGGTGAAGGAGCTGCTCCACGACGCGGGGAGAGGTGCCCCCCTCGCCTACATCGCCCTCGAGGAGGGCGTCGACTACTACATCGCAGCCCCAGAGGGCCTATACGTCGGCCAGACCGTTGAGATAGGGCCTAAAGCCCCAGTCAAAGTGGGGAATGTCCTCCCCCTAGGCGCAATACCCGAGGGGACAATGATCTGTAACGTCGAGATCAGACCTGGCGACGGCGGCAAGATCGCGAGGAGCTCCGGAAGCTACGCCACTGTCGTGTCTCATACGCCGGCTGGAACCCTGGTGAAGCTGCCTTCAAAGAAGATCGTCGTCCTCCCCGATGGCTGTAGGGCCACCGTGGGCGTCGTAGCGGGGGGAGGCAGGAAGGAGAAGCCCTTCATGAAGGCGGGTGAGAAGTATCACCTGATGAGGGCTAAGGGGCATAAGTATCCAAAGGTGAGGGGCGTGGCGATGGCGGCTGTCTCACATCCCCACGGCGGAGGCAGCCATAAGTATCCTGGGAAGCCGACGACGGTCTCGAGGCATGCACCTCCAGGGCGTAAGGTGGGCCTCATAGCTGCCAGGGAGACGGGTAGGAAGAAGAGGAAGAGGAAGTAAGCCCTTAAATACTGCGGAGGCGTAGAGTGGGGCGATATGCCACGGGAGTTCCTCTACAGGGGATACACCATCGATGAGCTTAGATCGATGTCGATGGACGACTTCATCAGGCTACTCCCAGCTAGGCAGAGGAGGAGCCTGAGGAGAGGCCTAACGCCAGCCCAGAGGATCTTCCTAGAGAAGATTAGGTCGACGCCCCCGGATAAGCCGCTGAGGACTCACTGTAGAGATATGATCATACTCCCCGAGATGGTTGGCAGAACCATCTTCGTCCACAATGGAAAGGAGTTCGTCCCCGTGAAGATCACCGAGAAGATGATCGGCCACTACCTCGGCGAATTCGCCATAACAAACAAGCCTGTGAAGCATGGAAGACCAGGTGTAGGAGCCTCGAGAAGCTCGATGTACATACCCCTCAAGTAGTTCAGTTGAGGAGCTCCTCCACGGCCTCGAGGGCCTTCTCAACCCCGCTTCCCAGCTCGATTTGGGAGGATATCTCACTAAGTTTCTCCAGATAGCTTTCATCCCTCAGCATCTGCTTAATCAACCCTAGGAGTCTACCTGTTGAGAGGTTGAATTGTTCTAGGGCCTCGGCGACGCCTAGCTCTCTCGCCCTCCTGGCGTTGGCATACTGCTCCGTATGTCCAGGCGTGGGGATGAGTATCTGGGGCTTACCATAGCAGATACTCTGGAGTATCGTCTCATGGCCAGCCCTGGAGACAACCAGATCACAGGCCTTCAGGTATCTAAACCTATCCTCAATCCAGGGTATGAGGATCAGCGGCCCCCTCCTCTCGGGCTTGGAGCCTCCCCCCACCATCCCCATAGACATGACAACCCTAAAATCGTCGGGGAACTCCTCGAAGATCCTGATCAGCGTCTCTATGAGGGGAATCCTCTCCCTCCGTGGGCCGCTTATAGAGGCATATATAAGGAATCGATCCTCCGCATCCAGCTCGCGGCGGAGCTCCTCGACGCCTTTAACCTCGGAGGGCTGGACGGGGAGTACGGCCCCAATAAACCTCACCCTGCGCCGATACCCCCTCGGAATACGCAGCGAATCGAGGGAGATCGTATAAGGCTCGGGGAGATCCGGTATGAGTATCAAATCGCTGAGAGACCATCCCCATCCTATCAGGGTTAGGAGCGCCCCATCGGCGATCCTAGAGAGGGTGAAGAACTTCCTACTCCGGGGAACTATGAGCTGGAATTGGTTTAGGATGAGGATAACGGGTAGACCCAGCAGCCTAGCCGCGAAGATGGGTGAAAGCCTCGTATCGGATACGACCAGGTCTGGCCTATAGGCCCTCATATATTCCAGCTCCATGCCGACCTGGTGGAGGAATCTGGGTATGAGGGGAATCAACCCCTTAGCCGCTGATCTCCTCAGGTCGATTTGACCGATGGCATCGGTCTCCATGGACATTGGGGGAGCCTTAACGATGTCGTAGCCATAGCCCCTGAGATATTCGACGCCCTCTAGATAGGTGGAGAAGAGGAGGCGGCAACCCCTCCTCTCAAGCTCCCTAGCTATAACATGGCAACGGGTGACATGGCCATATCCTAGGCCGCAGGGGGCGATGTATATCCTCGCCCCCTCGAGGCTGGGCATCCTCAACGCCTCTCCAACTCTCTGCGGATAACCCTACCCCTAGGCTCCTCCTCGGCGAAGATCTCAGCCTGAAACCTGTAAACCTCCGTATCGGGGAGAAGCCAGGCATCGGGGGGTAGCCAGGCCTTAAGGCAGCACTGGGTGAGAAACTCCTCGGCATCCCAACCCCACTCGATGGGAACCTGGGGGAGAAGCAGACCCCTGAAGCCTCCACGGCTGACGATGAGGCCGTCTCGACCTATAACGATGTGACGGGGATAATCCTCAGGCCTCTCAACCACTATCCGCTCCGGAGGCGTAAGGACGCTAACCTCAACGATGATCTCATCCATCTCCTCTAGGCTGACAGGCTTAAATCTGGGGTCATGAAGCGCGGCGCTAATCGCCGCGTCGACGACGGCCTCCGCCAGGGGATGTTCAGGATACGGGTAGCCTATACAGCCCCTCAGTCTATGCGCCCCCTCCACCTTATTGAGGGTGACGAAGACTCCTCTCGGCTCCATCAACTTCTCGGGGGCTGAAGGCCTTATTCGCCGCCCCTCCCTAAGACGGGTCTCAATGGCTTTGCGGGCCAGCCTGACCAGAAACTCCCCATCCTCGAGGGTGAGGTTCATCACCTCCACCTACCCCTTGAGGCCTTTATAAAGCCTCTCAGCCTCCTCTATGGTCTCCACAATTCTACGCCAGTGGCTGCCCCTCCAATAGACCCTTCCACAGCCGGTGCAGATCCAGAAGCGTTTGTATCGGTTGTAGGTTCCCTCCGGAACTAGGCCTCTAACCTCCTCTCGCTCCACCTCCCTTAGGGGGAGGCCGCACATTGGGCATCTCGATCCCTCGGGCTTGAGGGTGAGGGTGAAGCGGCGTGCCACGGAGGCCAATCTCTCGGCGTCGCTCTCCCCCTCCACGAAGTGGGCGTTCAAACCCATCCTCAGGGCCTTCCTGTAGAGAGCCTTATCCCGCGTCAATAGGATCCGATTCTCCTCCATAGCCCTCCTGATCAGCTCGTCGTCTTCAGCATCTCTAATATACTCGGCGTCGTAGCCGCAGATTCTAAGCCATCGGGCGAGGGAGCCGAGCATCCCATCGAGGAGAAATCTCACCTCGGCTCCCCTCTACTCCTCGAGATCTGCCCTACAATCCTCGCAGAGAAATTCGCCTGAGATGGCTTTGAGATTGGTGGAGTAGCATCCACATCGATCGCAGTAGCCCACGAGGGAGGGGCCGCTGGGGGCCTCACTGCTCATAATCCTCGATCTCTCCTGAACTATCTCGATGATATCTGGAACTACCCTCAATATGTCCCTGTCGGAGATGATGCCCAGCAGCCGCCCCTTATAGGTGACGCCCAGCCTCCGAATATTCAATCTATTCATCATGGTCATGGCATCCAGCAGGCTGGTCTCTGGGCCGACGGTTCTAAGAGGCGTCGACATCACCTCTCCAGCCTTAGCCTCCGCGGGGTTGACACCCTTCGCCACAACCCTTAGAACTATGTCGCGTTCGGTGACGATTCCGACGGGCTGTCCATCCCTCCTGGTGACGATGACGGCTCCAATCCCATTTTCGTCCATGATCCTAGCCACCTCAACTATGCTGGCCTCCTCGTCGACGGTTATGACGGGGCTGGTCATCGCCTCCCTCACCAGCATCCTAGGCGTCAGCTCCAGATCCAAGCGGAGCACCGAATCAAAGAGGAGAGGAGTGGATAAAAAGTGTTGTGATGAACCCTATGACGCCGCTTGGAGGCTTCAAAAAGCGTCTCATGAAGCTGAAGGGAAACCACTTTTTAAAAATCAACCAACCATATACTCTGCGATGTCTCAGACGCCCCTAATCCTCATAGCCCTCCTTCTACTACCAACTCCCGCAATCCATCAATCCATCGATGGAATCAGCGTGGAGAGATACGTGGAGCTCCAACCTGGGGGAGTCCTCCTCATCAATGACACCATAACCCTGAACGCGGCGATCACGGTTCTCTACATCAGGCAGCCGGAGGGTTGGAGGGAGGAGGAGGCGGCCTTCCAGCTCTACGAGATGAATGGATGGAAACCCATCGAATTCGAGACCTTAGAGAAGGGGGAGGCCAGATGGTTTATGATCCACCTCCCACCTGGTGGAGATCTCTATAGGTTGAGGGCCTCATACCTCTACGCCGACGAGGTGAGATGGAGAGGTGGAAACTACTCACTTGAAATGCCCTTATACCCAGCCCTCGCCGATGATCCCTTAAACCCCTCAAGTTGGAATATCACCCACCTCACCTTCAAGGCATATCTCCCCGAGGGATCAAAGCTCATGAAGGTGGATTCCCCTCTCTCCATCTACAACTCCACGGTGGATGGCCGCAGCCTTCTAAGCCTCGTGTCGGGGACTCCCCTCGACGCCCTCCAACCCCCCTCAGCCATCATCGAATATACTCCATCGCCGAGTGAGGGGCATCCAATTAGGATTGATTCCCTGAGGGTTAGGGTGCGGATTGGATGGGGGATAGGCGTCGAGGAGGATTACACCATCGTAAATGTGGATGGAAACCTTGAGAGTCTCCATTTAAGGCTTCCCAGAGGGGCGGGAGGGGTTAAGGCCTATGATAGGGCTGGCCCCTTAAAGGTGAGCAGCAAGACTGATGATAGAGGCGTCGACGTCTACATCTACCCCAGATCGGCTGTCGGGGTCGATGAGAGGTGGAGCTTCACCCTCAGATACACCTTGCCAAAGCGTGGACTCATAACGAGGAGCAAATCGAGGTATCGGTTGACATATAACCTCACCCATCCACCCTGCTATATCTCCCAGGCCTCAGTAGAGGTTAGACTTCCAGATGGGGGAATCCCGACGGCTAATCAACCCGCGGGGGAGGTGGAGAGGATCTCTTACATCGCCTATGGGGTTTCAATATCCCTGGGTGGGATTGCACCTCTAGAGGAGATGGCGATCTCCATCGATTATAGATGGACACCCTTCTGGCTTATATTGAGGCCGATGCTATGGGGCCTCCTGATAGCTGCGATCACGGCTGTGGTCCTCCTACCCATCAGAGGGCGGAGGAGGGTGGAGGTAGAGGAGAAGCCGACGACGCTGGAGGAGTTCCTGGAGCTCTATGATCGACGTATAGGGCTGCTCATCGAGTTGGAGGAGCTGGAGGAGGAGCTGGAGAGGAAGGAGATCGGTCGGGAACGCTTTGAGAGGGAGTCCGCGGAGACTCATAGGAGATTGATGGAGCTCTCAAGACGGCTGAGACGGCTGGAGGCGAGGCTCCTGGAGGAGAGGCCTGAGCTGTCGGAGGAGTTGGAGGGGCTGAGGATGGCTGAGGAGGAGCTGGAGAGGGCGATGGCGGCCCTGAGGAGCCTGGAGAGGAGGCTGAGGAGGAGGCGCATCTCCAGGAGGGACTACGTGGAGAGGAGGCGTGAACATATCGAGAGGCGGCGCAGGGCGCTTAGGAGGATCGAGGAGGCCATCTCAGCCCTCAGGGGCTCGGCCTAGGTTAATGGTTCCATTAATATCCTGGGAAAATTATAACTCCGTTATAGACCCGAAAACAATTTAACCGACCGCTGAAAACTTAAGTGATTTAAAAGAGGGGGTCTAGTATGCCGACTATAACCATAGACTATGAGAAATGCACCTTCTGCCAGACCTGTGTAAGCACCTGCCCCATGGGTGTCTATGAGGTTCAGGGGGACAAGGTCGTCGTCGCAAACCCTGATGAATGCGTCGTCTGCAGAGCCTGTGAGGCAGCCTGCCCAAATGAGGCTATAACCGTCGAGGAGTAAAATCCCATCCCTTTTTTAGACTCTCTCCACGACTTTTATCCCTGGAGGATGGGATAAATCGATGGCCAGCATATTAGAGAGGCCTGGGGAGATTAGGAGACGCGGCGGAGCGCTTTTAGAGGCCCTCGACGCCTTCCCAGAGGGCTGCAGGGAGGGTATAAGGCTGGGCGAGGCGGCGGAGCTTCACGGCCTTGAGGGCCTCAAGCCTAGATGTATTGTGGTCGCCGGCATGGGTGGATCGGCGATGGGGGGACTCCTCCTACGAGATTGGCTTCTCGACTCCTCGACGCCCATATACGTCTCAGCCGGCTATCATCTACCAGGCTTCGTGGATGATGAGACCCTCATAATAGTTGTAAGCTACTCGGGAAATACGGAGGAGACCCTCTCAGCCTTCGAGGAGGCCGTGGAGAGGGGATGCCCCATCCTCACAGTCACATCAGATGGAGCGCTGGAGAGGCTGTCGGAGAGGAGGGGTATCCCACTGATCAGACTCCCCACCGGCTTAAAGCCTAGGGCATCACTCCCCCAGCAGTTCTTCTCCATGACGGCGGCCCTTAGGAGGATCGGCGTCGACGCTCCCTGGCATGAGCTGGAGGAGGCTATAGGGATTCTTGAGGAGCTTAAACCTAAGCTGACTCCCGAGACCCCTCCGGAGGAGAATGAGGCTAAGACTCTAGCCCTAAAGTTGAAGGGGTTCATCCCCCACATCTATGCCCCTAGACGTCTGGGGGCGGTCGCCTACAGGTTTAGAACCCAGCTGAATGAGAATAGCAAGCTCCCAGCCTGCTCGACACCGCTTCCGGAGGGCTTCCATAACGCCGTAATGGGCCGCGAGGGGCCTGAAGATCTGCTGAGTAGGATAGCGGCCATAATACTCAGGGATCCAGGTGAGGAGTCTAGGCTGAGGGATAGGATCGACGCCTTCAGGAGGCTCCTCGAGGAGAGGTTTGGGAGAGTTCTGGAGCTATGGGCATGGAGTGGGGGACTCCTATCCAGGATGCTGTCAGCCCTCTACATCGGCGACTATACATCGGTCTATCTCGCACTCCTCTACGGCTTTGATCCATCCACCACGGAGTCCATAGAGATTTTGAAGAGGGTGGGGTGATGGCTCAGCCTCCACGGAGGAAGCATAGACTATCCATCGCCATCCCCTCCTCCCTCGTATCCGAGATACCTCATCTACGGGAGAAGACGGCTACAATAGGTCACATAGGGAGAGCAGCCGCCCTCTTCAGGGTCGACGACATCTACATCTATAGAGACCGCCCAGATGAGAGTCGACTGATAGGCCTCATCCTAAGATACATGGAGACTCCACAATATCTACGGCGACTCATGTTCGGGATGATGGCTGAGCTGAGATACGTCGGCATACTACCACCACTGAGGACGCCCCACCATCCATTGAGGAAGAAGGCTGAGGAGCTTGAACCTGGAGAGGTTAGAGAGGGCCTAGTTCTATCAAGTGTCCGAGACGCCTACCTAGTTGACATAGGTGTAGATAAGCCGATAAGGGTGAGGGGGAGACCTCCATCGCCGACAGGGAGGGCGACGGTGAGGATCATCAAATCCGGCTCCGAGCCTGAGGGCATCTTCATAGATCGAGAGGAGGTTGAGATCTATTGGGGATTCGAGATACATCAATATAGGAGGGGGGTTGGGAGGCTAGCTGTGGAGGGAGGATTCGACCTAGCTATCGCCACATCTAGATATGGAGTCCCCTACCCCATCGTCGAGGGGCAGCTCAGGGAGAGCTGGAGGCGGTCGAGGAGGATCCTCATAGCCTTCGGATCTCCCAGGAGAGGATTGAAGGAGCTTCTAAAGGGTGAGGGACTCACCCTGGAGGAGGCCTTCCACTACACGATAAACACCATCCCAAACCAGGGATGTGAAACCGTGAGGACGGAGGAGGCGGTCTACGCAACCCTAGCCCTCCTCAACCTCCTAGAGGCTGGGTAGTATGGCATCGAGAGATGAGGAGCTCCTAGAGGCGGAGCTGAAGGGTAAAACCCTACTCGTCTACCTCTACCTCCTGAGGAGTAGGAAAAACACCGTCGGCGTGAGGGAGGTTCAGAGGGCGCTTGGATTCAGCAGTCCAAGCGTCGCGGCATATCACCTAAACAAGCTGAGGGAGCTAGGCCTCGTCGAGAGCATCCGAGGAGACTACAGGTTGAAGAGGCTGGTGAAGGTGGGGGTTTTAAGACGATTCATCACCATCAGAGGCCTCCTACTGCCGAGGCTCCTCTTCTACGCCGTCCTCATCACCTCCATGCTCATCACCTACCTGATCCAGTATCCACAGCTGACCAGGAGGAATGTCGCGGCGATAGTCCTCGGCCTCGTCCCCACCATCATCCTCTGGTATGAAACCCTCAAAACCTGGAGGGAGAAACCCTAAAAGGGGCGAAGCATCATAAGCAGGAAAAGCCTACTTCTAGACGCATGTCCTCAAGATATAGGGAGCTTGGAGTCGATGTTGAGAAGCGGGGTATAGAGGCCTTCAGGGGGCTGATCCGAGGCCTCTACCCCAACGCCTTCTGCGTCATCCATAGAGACCCCTCCGATCCATCGATGGGCCTAGTTCTCCACACAGATTCAGCGGGCAGCAAGCCGATTCAGGCATATCTACACTGGAGGGAGACCGGAGACCCCAGCTGGTTCAGGGGGCTCGCCCAGGATGTGGTGGCTATGAACCTCGACGACATCATCTGCGTCGGAGCCAGGCCCACCGCCTTCGTCGACTACATCGCCTTCAACACCCTCCACATCGATAGGGAGGCCCTACTCAGCGAGACGGCTAAAGGCTTTGAAGAGGTCTTCACCACCCTGGAGAAGCTTGGCGTCAACATCCTCTTCTCAGGAGGAGAGACAGCCGACCTACCCGACCAGCTTAGAACCCTCGACATCTCTGGAACCATCCTGGGGAGAGTCCCCCTCAATAGGGTCGTAACGGGAGATGCCATAAGGCCTGGAGACCTCATAGTCGGCCTGAGAAGCGGGGGGAAGGCCCGCTACGAGGAGGGGGAGAACAGTGGAATCATGTGCAACGGCCTAACACTCGCGAGATGCAGCCTCATGAAAGCCGAGTATGTTGAGAGGTATCCTGAGCTGGCTCATCCAGCTGGTGGACGTTATAGGGGGAAATACAGCTTCGACGAGTATCTAGAGGAGCTGGAGATGACCGTCGGGGAGGCCCTCCTCTCACCGACGAGGCTGTATGCCCCGATAATCCTCAAAGTCCTCGAGGAGCTCCCAGAGGGAGTTCATGGACTCATCCATAACACCGGTGGAGGGTTAACGAAGTGTCTGAGGGTGGGGAGGGGCATCCTCTACGTCAAGGATTCGCTGCCAGAGCCGGACCCGATATTTAGGCTGATCCAACGGGAGGGCCGTGTGGATTGGAGTGAGATGTATAGGGTTTTCAACATGGGCGTAGGCTTCGAGGTCGTCGTCGAATCCGGATACGCCGATGATGTCATCGACATCTCTGAGGCCTATGGCGTCGAGGCCCAGGTCATAGGCCGATGTGAACGCGGCCCTGAGGGCAATGGGGTGCGCATCGAGTCGAGCTATGGACGATTCCTCTATCCCTAAAGCTCGGACTTCATGGCGATCCTCTCGAAGCGCTCCATGGATCCTACGCCGATGAGGTGTAGGTTTCCGACGTGAACCCTCTCCAGATGCCTTTTCGCCGCCCTGTAGCATTCGATGACCTGCCTCATAGGCGTGATGGGCAAGTCCATCATGTGATGATCGGGGTGGAAGATTAGTAGGCTGTAGGGTATGGAGGCGTCGAGGTCGGCGATGAACTCCGCGATGGCCTCCACCTCAATGGCGTCGACGTAGCCTGGAACCAGAAGCGTCGTCGCCGTCAAAACCGGCAGCCCCCTCCTCTCGGGGTAGAGCCTCTCAGCTATCATCCTGAAGTTCTCATAGGCCCTCCTATTCGGGACGCCGCTGAGGGCGAGGCTCAGCGAAGGCGTGAAACACTTCAAATCGAATTTCACATTCCCCCCTGTCTCCAAAGCCAGCTCGGCAGCCCGATAGACGAGGCGGCTGTTCCCACAGCCATTCCACTCGAAGCAGATTCTTAGAGGCTTGTCGCCCCTGGCCTTAACAGCCATCTCGGAGGCCCTTATGGCGAAGGGGAGCTGTGGATCGGGGTCTCCGCCGAAGTAGCAGATACAGCTTATACGCCTATTCCTCCTAACAGCCTCAGCCAGCATCGAGGCCGATCGAGGCTTCAGGCCGCTGAGATCCTTATGCGATGGATTCTGGCAGAAGAGGCAGTCGAAGTTACAGCCGTAGAAGAAGACGGCGAGGTTGCTATAACCCCACTCAGGGCCATCTCTATAGGCATATCGGGGATAGCCGGCCCCCGTCCCAGCGGGGCAGAACCAGGCTGCACAGCAGTTGGTGACGTGGGGATCCAGATAGGCGTAGAAGACTCCCTCCTCGGGTGTTGAGAGGGATTTAAGGCTTCCACCCTCATTCCATCTTAGGCCGCAGTATCCCCGCTCCCCATCGCCGATGAGGCAGCGATTGGAGCAGAGGTCGCAGGGAATCCCATCCTCCGAGCGTGGAGGCTTTGGGGGTAAACCCAGGATGCTCCTCACAGCCGTGTGAGCCTGCTCTATATGGGGCATCGCCTCTTGAGGCCTCTCCCTGATGCAGTCGAGGCAGACGCCGAGGATTTCGGCGACGATCTTCTCCTCTCCACAGAGTTTACAGCGATTCATACATCCATGCTTCCCTCAGCCTCGAGGCTTAAAATCGACTCGGTTTTATACGGATTCAACCCCCATATATCTCTCTGATGGTTAAGCCCTTCATAGTTGGAACCGAGAACGCTAAAGACGCCCTGAAGGTGGGCGTCGAGGCCCTTAGGAGGGGAGGATCAGCCATCGACGCGGTTGAGGCAGCCATAAGGGTTGTGGAGGAGAATCCCCTAGACCACGGCGTGGGCATCGGAGGGATACCGAATCTCCTAGGCGTCGTCCAGCTGGATGCCTCCATCATGGAGGGCAGAAACCTGAGGGCCGGAGCCGTCGCAGCTGTTAGGGGCTTCCTACACCCAATATCCATAGCGAGGAAGGTGATGGAGGAGTCTCCCCACGTCCTCCTCGTCGGGGAGGGGGCTGAGCTCTTCGCTGAGGCGATGGGCTTCAAACGCCATGGAGACCTCCTCACCGAGAGGACGAGGGAGATATACCAGGCCTTCCTGGAGGACGCCCTGGAAAAGCTGGATGAAAGCTTCACCTGGAAGGATTACATCATCCGATACGTCAGGAACTATAAGCTGAGGGATTGGTATGAGCGATTGGTGAAGTATCACGGCGGAACAGTCGACGTCATGGCGATGGACGCCAACGGAGATATATGCTCAGGCGTCTCCACAAGCGGCACAGCCCTGAAGCTTCCAGGGAGGGTTGGCGACTCACCGATAATAGGTGCTGGAAACTACTGCGACAACAGGGTTGGAGCGGCTGCCTGTACGGGCAGAGGCGAATTGGCCATAAGGCTGTCCACAGCCAGGAGCATCATCGAATATATGCGGAGCGGAATGAGCGTCGAGGAGGCCTGTATAAAGGCGATGAGGAATGTCCTGGAGCTCCATGAGACCGGAGGCCTAAACTGCCTGGCCTTCGACAGGGAGGGGAATACCGCCGCAGCCTCAACCTACGCCGAGAGGCCCTACTACTACATGGACATCGACATGGATGAGCCGGAGGAGAGATGGGGGGTTCTGGTGGAGGATTGAGTGGAGGCTCAGCCATCAAGGGGGTCAGCAGGGACATCTACGGGGAACGCCGACCCATAGAGGGAGTCGTCGTCGCCCTGATACACGTCACCTTCACCGATAGGGGTTTAAACCTCATAGGGTCTATGAGCAGGGCGCTGAAGAGGGGGGAGATACACGAGTTGATGATCACGGATGAGGAGGCGAAGCCAGGCTCCAGGGTTGACAGGGTCTCGGTCATCGCCTTCTTCGAAGTGGAGGTCGGAGGCCTCGCCGTCTACGGCGACGACGTCCTCATAGGTGATCAACGCATCGGGCATATAGCTGGCTTCGACCTCACCCACATGCCTAATCATATGAACATCGTAGTGAAGGCTGAAAGCCTGAAGCCCCCACCAATAGGGCTGGGGGATAGGATAAAGATAGGGGCCTTATCTGGGGGTTAGATGCCGAAGGTAGAAGCGACTGCCCTTATATTTCACAACCCTAAGCCGCTCTGTCTCTATGAGCCTCTCCACCAGGGACCAATCGGCTCCCGCTCTTTGAAGCAAGGCCCTAAGGGCATCCTCCCTCATCGGGTGAACAGATGTGATGCTGAGTATGTCTCGCTCCACGTCTCCGGAGTAGGCGAACTCCTCCCCCTCGAAGCCAATTAGGAGCTCCACATGGCTGAGGTGCTCGCTGAATATCTGATATGCGGCGTTTAGGGCCTCCTCGGAGGCCGGCTCAACCCACCTCTCAGCTGGAGGCCTCGTCGGAACGGCTATGTAGGCCACATCGGGCTGAAGCTCGGCGAGGAAGGAGGCTATGGCCTCAAGCTCATCCTCATCGTCGTTCACATCCTTAACCATCATCGTCTCCGTTGCGAGGGTTCCCTCGAACTCCGCTGCGAAGAGCCTCATCCCCTCCCAAATCTCCTCCAGGCTCAGCGATCCATGAGGCCTATTGATCCGCCTCCAAACCTCCTCCGAGGCTGCATCCACCTTAAGCGAGACCCAATCAGCCTTGAGGAGATCCCGCCGAACATCCTCCATCCATAGCAGCGAGCCATTAGTCAACACGGCGATGGGGATACCGAGGGGCTTCAAACACTCGATCTCATGGCCGAGGTTCAAGTCGAGAGTTGGCTCCCCATCCGGGACGAAGGTTAGGTAGTCGATGCGCTCCCCACGCCTGGAGACCTCCTCCACGAGACGCATAACATCATCCACAACATCATCCGGCTTATAGAAGGCTCCCCTATCAGCTATGAGATTCGCCGTCCTACCGATCTGGCAGTAGATGCAGGAGTAGGTGCAATACTTGGGCGGTATGTTGTTGACGCCCAGGCTTCTACCCAGACGCCTCGATGGAACTGGGCCGAAGGCCTTCAACTCCGGGGGATAGGGGCATGGGGGTAGATAACCTTATCCGAGGTCTATGCGCCTTCCGACGCCGGCCTCTATATAGCCGTCGCCGTAGGCTGATTGGAACATCCTCCTGGCGGTATCGCCGCTGCAGTGTGTAGGAGCCACCATCTCCACGCCAAGTCGTTGGAAACTCTCAACGATCCCCGTGATCGCCTCCTCGGATCGCCCGGAGAGGTGGAAGCCTCCGACGACGAGGCGCACCCCCAACCCAGTGAGGTTCATAGCCCTCTCAACCATCCTCACGACGCCTGGGTGGGCGCATCCGGTGACAACCACCAAGCCCTTTGGGGTGTTGATGATCAGCGCCTCCTCATCGACTCCCCCACCCCTCATAGGCCCCGTCGAGGCTGCGCAGCCGCAGATCAACGTCGCCCCCTCCACCTCAACCACCTCCCTGGCGAGGTCTCTCACCCAACCCTTGAAGCTCTCCGGGAAGCTGGCTGGTAGATAGACGACGGCATCCCCATCGGCTTCGAGGACTTTATTGAGGCCTCCAACATGGTCTCCATGGATATGCGACAATACGATGATGTCGATCTCCCTGGGGTCTACGCCCAGCTTCTCCATGTTTCTGAGTAGGAGGCTCCCATCGCCGCCGGTGTCGAAGAGGATGGTGGTCTCGTTGAGGGTGAGGAGGCATGAGAAGCCCCAGGAGGTCTCAAGCCTTGGATCATAGGGATTGTTATCATAGAGTATGACTAGCTCCCCGCGGCAGGCTTTCAGACTTAGGGCTGGAGGCCCCTTAGCCGTCTCCCCCTCCCCCACCTCCTCTACCTCCCTCGGCTTCATGACGAGCTTCCAGGCGACGACTATCAGCGTCAGGAGGAGTATTAGGGATATGAGGAGGAGCCACCTATCCATCAGCTGATCCTCCGCGGGGTGAGGCTTAAAGATAGAGGGTTTTAAATCGGGGTTGGGAGTAGCATTGGATATGCGGCTGGTTCACTACACCGAGGTTCCGGCCGAGGAGGCCGAT
>Ga0190363_1001251_pt1 | contig 15048 bp, 16 predicted proteins | sample 48721867_MG_FD_161272 | JGI IMG/M metagenome (GOLD analysis project Ga0190363, IMG submission 161272) | Hydrothermal vent microbial mat bacterial communities from Southern Trench, Guaymas Basin, Mexico - 4872-18-6-7_MG | ecosystem: Environmental > Aquatic > Marine > Hydrothermal vents >... | reverse complement strand
TGTTCACGACTTGAGCAAGGTCTACTTCCCTCTCAGGTATGAAGGTGTCACTTCAGACTTCTCCTTCGTGCCTCTCGATTATGACGAGGTTATGACTGTAGAGGAAATTCTTTCTAAACACCCGAAAGGTGTAGAATATGCTTTTATCCTCGAGGGGAAAGATCGGTATCCAATGATAGTCGATTCAAAGAATGAGGCGATAAGTTTCCCTCCGGTAATAAACGCTGAGAAAACTAGGGTAACCGAGAAAACGACAGATCTTTTCATAGACGTAACCGGTTTTGATGAGAACGTCGATAAGGCTTTGAACATCCTTGCATCGATGTTCTTCGATAGGGGTGGAGAAATTCAGAGCGTTGAAATAGTATATCCAGATAGAAGGGAAAGAACACCAAATCTAAGTCCTAGAGAGTTTTCTGTTAAAAAGGATGAGATTTACAGTCTCCTCGGATTTAGATTGAACGATAATGAGATCATAAAGGCCTTTGAAAGGATGAGGTATGGGGTGGAAGTGGAACCTGGCGACTTATTTAAAGTAAAAATTCCTGCCTATAGGGCAGATATCATGCACTCCTGGGATCTGATCGAGGATGTAGCGATCGGCTTTGGGTATGACAGAATCGAACCAGTTTACCCTGAAACCAACACGATAGGTTTGACTCATCCATGGTTTGAATGCAGAGATCTTGCAAGGGAGATAATGCTCGGCCTAGGCTTTCTTGAAGTTATAACCTTCACCCTCACCAATGAAAGGCTTCAGTACGACTACCTAAACAGAAAAGCAAAGCCTTGGGAGGACTTCGTTCCATTGCAGCATCCATTAACAGAGGATCATACAATCTTGAGGACATCCATTCTGCCATCTCTGCTTGAGGTTCTCTCATTAAACAGACATCATCCATTGCCCCAGAAAATATTTGAAGTCGGAGATGTCGTTGTTGGTAAGCAAAACAGGCTAAGAGCTTCGGCTGTAATAACCCATTCCAAAGCCAATTTCTCCGAGATAAGGAGTGTCGTCCAGGCTTTCATGAAAGAAATTGGTTTTGATTGGGAAGCTGAAGAAACGAGTGATGGAGCATTCATTCCAGGAAGGGGTGCAGATGTGATAGTGGGTGGGAACAAAGTAGGTAGCTTTGGCGAAATCCATCCTGAAGTGCTTGAGAGATTCGATCTCACAACACCTGTGGTTGGGTTGGAGATTGATCTTCCAGCTCTGTTCGATACGGGAGAACTCATCTGATGCCTAGGCTTAAACCTGTCTACGAGCTTGAATTCTGCGAAAAGTGCGCTGAAAGAAGTAGCTTGGAGTGTAAAATCGTTGAGGCGGAGAAATGCATATATTGCAACGGTATTCTCTGGAGGATAGAGGAGTTTTGCAGAAAAATACTTGATGACTTAAAAGACTACGAATTTGAAAGCTTTCTCGTTGGCACAAGACTGGAAGGAAGTCTAAAGGCTTTGGAGGAGTTTCTGGCCGAGAAATATGGACTTGAAGCTGAGAGGAGTATAAGATATCAGCTCAATCGCGAACTCAGCTTAGGGCTTCAAAAAGCTGGGAAGATTACCGAGTTCAATAAACCGGATGTTACAATTCTTTTCAATCCCGAGACGATGGAATTCGAATACAATATAAGATCTCTCTACATCTCTGGGAGGTACATCAAGAGAGTGAGAAACATATCCCAAACCAGATGGACTTGCTCGAAGTGTAAAGGTAAGGGTTGCGAGGAATGTAACTTTCAGGGGAAGAAGTACTACACCTCTGTTGAAGAGCTAATCGCTGAGCCATGTATTGAGGTTTTGGGAGGAGAAAACGCTTTTCTCCATGGAGCGGGAAGGGAAGATATCGATGCCAGAATGCTTGGAAATGGAAGACCATTTGTTCTTGAAATCGTCAAACCAAAGAAGAGGAAGGTGGATTTAAAGGAACTTGAAAGTCTAATCAACGACAAGGCTTCACCAAAAGTTATTGTAAGGGATCTTGACTTTGCTGACGAAAAAACGGTTAGATTTCTTAAAGGCGCACCTTTTAGGAAAAAATACAGGGCTAAAGTCAGATTTGATTGTATTGTCGAGGAAGAAAAGCTGAAAAAAGCGGTTGGAGAGCTGAGCAATCGCATAATCCATCAGAGAACACCTTTGAGGGTTCAGCACAGGAGAGCAGATTTGGTCAGGAAGAAAAGGACTTACGGAATAAGAGTACTATTCCACAAAAAAGACGTTGCGGTTGTGGAGATAGAAGCGGATTCTGGCCTTTATATTAAAGAACTTGTAAGCGGTGATGAAGGAAGAACGAAACCAAGCCTATCGGAGCTGCTCGGAATGAACACTCGGGTAGAAAAGCTTGATGTAATCGAAATTTTGGGCTGATTACGGGAAAATTTAGCTAGTTGCGAAACTCAACCAACTCAACTAACTCGGCCAACTCAACTAACCCATCGGAAATCTTAAATATCCTCCATCTGTGATTACTGAAGCTGTAACAAGATAAAGGAGGATGATTATGGGCTGGAAATCTCATGGTTTTCGTTTCAAGTCAGGTAGGAAGCTCAGAAAGAGGGTTAGAGAGAGGGGTCTGAAGATAAGGAAAACCCTTCAGCAGTTTGAGATTGGAGAGAAGGTACATATCGAAATTGAGCCTTCGGTGCAGAAGGGGATGCCCCACCCAAGGTTTCATGGAAGAACCGGAGAGGTTGTGGGTATAAGGGGCAAGGCATATCTCGTTAAGGTGAGAGATGGCGGAAAGCTAAAAACCCTGATAGTAAGACCTGAACACCTCAAAACCTAATCCTGGGTGAATTGGGGGCCGAACATGACGTTTAAGGAAGTACTTGAATTTGAGTATATTACGATCTCCGAAGCGAAGGAAATTTTGGAGGAGATCGCAAAAAAGAGACAGGAAAAAGCTGATTTACTTTACGAAACCCGTCGAGGTTTACGCCACCTAAGAAATTTTGCTAAACTCCAACCTGAAAAAGCTAAGGAACTTGTAGAGGAGTTAGAAAAGCTTCCTCAGGTTGGAAGAAGAGATTTAGCGGTTAAAATTGCCGATATAATGCCCGACATTCCCGATGAAATAAGAACTATTTTTGCAAAAGAGAGGTTCAACATAACACCGGAGCAAATCGAAGAGATTTTGGAAGTTGTAGACAAATATAGATGAATGGATGAATAGATGTTTGAAAAAAATTATATAGTTAACTTACTATTTAATCCTATCAAATGAAGGAGAGTAGGCCATGGAAGCAGAAAATTCCAGAATCGGTCAGGGTTATCCAGGAAGACCAAGAGAAAGGAGATATGATGAAAGGAGACACGAGAGAAGAAGGGAGATTGACAAATCGAAGATGGAGGATTACGCTTACGTAATCGATTTTATGCCCTATGGTCATCCCGACGACAAAAGGCCGATTCATAAAAGAGAGCCTTTAGCCCAGGTTGTGGGAGAAAAGAGGTTTACTCTTCTTGAAGTTAGCATAAGGAAAGGTGAAAACCCGCTCGTTATGGACAAGGTTTTCATAGGCAAGGGAGAAAGAGACATTGTTTATAAGATTAAAAAAAGGTTGAGATATGACGATTTAACACCCGCGGCAAAATCGGAGTTGCCATACGTTATTGAGTATATAATAAAGGAAAATGAGGACAGATTCGTAGAAATATTCAACAAGGCAGAGCCTATAACGACGAAATTCCACCAGCTTGAGCTACTTCCCGGGGTTGGGAAGAAGACTATGTGGGCGATAATTGACGAGCGAAAAAAAGAACCTTTCAAGAGCTTCAGAGATCTTGCAGAGAGAGTCAAAGGACTGCAACATCCTGAAAAACTAATTCTGAATAGAATACTTTACGAAATCAAAAATCCCGGAACCAAATACAAGATTTTTACCTGAATGAGGCTTTACAAACAGAGGGACCAGCACATCTTAGTGGATAGATCTATTCTCAGAAGAATTGTTGATTACTCCGAGCTATCAGATGATGAAGTCGCTCTCGAAATCGGGTGTGGGCCTGGAAATCTGACAGCTGAACTTCTGAAAAGGGCTAAGAAAGTTATTGGGGTGGAAAAAGATCCAAGGATGGTTAACTTGCTGAAAAAGAAATTTAGCAAAGAAATCGAAGATGGTAGATTTGAGATCGTTCAGGATGATGCTTTAAAAGTAAGCTTTCCGAAATTTGACAAATTCGTCTCTAACATACCGTATAGCATCTCATCTCCCCTCACATTTAAACTCCTGAAACATGATTTTAGGTTAGCGATCGTTATGTATCAGAAGGAATTTGCTGAGCGTTTAACAGCCCAGCCGGGATCGAAAAAGTATGGGAGGCTGAGTATAACTTCAAGAGTTTTTTGTAGGGCCGAGATACTCGAAATCGTGAGCAGAAAAGCCTTCAAACCCTCTCCAAAGGTTGATTCTGCAATAGTAAGGCTTACTCCCTCTTCGGAATTGAAGATTATCGATTTCGATTTATTTGACGATCTGGTCAGGTTCTCCTTCTCGATAAGAAGAAAGAAGTTTGGCAAGATCTTTCAAAGCTGGTGTGAAAAAAGAAAGATTAAACCCAACGAAATCCTCAAAGAATTAGGGCTTGAAGAATACATCGAAAAAAGGCCTGAAGAAATTGAGCCAGAAGTCTTCGCGAAGCTCAGCAATGGAATATCAGAAATTGGGGGAAGTGCTTAAATGTTAATGGTGATTAAATGGAGGTTTATCCGATAGCTGAAGACACGGAACTTCTGCTGGATGCAAGCCTTAAAGAGGTGAAAAAGAAAGACATCGTCCTTGAGTTAGGGTGTGGAAGTGGTTACGTTGCAAAAAAGATCTCGGAAAAATGCAGACTTGTTGTTGCTTCTGACATAAATCCGTACGCTGTTAAAAAAGCAAAAGAGCTTGGGTTAAATGTCGTCCGGGCTGATTTGCTGAGGGCTTTTAAGAGAAAATTCTCCCTTGTACTTTTTAATCCACCCTATCTAGAGCTTGAGGAGTTCGAAAAAAGAGGAGATTGGATGGAAAAAGCAATTGATGGCGGAAAAAAAGGTTTAGAAATCATAAAAAGATTCATTGATGAGCTTGATGGTGTGCTGACGGAAGAAGGCAGGGCGATACTCGTGCATTCATCGTTCAATCTTCCCGAAATCTATGACCTGCTTGAGGGGAAGGGTTACAAATTCGAGTTGTTAGAAGAGAAAAAGCTTTTCTTTGAGAAGCTCTATGCAATAAAGATCTTTAGGCATTATGAGTAGATATGTAGATTAGCAAAATCAGGTAAATTCAGTTGAATTCAGATAGAAAAGATTAAGAAAGTTGAAGAGGGATCTGGGATGAACAGAAAGGGGAAAAATGACGGAGGAAAATCCAAGCTAAAGATAGGGATCGTCCTCAGGGGAAGAGAAAGAGAGAAAGATATCCAGCTGATGGCTGAGCATTTTGAGGTTAAATCTTTCGAACTCCCCTCGGATCTTCCTGAACTCATAGAGAATCCGGAGGAATATCTCACGTTAGGCCAGGATTTCTTCAACGTTGACATGATCATATCCTATGCAGGCCATCCTGACATCAACTTGGAGCTTATTCGCCAAGCCTCAGAACACGGAATTAGACTTCTGATATTTTCAGGAGGATCCAAAGCCGGTTCGGCCGTTCAGCTCAAGAGGGAAGGTGAGAAGCGTGGTGTGAGAGTTATATGGGAGGAAATATGCTGTGCCACACCTCAGGTGGAAGATGAAAGATTTTCCGAATTTTTCATGCGCTTTGGAGCCCCCGAGCTTGAAGTGGAAATCGAAAATGGCAAAATAGTGGATGTAAAAGTTAAGAGAACCGCCTTTTGCGGTGCTACAAGGTTCGTTGCAGAGAAGATAAAGGGTTTGCCGATTGAGGAGGCTCCGACAAAAGCGGGCTATTTCACGCAAATCTTCCCATGCTACGCTTCCAGAGGGATAGAAGGGGGGATTCATAGGGCTGCTAGGGTTCACAAGAGGGCTGTTGAAAAGGCGATTTCGAGGGCAATCTCGAGATCTCGAGGGCAATCTCAAGAGCCATGAAAAAATGAGGAAGAATAAGTAAAAACTAGATTAAAAACTAGAGGAAACTAAGGAAAATTATAAAGAAAAAAGAAGGATCTGGATAGAATGGGATTTAGGTTTTTCAGAAAGGAGAAGAAAAAAGAAGAGATTGGGATTTACGAGCTTAAGGAACTGCTCAAGAAGGAGTTAGCAAAACATGAAGAATCGCTTGAGAGGTTTGCCGAAGGGAACGTTTCAAGCTTGAAAGAGGCCGTCTCTTCTCTGCTTGAAGAGATTGAATCCTTAGATCCGGAGATTCTCCCTCAAAGGTTGAGAGGGGTTACAAAAAATTTCATTTCAATGATGAAAAAGCAGTGGCAAGTTTCCAGCCCTCAATCTCCAAGAGCTTACTTTGATGAAGTTAGCCTCAAAGCGGCAAAATTAGCTGTTTTAATGGCAAAAGGCTTTAGAATCCTTTTTGCAATAAAACTTCCGGAGTTTGAAGGAATAAACCAGAGAATAAAGGAGGTTTCTGCAATAATTGCGAAATACGAGGAATTGAAGCGTAATCCATCTGTTGACAGAAATAGACAAATCCTTGAGAAGATAGAAGAATTAGAAGATCTTGAAGGTCTGATTTCTGAAAAAATAAAGAAACTGGAGGAACTTGAAAAACTGAAAAATGATTTGAAAAATGTTACTGAGGAAAAATCGGAGTCTGATGAACTTTTAGAGTACCAGAAGATGGAGGAGAGATTGAAGAATCGGCTTTCTCTTCTCGAGAGTGAACTGCAGAAGAAACTGGGAGTGATAAGAAAGCCTTTAAGAATTTACGCCCACATGGTCGGGGATAAGTTGAATATAGGGAGTTACAGAGATCTGGGGAATGAGAGTATAAGAAGAATGGCGAAGAAAGCTCATGTAGAGATTATAAAGGGTAGTCTAGCTGTAAAAGAATCTCAGAAAGGTGCAATATTGAAAAGTCTAGAATTCATAGGTAACGGTGAAGCTGAGCGGGTAATTGGTGAAATCGATTCTATAAAGAAGGATTTAACAACGATATCTGCGAAAATAAAAACGATTGAGTCCAGAAGAAGATCCAGGTTCTCCGGAGAGAAGCAGAGGATTGAAAAGGAAATCACATCTTTGAGAAACCAAATCGAAAGCTATGTTGAAAGAAAAGCTGAACTGAAGGAAGATCTGAGGGAGTTGGTTGAAGATTCTTTTCCATACAGGCTTGCTTTTGATTGAATTGGTTTGGATGGGTATTTAGACGAGATAAACCCTATCCTTTTTTCTAACCCTTTCCTTTACCTTTATCCCGACCATATCTCCGGGCATCGCCACATCAACGGGTTTATGATCTATTTCCATAGATTCAACAACCTGCTCAAAATCGGTTGTGGCTCCTTTTATCCTGATTTTATCTCCCTTTTTCAGAGTTTTTGAAAGCACAACTGCTGCGACTCCAACCTTTGAAAAGTAATGAGTAACCTTTCCAACCTCCTCCATGATCGTATTTAATCCTGAACATTTTTATTGTTATCGATCCCCATTGTGGCATTATTGCCATCACTCTTTTGTGGGACATAAACCCTCTTAAGTTGAGAATGGTCAGAAAGTTGAGAAAAGTTGAAAAGTTGAAATAAAAAGAGTGCTCACTCAGATGGATGAGACACAAAAACAGACTCGCCGGCAGACTTGAAGGTATATTTGTACCGCATGTAACACCTTTTACAAAAAATGGAGAGATTGATGAGAATGCACTGAGAAAACTGATCCCTTTCTGGGTTAACAAGCTCCAAGGTTTGGTATCGCTGGGAAGCAATGGGGAGGCTGTTTACCTTTCTAGGGAAGAACGTAGGAAAGTCTTGGAAATAGTTGTGGAGGAAACTAACGGTAAGGCTATGGTGATAGCTGGAACAGGTTCAGCAGGCACGAGAGAGACCATACATCTAACGAGGGATGCTTTTGACGTTGGTGTCGATGCTGTATTGATAGTCACGCCTTACTACTTCAAACCATCCGGTAGAGGGCTTTTCGAGCACTATGCAAGGATTATTCAGGCGGTAGACATCCCGGTTATTCTTTACAACGTTCCGAAGTTCACAGGCTTGGATATGGATTTGGAGGTAGTAGTAAAATTGGTTGATGAGTTCAGCCAGATAGTTGGAATCAAAGAATCCGGTGGATCGATAGGTAAGATTACAGAACTCGTAAGGTTAGTCGGTAACAGAATTTCGATTCTGGCAGGGACAGGAGATCTAATTCTGCCTACCCTCATGATGGGAGGCGATGGAGGGATTGTTGCAGTAGCAAATGTTGCACCAAGGCTTTGCGCTAACCTCTATCAAAATTTTAGGAGGGGAGAAATTGAAAGGGCAAAAGATTTACAGGCTAAACTGATTCACCTCAACGAGGTGCTCGTAAAAAAGTTCAACCAACTTAGTGCGATAAAGGAAGCTTTGAACATTTTGGGTTTACCAGCTGGCTTTCCACGTCTTCCGGCATTACCGCTGGGAGATGATGGAAGAAATGAGATTGAGCGGACACTTGGGTTTGTGGGGTTAAAATAGTCTGGATTTTTTTCTCTTGTATCTTATCCACAAAATCAAAGATCAAAAATTCAACAAAACTATTGAACAAAACTATTATCTTCCCTCAATTTATCGCATACCATGGATACCATGGATAATTTCGACGTGACGATTATCGGTGCTGGGGTTACCGGTTGTTTTATAGCAAAAGAACTCTCAAAATACAAGCTAAAGGTTCTTGTTGTTGAGAGGGAGCCAACGCAAGCTATGGGGCCGACGAAGGGGTGTTCAGGCATCATTCATGCCTTTCAGCTACCTTTCAACTCTCTAAAGGGAAAACTCTGCCTTGAGGGAAATAGATTAATGGATGAAGAAGCTAAGGAGCTTGGATTCAGATTCAAAAGGGTTGGACTCATTCTCGTGGCAAGATCAATTCTGGCAGATCTGATTGCCAAACTGATAAGGTTCTATTTCTCGAGATATGTTGAGGTAGAATACTTAAGTAAGGAAGAAATAAGAAAGCTCGAACCGAACGTTGGGAAGATAAAAGGTGGCCTTTTTTTCCCAAGTGGAGGAGTGGTCAATCCCGTTGAAATGACGTTCAAAGCTAGGAGATTCGCTGAGATCAATGGAGTTGAATTCAGATTTGAAAGGAAAGTCGTTGAGATAAAAAATGGGACAAGAAACGGGAGAAGAAAAGGAGAATATGAAATCGTTCTCGAATCCTGCGAAGGCGACAAAGAGACCGAGATTATCTCTTCTAACTTCATTATAAACTGCGCGGGCCTCTATGCCGATGAAATCGCAGCCATGGTTGGTGATAGGTTTGAAATAACCCCTGGAAAAGGTTCCCATATTGTTTTTGAGGACAAAAGTTTTTCCTCACATTTGATGGCTGCAATCCCGTTAATACCTGAGAGAAGGACGAAAGGAGGAGGATCGCTCGTAACAATCGATGGAAACTTAATCTGGGGTCCAAACTTAGTTGACATCAAAGACAGGGAAGATAGAAGCGTAAAAAAAGAAGAGGTAGACGGGTTGATTCGGAAACATTCAAAGATCTTCAGTAAATTGCCTGAAAAAGCTATAAGCGTTTATGCTGGAGTTAGGGCGATTGTAGGCAAGGATTTCATAATAAACTCCCCAGTAAAAAACTTCATTAATGTTGCCGGAATTCAGTCTCCAGGTTTGACGGCTGCTCCAGCTATAGCAAAGCTTGTTTTACGAATGCTTAAAGATATGGGTCTGGAATTGAAGAAGAAAGAAGAGGTAAAAACGGAGGTAACACCAAAGACATTGAAGACTCCGAAGACTTTGAAGACTGAAACAAAATCTAATAAAGGAGACCTGATTTGCCATTGTAGGCTCGTTTACTCAGAAGAAATCGAGGAGGTCATTGAGGAGGGAGCGAGAACGCTGGATGACATAAAGCATTTGACGGGGGCTACAATGGAGTGCGGAAGATGCCTGCCCGATGTTCTTGGTCTAATGGATAGGAAAGGGGTCAAGCTCAGAAAAGACACGTGCAATAGCTACATAATCTGGAAGGATTAGGTGGGGGAAATGGATGATAAGGGTGCTAGAATGAATAAATCGGATGAGACCCTCATCGTCGGAGGAGGTTATTCAGGGGTTTTGCTAGGAAACATCCTCGCTGAAAAGGGATTTAGACCGATTATATTCGATTCATTCTACAGAGGGGGAGAGATAGAAATCTTTTCGAAACTTGAGGTTTTGAGGGAATACTATAGAGAGTTCATTGAGGAATATGAAACCCTACTCCCACGAGTTCAAATTTTGAAAACAACGGTTGTAGAAGTAGAGAAGGGTGAGAAATGGAGGGTAAAGACTTTAGATGGTGAAATCCAAGAGTATGATGTTGTCTTTATATGCACTGGCTGTTACGATTCAAGATCCCTAACTTGTAAAATCTTTGGAACAAGGCCCGCTGGGATCTTTACCCTCCAGAATGCTCTGGGCTTAATTTCGAGGGGTTACAGGATAGGTAAAAATGTTCTGCTTTATGGGAAAGACAGGATTCTTGAAATTGTCGGGGAAATGCTAAAGAAACAAAGATACGATTGTCAGATCGTGGAGAGTAAAGAGATTGAAGTTTTTGGGGTTGAGAGGGTCGAGGGCATAAAATTGGATGGTGAAATTTTCAGATGTGACACTCTCGTATACTTCTGCGGGAGAGAGGAATTTAACCCGCTTGGGTTGGAAGGAACAAAGGCAGGAAACATAAATTCGAGAACTTACGATTACAAAGAGGTTAGGAAGGATGTTTTGAGGGTTTCTAAGGGTGTGGATTGGGTTTAGGGTTTGGATTTAGGAACTGAATTATTAGAAGCTAGTTGGAGCTGTAATTAAACCAGTTACTGAGTTATCGAAACTTAACCCCCAGTTTGACATAACACTAAACTAGAAAATCCAGTCTATCTAAAATTCAATCCCCCCTCTGTATCTTCGCATGACCACCGATTATCGAACTGTTTAGCTCGAGATTTCTTATCTCGCAGTATTCATCGATTATACTCCTCCACACCTTGCCCTTTCTTATTACAACACCATCAAAAATAACCGACTCGCTCACGTCTGAACTTTCAATGATGCAATTTTTGCCTATGTACGCATAGGGCCCGATTATCGATCTTCCAACGATTTTACTTCCATCCTCTATCACGACGGGGGGGATTATCTTAGATATACGATCAACTTCGATCTCTCCTTTGAAGTTCTCTAGATAGAATTTTATCGCCTCGATGTATGAGTCAGCATTTCCAACATCATACCAGTTTCCATTGAAAAATGGGAATCCGTATAGTTCTGTTTTCCTGCATAGATATGAAATGAAATCACCTAAGTTGTCATGCTTTTCTCCAAAGCTGACATATTCGAGGAGGAGCCTTACGGCCTCTTTGTTGAACGCGTAGATACCGATTCCCACCAGGGTTGAAGGTGGCTTTTCCGGTTTCTCAATAAACCTCACGATTCTGTCACCGTTCACCTCTGCAACGCCGTAGCGCGATGCTAATTCAGCATCCCCAACATCGTACAATGCAGTTACAGAGGCGTTCTTCTGCCTGTAAAAATCGATGAACTCATCCAGTTCAAAGGAGAACAGGTTGTCTCCAGCCACAACAAATAGCTCATCATCAACGAGCTTTGCTATCTCGGCTAGAGCCCTTACCGCTCCAAGTTTTTCTTCTTCCTTTCGAGTCTCCTCTATTATCAGCTCCACGTCCCTCTCCTTGCTCCATTCCTTGAAGTCATCCTCAAAAAGCTTGTTTGTTGAAACGATAATAGGAAAATCAAATTTCTTTACCTTTTCGTAAATATGGTCTATTATCTTTTTTCTACCCGTAGGAAGCAAAGGCTTTGGTTTTGTCTTTGTAATCGGCCAAAGCCTCGTTGCATAACCACCGGCCATGATCACCGTCTTCATAATCGGAAAAAAGAATCATTGTATAATAATCTTTTCTCGCATTTTTTTTGGATTTGTAATCAAGTTATTTGCCGCAATAATTATTTGATACCAAATTATTAAATAGTACTTCCCTTTCAGATCGATAAGGTGATGGGATGGACAAAACGGAGAAAACGGGGAAAATGGAGAAAATGGAGAAAATGGATATGGCAACCGATCCAACATTTGAAGTACTAAAATTACTGGAGGAGAATGCCAGGTACTCTTACGATGAGATCTCTGAGATAACTGGCCTGAAGGAAGAGGAAGTGAAAAAGATAATAAAGAAGAGCGAGGAAGAGAAGGCGATTTTAAAGTACAAGGCTATTGTCGACTGGGAGAAGCTTGGTGAGGAGTTCGTTGTAGCTGTCATCGACGTTAGGGTAAATCTGACGAGGGAGAAGAATTATGATGATATCGCTCGAAGGATCGCCAAATTTCCAGAAGTTCATGCCGTAAGGCTGGTTAGTGGAGAATATGACTTTCAAGTTGTTGTTAAGGGGAGATCCCTGAAGGAGGTTTCAATATTCATCTCGGAGAAGATCTCCACGCTCCCCGAGGTAAGAGACACGAACACACACTTCGTTCTCAAAACGTATAAGGAGGAGGGTGTTCTTCTTTTCAGTGATGAAGAAGATAGGAGGCTTGCAATAGTTCCCTGAGGTAAGAGGAGTCTTGAATGAAGGATGAAACGGAAAAAACGGGGGAAATGGAGAAAGTGAGAATATTTGAAAAGGGTAAAAAGGGCAAACTGGGAGGTAAACCGAGAGTAAATGAAAAACTCCTTGAAATAAAACCCTCAGGGATAAGAAAGTTTTTTGATTTAATTTTGGGTAGAGATGATGTGATAAGCCTTGGAGTCGGGGAGCCAGATTTTCCCACTCCTTGGCGGATAAGAGAGGAAATGATCTACTCTCTTGAGAGGGGGATTACTTCATACACCTCTAACTACGGCTTAGAAGAGCTAAGAGAGGAGATATGTAGGTATTACACAAAATTCGGGGTTGAAAGTCAACCTTCCAATGTTGTTGTTACGTCCGGGGTTAGTGAGGGTTTTGATATCGCAGTTAGATCCATCATAAATCCGGGAGACTTCGTGTTGATTCCCGAGCCATGTTATGTCTCATACGAACCCCTTTCTACCTTAGCTGGTGGAAGGGTTATCTCGATCCCCACCTCACCGAGTTTTAGACTGAATTACGAACTGATAATGGAACACTCCAAAGCTATAGATCCGAAAGTTCTCATTCTGAATTATCCGGCAAATCCAACTGGAGTTAGCTACAGCAAAAAAGAGCTCGAAGAGATAGCTGATGCTGTTATAGAGAAAGACATGGTTGTTGTTTCTGATGAGATATACGCAGAACTATCCTATAAATTCCCTCACAGATCCATCGCCTCTCTCGAGGGAATGCAGGATAGAACGATCATACTAAATGGCTTCTCCAAATCATTTGCGATGACAGGGATGAGAATTGGCTATGTCATTGCTCCTGACGACATCATCGATGCAGTATTGAAAATTCACCAGTATTCGATGCTCTGTGCGCCAACAACAGCTCAGATCGGAGCTATCGAGGCTTTGAGGAATGGAGAAGATGAACTGGAAATGATGAGAGCGGAATATCTGAGAAGAAGAAACTTTTTCGTGAGGAAGCTGAGAAATTATTTAGAAATAAGAAAACCAGAAGGAGCGTTTTATGCGTTTCCAAGCATTGTCGAGACGGGTTTGACAAGCGAAGAGTTTGCCGAAAAACTACTCTTTGAGAAAAACGTAGCTGTAGTCCCAGGAAACGCTTTTGGTGAGTCAGGCGAGGGTTTCGTTAGATGTGCCTATGCCGTGAGCATGGATAGATTGAGGGAGGCAGTTGAAAGGATTATCGAGTTTGTTGAGTCTTTGAAGTGATCCGAAGTGGTTTAATAAAACAGAGTCGAAAATTTTGCATAATTTTGCATAATTTTGCATCAGTAAAAATCAATCAACCTTCTTTGTCATTCTTATCCATTTGCCAAAGGAGTTTTTCTCCTCAAACCCAAGTTTTCTGTAAAATCTCTGGGCATGGTAATTTCTGTAACCCACCCAGAGTTCGGCAATCTTTCTGTTCCTAGATCTCATATAGTCAAAACCTTTTGAAACAAGCCCCCTCCCAACCCCTTTTTTCCTGAATTCCGGCAGAATTATGAGCTCATGGATTTCTCCAACCTTTTTCATTTCAAAGGGGCTAAACCAGTTCGTATCAACCATTATGAATCCTAAAATCTCTGTCTCACCTTCATTCTTTGTTTCGGCAACGATAAAGCCGTGTTTGTCTCTGGAAAACATCCATTTGAAGTAGCTCTTTATCTCCTTGTTCTTTGTATAGGCGTACTCTTCTAGCTCTTTGTAGGAGTCTTTGTAGACCCTAACAAACTCATTTAGATCCTCAGGCGAGACTTTTCTAAAAACTACGTTCATATTCTTCTTTAAGTTAGTCCAATTTTCGGATTTATAACTTTTTCAGTGATTGTCTGTTGAATTATTGGTGAAGATAAAAATAGGTTGATGGTTTTTGATTCGGCGTAAAATCGGTTTAAAATAAAATTCCTCAGCATGAGTCGTGATAATGTAGTAATGCCTCAGATTTGGGTTAGTGTTCTTTGCTGACCTTTTCCAGTAATGTTCAATCGTACCAATGTCGTAAAAATCTTCAATATAAGTGAGTAAACACATTTTTTAGCGATTTTTTTAAAGCTCTTCTAATTAGATCGGATGCGGTAGCCTCGGATACGCCAAGCATCTTTGCTAGATCTCTGAGCTAAATCTTCTTTGGATTTTCAAAGTAGCCATATTCTAGGGCAAGTCTAAGTATTTCAAGTTCTTTATAGCTTAATTCATAACTCAATTCATTGCGTTTTTCAAAAAAGCTCGACTTCCAGATGAGCTCATAACCTAAATTTAAATTATTTAAAGAGTTCATGAGGGTTTTGAATTCTTCCCATGTGCACACCAGAGTCCACAGTATCCCATCTTTCCTGGCCTGAGCCAGAACCACCATTGCTCCGGA
>Ga0190363_1001250_pt1 | contig 15050 bp, 11 predicted proteins | sample 48721867_MG_FD_161272 | JGI IMG/M metagenome (GOLD analysis project Ga0190363, IMG submission 161272) | Hydrothermal vent microbial mat bacterial communities from Southern Trench, Guaymas Basin, Mexico - 4872-18-6-7_MG | ecosystem: Environmental > Aquatic > Marine > Hydrothermal vents >... | reverse complement strand
ACGTCGCATCTAGGATTCCATTTTTCATGTCCTGGATAGGCTCCAAATACCTCCGCGGTTATCATCGCATCATAAATATCAACTACATTATCGGAATTCACGTCTCCTAGGATTAATATTCTGAAGGAGGCTTCACCGAAATTGTTGGTTACATTCACTTCATATGGAAGCTCTGGGACAATTACACGTAACATGTAGAATCCAGGCGGCAAACCATTTGTTTCCCATTCAATGTTTTTAGTTGCCGTCTGATTTGGAGCCAAATCTAATATGGAAATTGTTTGAATCAATGATTCATTACAGTAAATTTCAACTTCAAATGTTTCATTTATGTCTCCCTTATTCTGAACAGTTAAGGTAACATTGATTTTCCTGCCCTCATAAACTTCTGCTGGAAGCACAGTAACGGTTTCAACAGCTATGTCGCGTTTAATTGTGCAGAAGTTTCCGCTAATAACTTCATGCGGAATTAATTGTCCATCTGCGTCGACGAGTTTGGTGTCATTTAGAGTTAACGGACTGCATCCCAAAGCTTTAACCCTAAACTCCACCGTGACGAATGCTTCTGGAGATACGACGTTAATGGGTTCAGCCGGTGGATAATAAATTACATTAACCCATAGGTAACCCGCAAAGTTATCTATCCGAAGATTCGGAACAAAATTTGTTTCGTTGAAAACAGCTCTAATTTCAACGTCTATACACAGAATAACTTTAGGGTCAAAGAATAACTTGAATTCGTAGCCGTAAAGATTCTCAACGTGAGCTATCGTAATGTTAATGTCAAAAGTTGAGTAAGGTCCTAGTGAAGGGTTCATTATCTCTTGGGGTTCTACTGCTATGGTTGCAAGAATAACATTTTTGAAGCGGCCGTCAGTTACTGTGAAAGATAAAGGCTCCCCAGCCGTATCTAAAAGCTGCGCATCATAAAGATCTAAAACAGATTCCCCTAACGCTATAACATGAAAATCAACCCTTGCCAGCGTCTCATTTCCTGTTATCACTCTATATAGAGGATCGAAAGACATGTAAACCCATAGATAGCCGGCTGTGTTGTTTATGGTTACATTAAAGGTTGCGCCTGATGGCACTGGAAAGCCGGGCTCAACATCAACAGCATTAAGAACTGTATTATCATATCCCAGCTTAAACTCGAACGTGTATAGATCTTCAACATTAAGAACGCTGATGTTTATAGTGAAGCTGTTACAGGGCGTCATGTTTAAGTCAAAAATCTCCGGTGGATCTACATAAAGTTTGACTATTTTTGGCGGAGGAGGAGGACTGTTACGGAAATAGCCATTAATTGATTCATGAACGACTGGACTGCCTTCAGGAGTACCTAACTTTGAAATTGCGAATTCAATATCTGTGGAGCCAACGCTTTTCACTTTAAAAGTTAGGATTGCTATGGTATGGTTTCCTGTGATGGGGGCGTATCCGCCCGAAAGCGCCGCATCCATATCCATCCAAGTGTAGGCGTACCAGACATAATCATCTGCAACCACATGCTTAAGCTTCCATATATTGCCCCACTCCGCCTCCGGAGTAACACTATGGAAAAGAACCTCCTCCATACTTTCAGCTACCAGAATAGCGGGATCCCAGGTGAGTTTAAACTCAACGCCAGCGACACCGGGGCTTTCGGGTACATTGTCCACTTTAACTTCAACTGTGAATGTACTGTTGGGCAATAGTGTTTCGTCAATAATCTCTGATGGGTCAAGATATACAGTAGGAGTTGGAGAAGCAAAGATTTTTATTGGAGAAGTTCCAGCAATGCCGATCATTAGTATAGTCAATACTATATAAGGATAATTTTTAAACATGTAGTTCTCCCTCTCTCTATCTAAGAAAGCTTGTTATGTGATTATAAAGATTATGGAGATAATCTCTATGTTAAAGTTTTGTCGATAGCTTGTCTTATAGTTGGGCATCAGCCCGCGGATCTTCCGAAATTTGGCGCGAAAATTAAGGCATCATAAATGTCAATTATGCCGTCGCCGTTGAGGTCTGCCTTAGGGTCCCAACCAGGGTCAGAAGGAGTTAAACCAAAAGTCGCCGCCAATTTTATAGCGTCGAATATGTCTACTTTTCCATCTCCGTTTATGTCGCCTTTTAGAATTACCTTAAATACTAGGCTACTTGAGGCATATTCACCAGCATAATTTGAGTTTAAATAAGCAGTATAGTTTCCAAGCTTTCCTTCATTTGTATGCAGCCTAAATGAGATATTATATGTTGAAGCTATATTAGGTGGCATTTCACGGCCGGAAGTAGGCGTGTATCCATCCGTTATGGCAAAGGTTACTTTCTCTTCTGGGCAGTATGGAACCCCTCCGTTTCTTGGCCTTTTATCAAAAACATTTACGTAAACAGTTGCTGTTCCAGCATATGCTGTGTACGGGATAGCGTGTGAATAGTAGATTGTAAGTCCCTCTTCAGGGTCAAGGTTTCCAACATAAACTGTTGTAGTAATTATGGGAATGCTGTATGAATCATAAATCGTCATGACGAGGAATATTGGTCTTTCAATGTTGTCCTCGTTTTTGACAGAAATTTTAAAGTATGCAAGCTCTCCTCTTCTAAACGAACCTTTATATTGACCTTGGCTGTCGGTGGTTGTAACTTCAATTATCTTAACTTTCGGGGGCTCTATTGTTGATTCTTCTGTTTGTGCAACTCTGAAAAGATAAGGATCGCCTGTTGGTTTATCTATCTCTACTGTTATCAATCCATCGCTAACTTGACTTTTGAAATATGTAAGGTTCATGTAAATCCGAACAATTTCCCCTAGACCATATACTTCTTTGTCGGTTATTGCATCTATGTGAAGATTTGAAGAGTTTGTATATAAGGAAGTAAATTTAGATTGATAAACCAAAGCAGTTGCAGTTGATGTTATCATTGTTAATGATAACATCAAGCATATGTAGAGGAAAGCTGTTTTTCCACGTTTTGTTACGGTTTTCATTTCTACTTTACTCCTTGAAATACGGAATTTTAAGTTTATGGAATTTCTGCGTTTAGATCTAATCAAATAAATAAAGGGGGGATTTTTGGGAAATTTATTCTGCTTTGATGAATATTGTTGGTTCTGGTGAGTAGTAGCCAGGTAGCTGGCAGATTACTGAACCTCCGTTCCATGGTAGTTCTGATAAAGCAGTTGCGTAGAGTTTGGCTGTGCCTGCGCGTGCCCATTTCGGTACGTATAGGCTCAGAGTGAAAGTATCATTACTGTAGTGACAGTAGATTGCGCCGCCTATTTGCTTAACAATGTATGCTTTATCGAATGGAACTCCCGTTTCATCGAGTGCGGTTACCCCTATTGTTGCATTCACTGGTTGCATTCTTTTGCTTCCGTATGTTATTGTTACGTTGATGTATTCACCGTGGGCATATTCAGTTTTGTCTGTTGTTACACTCCATATGTGAACTAGGTAGTCGTAGTGGAACGTTAATGTGTCATTTACTACTTCACCCGCTACATCTACTGTGCCTATTACTGACCATTCTCCAAGCCAGTATTCAGGATTGTCGCATGGCCATGGGAGTCTGAATTTGACGGAAGCCACTCCGTTTTCATTTGTATAGTTGGTTAGAATTGCCCATAATTCTCCATGTGGATCGCGGATTTCGAAGCTGACCCTCTTGTTTTGTTCTGGCCATTCGTTGTAGGTGACGTTAGCGTAAAGTATAACTTCTTGTTGTGGCCAGAACATGTCGCTTGGCGCATTTGGTCCTTGTCCGCCATATGGGTATGGCCATTGAGTGTATATATCAATTCTTCTTCCTAAAACTTTTATTGGAGCCTGGTAAGTTCCGTCAACTTCTGGATCCTGCGGTACTAGATTACCCATCCAGTCGCCTACCTTTGTGTCAAATAAGTCTAGAGTGCATGTTGCGACTTCTGGGAATTTGGTTTCGTAGATTGCACGGAGTGTTATTGTTGCTATTACACCTTCTCCCTTCGGGAATGGTGCATGCCATGTTCCGTTTTCATCTGGAAGTACTAGATCGCCTATCAGGACATGGTCTTCACGTATGTCGTACATGAATAGTGTTCCTTGGTTTGGTGCAGCTCCAAATGTTGGTAGGAATGGGCCTTCAGTTACGTTTACAACTTCTAGGAGGGTTGAGTTGAAGCCTAGTTTGAATTCGAATCCTACCGCTTCCCAACCTTCTGCCAAGTTATTAATCTTTATGTCTATACTAAATTCTTCACCAGGGCTTCTTGCCTTGTATTCGGATGGCTCGACCGAGAAGTAGGGCCTAATGGTTGGTGGACCCCAGATTAATTTGAAGTATCCGTCTTCTGCAACATGGGGTATTGGCTGGGCATCTACATCGCCGAGCTTGTGAGTTGTGAATGTTAGAACGGTATCTATGTAGCCTTCTGCCTTTGTCGGTTCACGGACGATCTCAAGAGTTATTGTCGCTACAGTTGCTTTTCCTTCTGGTGGATAGGTTGTTGTGTTTATATCTATTGGGGCGTATCCGCCTGCAAGTGCTGCTGACATATCCATCCAAGTGTAGCTATACCAGACGTGGTCATCTGCAACTTCATGCTTAAGCTTCCATATATTACTCTCCTCCGCCTCCGGAGTAACACTATGGAAAAGAACCTCCTCCATACCTACTCCCTTTAAAACCGTAGGATCCCAGGAAAGTATGAATTCTATTCCGGCTAGTCCAGTTATGTTGGCTATACTGACGTTAACTTGTATTGTGTCTCCTTTACCTTTCTCGTATGTGTAATATTCTAGACTTGGTGGGTCTACAAAGATTTTTGCTTGTGCTTCTGCATTTGTATTGATAGGAATTGCCGCTCCTGCCGCTAGAGATATAAGCATTGCAAGAAACGCTACAATAAGCTTCCTGTTCTTCATTTACCCTTCTCCCCACATTAAGTGTTTTTCACTCATTAATTTAGGTTCTAAAAATTTAAATGTTCTGGAATTTTCTTCTATTGTAAATTTTAATTTTCTCTTGCTGACTTAGCAAAATAATTCCAAGATTTAATCAATCTTTTGGAAGCAAAAATAAAAAATGGGAAATTTATGGAATTGATTTACCGAAGTTGCCTGCTAGCAGGATGGCGTCGTAAATGTCAATTATGCCATCGCCGTTGAGGTCGCATAGAGGATTATACTTCTCTGGAATTCCTCCTAGCTCCTCTTCTCCTCCGCCGAAGGCCTTAGCAAAAGTAATAGCATCGTAGATGTCAACTATTCCGTCTCCGGTTACATCTCCCTTAAGCTCTACTGCTTCAAATGATCCGTCTGTTACTACGTTGTTGTCTGGGTTTTCGTCATAGGCTGTACCTGAAATTACTACGACCTTCCCTGACACTATCCATAATCCAGTTGACATCTCGTCTGGCGGTGTTGTCCAGTTTAGTGCCTCCCAGTAGCTTTCGCCCGGCCTCAACCAGAAGTAGTCTGAAACGGTTCCTTCGGGAACCGTTTCGTTTCTATAGAGGCTCATGGCGCATAGGACGGTGGCAGGCTCTGAGTAGCTATCTACTCTGTGGACTGTAAAGTTATAGAGTATTGTTACGTCTTCGCCGCCATAGAGCATTCTTCCTTCAAAGATCTGAACTATTTCTGGTGGGGCTTGTATTGGCGTGAGTGTGTCTACAGCTGATATGTCAACTGGAAGCCATGTTGCCGGCGTAGCCTTCCACATGTGATAGTAGTAGCCTACACCTGGGTAGATTGGGTTGTAGTACCATCCATGCATCCAGTCTCTCTCCCAGTGTCTTCCAGTTGGCTTGCAGAGTGGTACGCTTGGGCATTCATCAACGTATATGCGTTGGAGTTCTTTGTAGATTATTTCTCTTTCAGTTTCATTAGTTGTTTTTACACCGTTCTCGATCATTTCGTCTACATAGTCATTGTCGATTGGAGCGCCTGGATTGCCATATGGAACACCATTCACATAGTAGCGTATCTGCGTATGACCTGACTGTCCATATTGGACGTATTGGAAGCATGAAAAGTCTCCTTGTGTGTGCATGAAGGGCATTGCGAAGTTGTGTGGGTCTGGGAAGTCAGCCAGCCAGCCCAGTATGAAGCATGAAAGTTCGCTTGCTACTAGGTGGCCTAGATAGGTGGGCCAGTCAACCGGATATATGTTAACGTGGAACTTCTCGTTGAGGTTCTCAATGTTAGCCTTAATCATTTCGCATGCTTTCTGTCTTGCCACGTTTCCAGTGTTATATGAAAGCCCTATAGTGAAGCCATTCTCCCATAGGCCGGGGACCTGTTTAAGGAGTTCCTCGGCTTTTGTTAGGTTTCCTTCTGGGAACCAGTCAGCTGTTATTGTTGGATCGTAGAATGGTAATCCTTCAATTATTGGTGTTGGGCAGATGGCGGCTTCGCCCATGTAGACTTCTTGTAGGTACTTGGTGTAGTTGAAGGCGTAAGCAAATGCCTTTCTTATTTTGATGTCATTGAAGAAGTCCGGCGGAATTCCACTCTCATCGTAAGTTCCTGGAGGTAGTCCTCCTGGAACGCCTAGGAATGGGCTTGTAGTTGATATGTTGTATGTGAAGAACATAACTGGGCTACATGTCAGCAACGGTAGATTCTTGTAGCATCTTAGACCCTCTGGATATTGTTCGGGTTCTTGACCCCAGTTAAGAATTAATTCAGAAATATGCATTCTCGGAACATAGCAGAAGTCTGCGTCACCAGCCAAGAACATCATCTTTCTGGTGGCCCACTCATCAACAAACTTCTCAGTTATTGACTCAATATAGTCTGGAAGCCTACCAGCGCCCGGATTATCCGGATTAATTGGGGCAGGCCATCCTCTATAGTAGTTATCGAATTTAACTATACGCCACTCAACACCCTTAGTCCAATAATCAAGCTTATAGGGTCCTGCACCCACAGGCTTTATTCCTTGCTCGCTGTAGGCTTTGTCTATTGGCGAAACCTCCGGATCGTGAAAAGCTGTCCAGCCTGTATAGTCTCCCCAACGATCCTCGAACGCAACTCCAGTGCCAGGCCAATCATTAATGCTTGTACACCAGTCGTAGCTTAGTATTCCAGCCCAGGACTGAGCGATGATGGTTGGGAACGGCGCGTATGGCATAACTAAGTTAAACCAGACGTGAGTAGTGTTGCTTTCAACAGCGTGGTCGATAATCTTGCCTGTTGTTGCAACTCCATAATCCTCTATAAGGTCATCTACGGCATAGTAGCCCGTAGTAGGCTCCAGAATCATCCATGTTGGGCCACCGCTTCTGTCTTGAACCATCCATCTCTCAAATGTGTATTCAACATCTTGCGGAGTGACTGTGTCACCATCATGGAACAGCACACCCTCCCTTATATGGAAGACCCATCTCTCCACCCAAGTTAGCCCAGTTTCAGGATCTGTTTCATTAATTGTTTTTATTGCCCAGCTGTCCGCAATAGCTCCCACAAACTGATCAGTTCTTCCAGCAGTTGTTGGATCTACAAGATAGTCAGTAGCGGTTAAATCTCTAGTAACGTTGAAGAATATTAAAGTCTCGTAAATGTGCTGACAAATTTCCGCGCTAGCCGTATCATAAAGCCATGCAGGATCTATGGTTTCCGGCTCTCCAATTGTAACTATGATTATCCCCTTAGGCCTCGGGATTTGACCAACGGCCACAGGAACGCTTGCGATTAACACCATTATTAATGCTATTGCAATTAACAATGTTTTATCTCGCATTTTCCCTCTCCCCGAAATATTAGCAATCAAATAGATGTTGAAGGTAATATTTAATCCTTATGGAAAAATTTTCCAGCAATTATTAGAAGATATTAGCTCAACATGAGCAGAAAATTGAAGAAAATGCAACAAAACCCTTAATTAGTTAAACTTATAAATTCGGCTACCTCCAATTTTGACACGGTGCTAATCCAATGGGAATGCGCGCTTATATCATAAGAAGAATAATACTAATGATACCAACCTTAATCGGCACAACTCTTCTTATATTCGCTGTCACACAGTTACTTACACCTGAACAGAGGGCAGCGTTATACGTAACGGAACGAACAGCAGTCAATATAGGGGAAATAATCGAGAAATATCATCTAAGAGACCCCTTCTACGTTCAATATGGAGTATGGATGCAACAGGTCCTGAGCGGAAATCTCGGATGGAGCAAAAAATTCAACGCTCCGGTCCTTAAAATGATATTGCAAAGGGCACCTGCGTCAATAGAATTAGGTATGTATTGTGCCCCCGTGATAATAATAACTGGTATAATATTAGGGAAAAAAGCAGCAGTACACAAAGACAAAGCAATAGACCACATAACAAGAGCAACATCAATTATTGGATGGTCACTCCCCTCATTCTGGCTTGGAATACTATTGCTCGCAATTTTCTATTCTGGCCTAGGCTTGTTCGAGCCAGGAAGACTTTCTGACGCAGCAAACGCCATAGTTATGGACCCAACGAAATTCAAAGTCTACACAGGGATGTATACAATTGACGGATTACTCAACGGAAATCTTTGGATCACATTTGACGCCTTCAAACACTTAATACTACCAATAATAAGCCTCACCATCCAGATAATTGCTCTGATGGTTAGGGTTATGAGGTCAAATATGTTGGAAGTGCTTAGCAAAGGTTACATAACAGCAGCTAGAGCTAAGGGTCTAACTCAAAAAGAGGTAATCGACAAACATGCAACAAAGAATGCACTCATACCAATAGTAACTCTCGCTGGAATGTTGACTGCAGGCTTACTAAATGGAGTGGTCATCACAGAATACGTATTTAACTATCCGGGGCTTGGAAAATTCGCAGCAACATGCGCACTTCCCCCATCTGACCTGCCTGGAGTCCTAGGATTTACACTTTTAGCTGCATTCATGTTCGTAACAGCAAACCTAATAGTTGACCTCATATATGCATACCTAGATCCACGTATTAGGCTGGGATAAAAATGAATGAAAAGGTCAGTAGATGGGAAGAAATAAAACGGGGAATGGGGCCTACAATAAAAGAGCTAAAGTTCACAATAAACAGGATAAAACAGAGTCCACTCTCAATCGTAGGCATAGTAATAGTGGCGTTTTTTGCTGCAATTGCAATAGGCGCCCCATTTCTTGCTCCACTACCGGAAGGTTGGAGAGATCCATTTCAAGTTCCTAAGTGGCCGCCAGGATCCCTAACTCATCCGCCAACCCCCCCAGAGCCAGGTGCACCCTTCGGCACAGTCGACGGCTATAACATCTACTATGCTTGCATCTGGGGCACGATCACTGCATTTCGAATAGGAGTGGAGGTAGTGGCGGGAACCCTAGCTATAGGCCTTCTATTCGGGACTCTAAGTGCATACTATGGGGGAATAGTAGACGAAATTCTCATGAGGATAACAGATATAGTCATGGCGTTTCCTGGGTTACTGCTTGCAATGGCACTGGTCGCTGTTCTAGGTCCAAGCATGGATACGGTAGTGCTTGCTCTAATCTTGGTAGGATGGCCATCCTACGCCAGAGTAATTAGAGGAGATATATTAAAAATTAGACAGGAAGATTATATTGAAGCAGCTAAAGCTGTCGGATGCTCTGACTTTAGAGTTATAACCAGACATATACTTCCAAATTCAATATACAACGTAATAATAATGGCATCCCTAGATATCGGAGCAATCGTTCTCTCAGCAGCAGCATTAAGTTTCCTAGGATTAGGCGCCCCAGCAGGGTATGCTGACTGGGGACAATTCATAAGTATGTCGAGACCATACATCTACAAAAATCCGCAGGATCCACTAGGATACTGGTGGACATGGACTATACCAGGAATATTCATATTCACATTTGTTTTAGGATGGAACCTGTTGGGAGACGCATTCAGAGACATACTGGACCCAACGATAAGGAGGAGATAAAATGGTAGACAAAGCTAAAATTGTAGAAGTCGACGATCTGAAAGTTAGGTTCTACACTTACGAGGGAATAGTAAAAGCGCTAGAAGGGGTAGATGTATTTCTACGAAAAGGAGAGACTCTAGGGGTTGCTGGCGAAACAGGGTGCGGCAAAACAGTTACAGGCCTCTCAATTCTGAAATTAGTTCCTCCGCCTGGCAGAATAGAGGGTGGTAGGGTTTTACTTAACAAAGACGGGAAAACAATTAACCTTCTCGAAAAAGATGAATTATTCCTAACAAAAATACGTGGAAAGGACATATCAATGGTTTTCCAAGAGCCAAAAGCTGCGCTAAATCCTGTGTATACTGTTGAACAACAAATTGGAGAAGTTCTAATGCTACACAGAAAAGCGGAATTTATCCTCAATATACTTCGTCAAATAAAGGATGAATACAAAAAAACTAAGAGCAAATTTAGACGCTTTATCTTGAAAAGACAATTCGGACTATACAAACTAATGTTGAAGAATCCAGAATCACTTTATCTTAAAATAATGTCAAAAATTCCAATAGTCCGAAGGTTTAAACGCAGGTTAAAAGAAGAAATAAGAAAGGAAGTTGTAAGGCTTCTTAAAGAAATGGAGATTCCCGATCCGGAAAGAGTTGCAAATATGTATCCACATGAACTGAGCGGAGGAATGGCCCAACGCGTAGTCATAGCAATAGCTCTTGCATGTAACCCAACAGTCCTAATTGCCGACGAACCGACGACATCGCTTGATGTTACCGTTCAAGCCCAAGTTCTAGACTTAATAAGAAGGCTTAAAGAGAAATTCGGTTCATCAATAATATACGTATCTCACGACTTGGGGGTAATAGCGGAGCTCTGCGATCGAGTAGCAATAATGTATGCGGGCAATGTGGTAGAGCTAGCAGATGTATATGAACTATTCAAGAATCCGCTTCATCCATATACCCGAGGGTTATTGGAAGCAATTCCCAGACCAGATAAACCGCTCAAGTCAATAAAGGGTACGGTGCCAAATCTAATAAATCCGCCTCAGGGGTGTAGATTTCATCCAAGATGCCCCTACGCAACAGACATATGTAGAAAATTTAAACCCGAGCTGGTGGAAGTTAAAAAAGACCACCTAGTTGCATGTCACCAGGTAATGGGAGGAGAATAAAGTGGAAGACATACTACTAGAGGTAATAAATCTTAAGAAGTATTACCCAATAACTGGTGGGGTATTTAAAAGAAAGGTGGCTGATGTCAGAGCCGTAGATGGAATTAGTATAGGTATACGAAAGGGAGAATGCTTCGGATTAGTTGGAGAGTCAGGATGTGGTAAAACAACTTTCGGTAAAACGGTAATAAGACTACTTGACCCCACCGAAGGGTGCATACTTTTTGATGTTCCACGAGATATCAGAGAAGAAATAAAGAAACACATCAACTCACCAAACCCTGATTCCTACAAGCTAAAGAAATTAAGAGAGCAATATGACATTGCTACATTTAAGGGTAAGAAATTGCGAAGTCTCAGAAGAAGAATGCAGATAGTCTACCAGGATCCAACAACTTCCCTCAATCCAAGGATGCTTGTGAAGGACATAGTTGGAGAGCCATTAAAGGTTCAAGGGTTAGCTAAAGGTAGGGAAATCAGAGAAAAAGTACTTGAGGTTCTACAGAAAGTGGGCTTAACAGATAAGCATCTATATAGATATCCACATGAATTCAGCGGAGGGCAGAGACAAAGAATAGCGATTGCAAGAGCTATAATCACTAATCCAGAATTCGTTGTATTAGATGAACCTACATCTTCGGTTGACGTTTCAGTAAGAGCGGAACTATTAAAAGAATTTCTAAGACTAAAGAAAGAACTCGACTTAACTTACCTTTTCATCAGCCACGACTTAAGCGTTGTTGAATGTATCAGTGATAGAGTCGCCGTGATGTATCTGGGAAAAATAGTGGAAGTTGCAGAAACCAGAGAGCTTTTTAACAATCCACTTCACCCCTATACCACAGCACTATTCTCTGCTATTCCTATTCCAGATCCATTGGCTAAAAAGAAAAAGAGAATATTGTTGAGGGGGGAGGTTCCAAGTCCGGTGAATCCGCCTCAGGGGTGTAGATTTCATCCAAGATGCCCCTACGCAACAGACATATGCAGAAAACTCGAACCCGAGCTGGTGGAAGTTAAAAAAGACCACCTAGTTGCATGTCACCGTGTCTAGGAATGGTCATGACAAACTTCCGTTACAAACTTCCAACACTCTTATTGATCATGCTATTTTTTCATTTTAGTTTACAGTATGCTTCCCTGGCAGCTGAGAATGAAAACATAATAAAAATAAAGGTTGTTAACAATTCTTATCAAATAGAAAGGATAGATTCTATATCATATTATGTTGTGATTGGTGAAGTTAAGAATAATAATACCAGGAATGTGGAGGTATGGAAAGTTGAATCGATATTTTATGATGATAAAAATAACTTTATAGGAAGCACTTATGGGTATACAGCACTAAAAGTATTAAGGCCAGAAGAGGAATCCCCATTTATGATTTATTGGTACATAAATTCGTCGGAAAATATTCCAGCCAAAGTAAAATTAACCTGTTTGGCATTCGAAACGGATCGTGAACCTGATCCGCCTCTTGAAATTCGAGATCTAGCCAATTATACAGATGAAAATGGATATTTTGTTGTTTCTGGCAAGGCTTACAATGTAGGATCCAGCACCGCCCATAACATTAGGATTTACTGCACTTATTATGATTCTAATGGAAGTATTATGGGAATGTGCCGTAAAGTTGTTTCAGCAGAAGTTAAAGTGAATGGCTATGTGAGTTTTAAAGTAAGTTCCAGCCCGTATAAAATTACACCCTCGGAGGTTAAAGTGTTAGCTGTTGCATCGTATAGCCCCAAATTTGAGGCCCGAATCGAGATAGTGTTAATATTAGTTGTTATATGCGTAGCTTTTATTTATTATATGAAGAAATTTAGAGGATGGTAGTGAGTTTAAGTTATTCTTTTCGCGATTCTTATTCAAGAAAAACGAAAAGAATAAAATTTTCTTTAACCATGATTAATGGGGGGAGTCTTGGCCTGTATATGGATAGAATTAAAGTGTCAATTTCATGGTATCGAACGATATAGAGTTAAAGTTATTAGGAGATATAACATGAAATCGAATATTATACTTCCAGTTTTGAGAAGTAAGCCCAAGAAAGGGCTAAAGTCGTTGCTAATCGGGAGAAATGTAAGTATTGAGGAAGCTGAGAAGTATTTATGGAGATATTTCCGCCAAAGGGAAACAAACGCCACAATACTAAAAATGAAAACGGAAATAGAGGTTTAAGTTGGTTGACTGCTAAGAAAAGATTGTCCAGAAGGAAAAAGCTAGAAAAAGCTAGAAAAAGAATGATAAAAATTACTGCTTTGTTATCGTTCGCAAGTATTTTTTTAATCTTAGCAATTTGGGCTCTGTTACAACCGGCAACTACAAAGAAGCCGGCAAATGAGTATTTTAAGATTACCCCACTAAGTGTTGTAGGAGATAAAATAGGAAATAAAACATGGAAAATTTCAAGCATCTCATTTCTTATATCACCAATTCAAGGAAATGCAAACAATGTAATTATTAAAAGCTGGGCTATGTCGGAGCCTCAAGAACTTGGAGATTTACAAAAAGGTGAACAGCGTTTCGTTATCTTGGAAGCCGGTTCTCCCTACCTTGCTGAAGCTACTGAAAATGGAGAAATTCCGATCACACTGAATATTTATTCGAGAGAGGCTGAAGGCCCTATCACTGTGATGTTTAAAGAACCAACATAGCATTACCCTTTCCTACTCTTTCTGCAACCCAAGGAGTAAATTTAATTTTTAGCGAAACATAATAACTTAATCAGATGATATTATGTCGCTCTTTGATCGACTTGACACTTTCCTTGAGTACCCTAAGGTTCTGAGAAACATGTTTATCATCATCCTCTTGCTGTGTTCATTCGATTTTCTTGCTTCCAGTTTGTTTGCTTACTTTTTATATGAAACAGTTTCACTTGAAATTTTAGTAATCTTATTTTGCAACATTCTGTTCTTAGAAGGAACTGCCGCTTTTTCAGCAGGGTCCATGATGTTATTCCTAACTTATGGGAGGGTTTCCAAGAGCTGCGAAGAGCCTAATGTTAGGCGAATGAGCTTTTGGACGGCACTGACAATTATTGGGGTAATCCTGCTGGGTTTGTCCATAATCACTGGGGAGCTTCTACTTTAGATTTGGCGCCTAATTGCTTAAAAGTGTATGTATGTTCATGTTTAATGTCAATTTTTGGCGGCAATTTTGAATATTAATTTTAGGGAAAATTTATCAATTATGGTAATATTCTATTGACATAATTCCAAAATTCTCTTTCTAATCTGATACATGCCTCTCTAGATTTTAATCTTTTAGACAAGAAATAGCCTCCTCCGAACATCGTCATTAGAAGAGGTGAAAAGAACCGTGTGCTACTTTCTTCTTCATGAACTTCAAACTTTATCGTAAAGTCTTCGGGTTTTCCCTCTATCTCGACGGTAACGTAACCATTTATTTGGAATATAGATGAATCGCTAGCAATAATTGCGTATCCCGTTGAAGTTTTACCCTTAACGATTCCAAAGTCCATTTTCTTGAAAAAATCAACTAAGGAATCTACGAGTAAATCGATGTTTACGTTTCTATTTTTCCAATGTCTCTCCAAGATAACTCCCATAGTTATGTTTTCTGAATCATTTAATAAACATTCTTACCATAATGAATTTTGGCACAAGGAAAGTAGCTGAGGTATAATCCGTTTACCTAGAATACTCAGATAACATTACTCGTCCGATTTCACATCCAAAATGTCCTATTACAAGTTTACATACCAAATGTACAGTTTCGTTTGAAACTGACTGGATGTGAACTAAAATAGTTATCCTTCGCTTATCCTTTTTAGTTGTTTTTGATACATTTCTATTATTTCCTTTTCTGTTGTTGCGTCTTCTGCTGCTTTGTCGAATCTATAGTTTCCAGTAAATCTTGGGAAGCGTATTGCTAGTCCGCTTCCTTTGCGTATAACGTCCATTGCGCATGTGTGTATTGGGCTTAGGGTTATTTCTGCGCCTATTACTTCTATGACTATTTTTGGCTCGA
>Ga0190363_1001248_pt1 | contig 15062 bp, 24 predicted proteins | sample 48721867_MG_FD_161272 | JGI IMG/M metagenome (GOLD analysis project Ga0190363, IMG submission 161272) | Hydrothermal vent microbial mat bacterial communities from Southern Trench, Guaymas Basin, Mexico - 4872-18-6-7_MG | ecosystem: Environmental > Aquatic > Marine > Hydrothermal vents >... | reverse complement strand
TTCTTTCCATGAAGTTGATTCATCAGAAGTAGCTTTCAAGATCGCGGGTTCTATAGCTCTTCAGGAAGCAGCAAAAAAAGCAAAGCCAATTTTGCTTGAACCAATAATGAAATTGGAAGTGATAGTCCCATCAGAATTTTTTGGTGATGTGATTGGAGATCTTAATTCACGAAGAGGAAAGATTGAGCAAACTCACGATAGATTAAATCTTAAAGTAATTGATGCTAAGGTTCCTTTAGCGGAGATGTTTGGCTATGCTACTGATTTGAGATCATTGACTGAGGGTCGCGGAACATTTACAATGGAATTTAGTCACTATGAAAAGGTACCTGATAATATTGCTCAGGAGATTATAGAGGGAAAAAGAAAATAAGGAGTTGACAAATTGCTTGAGAAAAATAAAATATTTAAATATAATTAAAAATACAGATCGAAAAATAAAATTAAACAAACGAACAATATAAGGCAAGTAGTAAGCAGTTAATTCTGTTTATTGCTTGCTGTAATTGTTCTAAAAAATTATGGCAGAAAAAGAAAAATTTGAGCGAACAAAACCACACTTAAATATAGGAACCATTGGTCACGTCGACCATGGAAAAACTACTCTTACTGCTGCTATCTTGCATGTCCTTAGATTAAAAGGAATGAAAGCTTCTGAGAAGACGGTGGAAGATATTGATTCTGCTCCAGAAGAAAAAGCAAGAGGGTTAACTATTAATATTTGTCATGTGGAATATGAGACAGAAAAGCGCCATTACGCTCATATTGATTGTCCTGGGCATGCAGATTATATCAAGAATATGATTACAGGAGCAGCTCAAATGGATGGTGCAATTTTGGTAGTTTCTGCTCCTGATGGTCCTATGCCGCAGACTCGCGAGCATATTTTGCTTGCCCGTCAGGTAGGTTTACCCTCCTTGATAGTGTTTCTTAACAAATGTGATGCTGTAGATGATCCCGAGATTATTGATCTAGTGGAGTCAGAAGTTCGGGAACTTCTTAAGAAATATGAATTTCCCGGTGATGAAATACCTGTAATTCGAGGTTCAGCACTTAAGGCGCTTGAGGTAAAATCTGCAGACGAGGAAGCAGCGAAGCCTATTTTAGAGTTGATTAAGGCTTGTGATGAGTATTTCCCTGAACCAAAAAGAGAGATAGATAAACCATTTTTGATGGCTATTGAGGATGTATTTTCGATTGCTGGTCGAGGAACTGTTCCTACTGGCAGAATTGAGAGAGGGGTAGTAAGACCAGGAGATGAAGTAGAGATAGTAGGACTTCGTCCTACCCAGAAGAGTGTAGTAGTGAGTATAGAAATGTTTAACAAAACCTTAGATGAAGGAAGAGCAGGAGATAATGTTGGGATTTTGCTTCGAGGAATTAAGAAAGAAGACATCGAAAGAGGTCAAGTCTTAGCCAAACCCGGCTCTATTACTCCTCATACTGAGTTTGAAGCAGAAGTGTATGTATTAACTAAAGAAGAGGGTGGTCGTCATACTCCATTCTTTTCGGGATATAAGCCTCAATTTTATATCCGTACCACAGATGTAACAGGTGAAGTTACCTTGCCTGAAGGAACAGAGATGGTGATGCCAGGAGATACTGTAACTCTCAAAGTTAAATTGATTGCTCCTGTAGCTCTTGAAGAAAAACAAAGATTCGCTATTAGAGAAGGAGGTAAGACTGTTGGTGCAGGGGTAGTCACAAAGATAATAAAATAAAAAACACAAAAAAATAATAGATAATAATAGTAAATCCTGAGATGACTGGCGCAAAGAAAGAAACCTCCAAGAAAAGCCAACAAGAGCATGTCAAGCCTAAGCTTCGGGTGAAACTTAGAGCTTATGATCATAAGATTATCGATAATAGCGCTCGACAGATCGTGGAAAGTATTTTGCGTTGCGGAGGAAAAGTGATAGGTCCGATTCCCTTGCCTACTGAAATTCATAAATATACAGTAAACCGTTCCACTTTTGTCCATAAGGATTCAAGAGAGCAATTTGAGATGAGGATTCATAAAAGATTGATTGAGATTCCCAATCCTAATTCTAAGATTATTACCACGTTGAGAGATATTACCTTGCCTGCAGGAGTAGATATCGAGATCAAGACTTAGTTTTCTCTATTTGAAATTAATTATGATAATTTGTTTAAAAGAAAGTTGATTTTGGAAACCTGAGCCTAGTCTGAGAAACTGGGCTAGTGGCCCAGTTTTTCATTGAGGGATTTATGTCTAAATTTATTCTTGGAAAGAAAATAGAAATGACCCAAATTTTCAAAGAGAACGGAGAAATAATTCCGGTGACTTTAGTTAAAGCAGGACCTTGTCAAGTAGTACAGATAAAGACAAAAGAAAAAGATGGTTACGATGCTGTACAAATAGGATTTGAGAAGATTCAAAAGCCAAAGAAAATTAAGAAAACAATGAAAGGAAAAGAATTTAGATATCTCAGAGAATTCAAAGGAGCTCAGGGTTTGAAAGTAGGAGATCAGATCGATGTTTCTATTTTTCAAGAAGGAGATAAGGTAAAAGTTTCAGGCATTTCAAAAGGCAAGGGTTTTCAGGGCGCAGTGAAGCGATGGGGTTTTTCAGGAAGAGGTGCTTCTCATGGTGTAAAACATGAGGCACGCACTCTTGGATCTGTTGGTTCTTCATTCCCTCAAAGAGTTGCTAAAGGAAGAAAAATGCCAGGAAGAACAGGATTTAGAAGAGTGACAGTGAAAAATTTAGAAATAGTAAAAATAGACAAAGAAAATAATATCTTAGCGATAAAAGGAGCAGTTCCGGGAGGAAGAGGAACCTTGTTGGAGATAAGAGGATAAAAAAACGCACCTTTGGCTTTTGCCTCGGGTGCCGAAAGAGCAAAGAGAGAGGATTATTTTCTCAGATGTCTGTGGCTCGCATGAGTATCGTGTTACATATAGCTACACCGAATAAGAAGACTGCTAGAAATGTAGATATAGCAATTTCTATAGCTGACTTTCCGATTATATAAAGATACACTGCTAGAGCTGTCTCTATTCCTGATGCTACTAATGGAATGAATACTCCAACAACTAACCACCGCCACTCCATTCCATCACCTCCTTGAATTACGCTATAATTATAACATACAATTTTATGAATGTCAAGGTATACAATCAAGAAGGAGAGAAAGTAGATGAGATTTCGCTTCCGAAAGAAATTTTTGAAGTCCCTTTAAATAAGGACTTAGTTCATCAAGTGGCTGTTTGTCAGATGGCAAATAGAAGAGTACCTATTGCTCATACAAAAGATAGAGGAGAAGTAAGAGGAGGAGGAAGAAAACCGTGGGCTCAAAAAGGAACAGGAAGGGCGCGTCATGGTTCTATTCGTTCACCAATTTGGATAGGCGGAGGAGTAACCTTTGGTCCTCGCAAGGAAAAGAAGTTTGAGAAAAAAATCCCCAAGAAGATGAAAAGAAAAGCTTTGTTTATGGTTTTGTCTGCTAAAGCAAAAGAAGGCTGCTTGATAGTGCTTGAAAATCTAAAATTGAAAGAACCAAAGACTAAATCAATGGTCAATATCTTAGATAAACTTCCATCAAAAAATCAAAGCTCTCTCATTGCTTTACCAGAAGTGGATAAGAATGTTGTGCTTTCTGCAAGGAATATTCCCAAAGTAGCCACAATAGAAGCACGGAATCTTAATGTTTTAGACCTGCTTTCTTTTAAATATTTAATTATGCCCAGAGAATCAATAAAGATAATTAAAGACACTTTTCTTGAAAAGAAAAATAAAGCAAAATAAAAAAGATTAAACCGCTATGCCTATTTTAGACATTTTAAAAAAGAAAGAAAAAGAAAGAAAAGAAGCTTCAAAAGAGTCGAAAGCGCCAGAAAAGTTAGAGAAATCAGTGCACAAAGTTTCTGCTCAAAAAGAAAAGAAATCCAAAGAAGGAAAAAAGGAAAATTATCCTTTTGCTTACAGAATACTGAAAGAGCCCTACATTACTGAGAAAGCCACAAAACTGAGTGAAAACAATGAATATGTTTTCAAAGTATATCCTGATGCTAATAAGACAGAGATTAAAAAATCAATAGAGGCGCTATATGGAGTAGATGTTTTGGATGTGAGAACAATTACTATTCCTCCAAAGAGGAGAAGATTGGGAAGGACACGTGGCTTCAAAAAAGGCTTTAAGAAAGCAATTGTTAAAATAAAAAAAGGACAAAAAATAGAGATTTTGCCGCGATAATATGAAAAAATATAAACCAACAACTCCTGCAAGGAGACATATGATGACCAAGGATTTTTCGATCCTGACCAAGAAAGAACCAGAGAAGAAACTTACAAAACCTCTTAAAAGTAAAGCAGGCAGAAATAGTGCTGGCAGGATTACAGTAAGACACAGAGGAGGAGGAGCAAAAAGACTCTATAGAATTGTTGAGTTTGGACAGTCAAAATTAGATGTACCAGCTAAAGTTATTGCTTTAGAATATGATCCTAATCGAACAGCGTTTCTTGCTTTAATAGAATATCCTGATGGGGAAAGGAAATATATTATTGCTCCTCATAAATTAAAGGTAGGAGATGAGGTTCTATTTTCGGAGAAGGCTCCGATTTCTATTGGAAACAGAATGAAGTTAAAAAACATACCTGTGGGAACTGTTGTTCATAATATTGAATTAATGCCAGGCCAAGGAGGAAAATTAGTAAGGAGCGCAGGCACAGGAGCTGTAGTATTGGCCCATGAAGGAAAATTTTGTCATCTCAAAATGCCATCTACCGAAATTAGAAAAATACCGGAAGAATGTTTTGCTTCAATTGGAACAGTTTCTTGTCCAGAGCATAGATTTGTAAAAATAGGAAAAGCAGGGCGTATGAGACACAAGGGAATAAGACCTACTGTTAGAGGATCAGCAATGGGTGCTTCTGATCATCCTCATGGAGGAGGAGAAGGAAGAGCACCGATTGGATTGAAATATCCCAAGACGCCCTGGGGTAAACCAGCAAAAGGAGTGAAGACAAGGAAAAAGAATAAGGTTTCAGACAAATTAATAATATCTCGCAGAAAGAAAAAGAAATAAAAATATGCCTCGATCACTTAAAAAAGGTCCATTTGTAGACCCAAAACTTCTCAAGAAGATAGAGAAGTTTAAGTCAGAGAAGGATAAGGTAATTATAAAAACATGGTCGCGGGATTCAACCATTACACCTGAGATGGTTGGATTTACCTTTGGAGTACATAATGGAAAGGAGCATGTGCCTGTTAAGGTAACTGAGGAGATGGTAGGTCACAAACTTGGAGAATTTGCTCCGACTACTAAATTTTTCCGTCACGGAGGAAAGATGCAGAGAGAGCTAGAAGCAAAAGCTGCTCAGAAAGAAAGAGAAAAGATGGGACAATCTAAATAATTAATTTCTTAAGAATATGGAAGTTAGAGCTAAGTTAAGATATTTGAGAATAGCGCCAAGAAAAGTTCGCCTAGTAGCCGATCTAATCAGAAGAAAAAGTGCAAGAGAGGCGGAAGTTTTGCTTAGTTTTTGCAGAAAAAGAGCAGCGCTTCCCTTACTTAAACTCTTGAGGTCAGCACTGGCCAATGCAAAAAATAATTTAGGTATTGATGATTCGAATCTCTATATTTCCAAAATTACAGTGGATGAGGGTCCGAAACTAAAAAGGTGGAGAGCTCGAGCGAGAGGACAAGCTTTTGAGATTCAGAAAAAGACTTCTCATATTACTTTGATTCTTTCGCCAAAGGGAGAGGTAAGAAAGGAGAAATCAAAAGAAAAGAAAAAGGAAAAAGGAAAAAAACCTTCTTCTATCAGGGCAGAAGAACCAAAAGAAGCAAAGAAGAAATCAGAGAAGGTAATTAAAGCAAAAAAACCAGAGAAGGAGCTTCCTAAGCCTCGTATTCAAAAAATAACACCCAAAATATTTAGAAGAAAAGCATTTTAGTGAAATAATATATTATGGCTCATAAAGTCCATCCCAAGATATTCCGAGTAAAAGAAACATCTAATTGGCATTCTCGTTGGATAACAAAAAAGGATTTCTCTCAATATCTAGAGGAAGATTTTAAAATTAGAGAATTTCTCTCCGAGAAATTGAAAGATGCGGGGGTAGAAAAGATTGAAATTGAAAGATTTCCTGGTAGGATAGATGTGATTATTTACTGTGCGAGACCAGGGTTAGCAATTGGTAGAAGAGGAGAAGGTGTTGAAAAATTAAAAGAAAAACTGATAAAGAAAATTTTAAAGATTGAAAAGAAAAAAGAGTTAAAGTTAGAAATTCAAGGAATTAAGAATCCATGGACTAGCGCAACATTGGTAAGCCAATGGATTGCTCAGCAATTGGAGCGAAGAGTGCCTTATAGACGGGTATTAAAAAGAGCTTTAAGTAAAGTTATGTCTAACAAAGAAATAAAAGGAGCAAAACTCCAAGTTTCTGGACGTCTGAATGGTGCAGAAATTGCTCGTACAGAATGGTTAAAGGAAGGTAGTCTTCCTCGTCAGACATTGAGAGCAGATATTGATTATGGAGAGGCGAAAGCTTATTGTTCCTATGGTGTGATTGGAGTAAAGGTTTGGATGTATAAAGATACCAGCGAGTAATCATTTTAGGTATTAGGATATGAGATTATCTCCTAAAAAAACAAAATACAGAAAACGGCAGAAGGGAAGATCAAAAGGAGTGGAAAGGCGTGCTACTGAGCTTGATTTTGGCAGTTTTGGGCTTAAAAGTTTAGAGACAAAATGGATCTCTGATCGTCAGATTGAGGCAGCAAGAAGGGTTTTGGTGAGATATACAAGAAAAGGAGGTAAATTATGGATAAGGATATTTCCTGATAAGCCAATTACCAGAAAAGGTACAGAGGTTCCTATGGGAGGAGGAAAGGGAGATGTAGAATTTTATGTTTTCCCTGTAAAAAAAGGTCGAATTTTATTTGAATTAGAAGGAATTTCTGAAGAAAAAGCCAGAGAAGCACTAAAGAAAGCTGGGGATAAACTTCCTGTAAAAACTAAGTTTGTTAAAAAACAATGAAGGCATCTCAGTTACGCAGAAAATCAAAATCTGAACTTCAGAAGATGTTGAGGGAATGGCGAGAGAAATTACGAGAGTTGAGGTTTAATTTGGCTTCCGGAAAGGTAAAGAATATAAGAGAAATTAGAGAAGTAAAGAAAGACATTGCTCGCATTCTTACTATTTTAAACGAAAAAAGAGATTAAAATTATGCCTAAACGTCGATTAAAAGGAACAATAGTTTCTTGCAAGATGCAGAAGACTGTTGTGGTGAAGGTTGGTAGAATAAAAATACATCCGAAATATAAAAAGAGATTCATGGTACACAAGAAATATAAAGCTCATTGCGAGATGAGTGATCTAAAAGAGGGAGATAAGGTAATAATTGAAGAATGTCGTCCGATCAGTAAAGAAAAAAAATGGAGAGTAATTAAAAAAATAAGTTAAAATAAGTTAGTTTGGTGTTCTAAATATGATTCAAGAAAGAACAATGTTAAATGTGGCAGACAATAGTGGAGCGAAGTTACTCCAGTGTATTAAGGTTTTAGGAGGGTCTCGACGAAGATATGCTCAGATTGGTGATATAATTGTGGCTACAGTTAAAAAAGCAGAACCACGGAAAGAAATAAAGAAACACCAAGTGGTGAGAGCAGTAGTTGTGCGGCAGAAAAGAAATTTTCGCCGAAAGGATGGAACATATATACGTTTCAGTGAAAATGCTGCTGTTGTGATAGATTCTAAGAACGAACCAAAAGGAGGAAGGATTTTTGGTCCGATTCCACGAGAAATAAAAGAAAAAGGTTTTACAACAATTGCTAATTTAGCACAAGAATTGGTTTAAATATATGAAGATCAAAAAAGGAGATCAAGTTTTGGTGATTTCAGGGAAATATCGAGGCAAGAAGGGGAAGGTCATTCGGGCTTTGCCAAAAAAAGAAAAAATTGTTGTTGAAGGAGTAAACATTGTAAAGAAACATGTTCGTCCTCGTCGAGCAGGCGAGAAAGGCCAAATTGTTCAAATGCCTGCCCCTCTTCACGTTTCTAATGTAAAGTTAATATGCCCTCATTGTAAAAAAGCAACGAGGGTAGGTTATAAAATTGAAGGAGAAAAGAAATACAGAATTTGCAAAAAATGTAAAAGAGAAATATGATAATTCATTTAAAAGATAAATATAAAAAAGAGGTGATTCCGAAAATGAAAGAGAAGTTTGGATATAAGAATGATATGGCTGTACCATCAATCAAGAAAGTGGTTGTGAATGTTGGTTTTGGAAGATATGTCACCAACAAAACTCCTCAGGAGAGAGAGAAATTTATAAATTTTTTACTCAACGATCTTGCTTTAATCACAGGACAAAAACCAGTGTTAAAAAACGCCAAAAAATCAATTTCTAGTTTTAAACTTCGAAAAGGAATGCCTGTAGGTGCTGTATGTACTCTGAGAGGTCAGAGAATGTATGATTTTTTAGAACGTCTCATTCACATTGCACTTCCTCGTTCAAGAGACTTCAAAGGTATTGATCAAAAATCAATAGATAAAAACGGGAATCTTACTATTGGAATTAAAGAACACATTGTTTTTCCTGAAGTTTCACCCGAGAAAGCAAAACAAATTTTTGGGTTAGAGGTGTCAGTAGTGACTAATGCCAAGACAAGAGAAGAAGGTTTGGAACTTTTCAAATTATTAGGATTTCCAATAAAGAATACATAAAAATAAAAATGCCCAAAAAATCTCAAATTGCAAAGGCCAAAAAACCACCCAAGTTTAAGACGAGAATTGTTCGGAGATGTTTTCGGTGTGGGAGAAAAAGAGGATATATGAGAAAGTTTGGTTTATGTAGAATATGCTTTAGAGAATTAGCTAATCGAGGGTTAATTCCGGGTGTTAAAAAATCATCATGGTAATTTCTCAAAATTATGACCGATCCAATCGCTGATATGTTAACAAGAATAAGGAATGCTCAACTTGTTTCTCAGAAAGAGGTGAGAATTCCTTTCTCTAGGCTAAAATATGAGATTGCCAAGATTTTGGAAGAGAATAATTTTGTAGAGAAAATAAACAAAGTTGGAAGAGGGCCAAGAAAGGTTATCAAGATTTCTTTGAAGTATATAGATGGAAGACCAGCAATTTCTGGTCTGAAGAGAATTTCCAAGCCTGGTCGGAGAGTATATGTGCCGGTAAAGAAGATAAAAAGAGTAAAAGAAGGATATGGTATCGCTATTATCTCTACTCCTAAAGGTTTAATGACAGATAAGGAAGCGCGTCGTAATAAGGTAGGAGGAGAGATAATTTGCGAAATTTGGTAATATTAATTTGTATGTCTCGGATAGGTAAAAAACCAATTCAAATACCCAAGGAAGTAGAGGTGAAGATAGAAAACCGGACTGTTAAAATAAAAGGTCCAAAAGGTGAATTAGCCTATCAATATCGTCCCGAAATTGGGGTGGAAGTAAGGGAGGGAAAGATTTTTGTTTTACCCAAGAAAAGAACTAAGCAAACCAAAGCCTTATGGGGACTTACGAGAGCGCTTTTGGCTAATATGATTCAAGGAGTGACGGAAGGATACGAGAAGAAATTAGAGATAAGAGGAATAGGATATAGAGCAGCGCTTGAAGGTGATACTTTAGTTTTGCATTTGGGTTTTTCTCATCCCGTAAAAGTAAAACAGCCAAAAGGAATAAAATTTATAGTAGAAAAAAACATCATTACTGTTCAAGGAATTGATAAACAGCTTGTTGGACAGACAGCTGCCAAGATTAGAAAGCTTCGGCCACCTGATCCTTATAAAGGAAAAGGTATACGATATCTGGGAGAAGAGATAATAAAGAAAGAAGGAAAGAAAGCAGTAGGCGCAACTCAATAATTTTTGAAACAAGTAAGCAATTATGGCTATTTCCGAAAAAATACAAAGAAGATTAAGACGACATCGTCGCATAAGAGCCAAGATTTCTGGAACTGCTCAAGTTCCTCGGCTTTGTGTTTTTCGTTCGAATCGTCATATTTATTGTCAATTAATTAATGATCAAGAAGGAAAAACTATATTAAGTGCCAGTGATCATGAACTCAAGAAATCAGATATTTTAAAAGGCAAGAAAGGCAAAAAGTCACTAACGAAAACCGAGATTGCTTATCAGGTAGGCAAGTTAATTGCCAAGAAAGCCAAAGAGAAAAATATTGAAAGAGTAGTATTTGATCGAGGAGGTTTTGTTTATCATGGAAGAGTGAAAGCTCTTGCTGAAGGCGCAAGAGAGGGAGGACTTAAATTTTAAAATAAAAAAATATTTAGATACTTAGCTTAAGATAAATGGCAAAAGAGAATTTTCGACAAAACGAAACCAAAGAAGAAGATTTTGAATCTAAACTTTTGGATTTGACACGTACTGAAAGAATGACCGGAGGAGGGCGACGTCTTCGCTTCAGAGCGGTGGTAGTAGTAGGAAATAGAAAAGGAAAAGTAGGACTGGGCATTGGTAAGGGATTAGATGTTGCTCAGGCTGTTGAAAAAGCTACCAGACAGGCTAAGAAACATCTTATAGAAGTTCCTATAGTAAATGGAACTATTCCTTTTGAGGTGGAAGCAAAGTATGGAGCAGCAAAGGTTTTGCTTAGGCCTCAGAGAAAAGGTAGAGGATTAGTTGCAGGTGGAACAGTAAGAGTGATTTGTAGTTTGGCAGGGATAGAAGATATTTCTTCAAAGGTGCTTTCAAAATCAAGGAATAAGATTAATAACGCTCGTGCTGTACTTTCTGCGTTTGAAAAGCTAAAAATAAAATCAAAATAACTAATATGCAACTCCATCAGTTAAAACCAGATCATCCCAAAAAGAAAAAGAAAAGAATTGGTAGAGGAGGAAAGAGAGGAACTTATTCTGGCAGAGGAATAAAGGGCCAGAAAGCAAGAGCGGGAGCCAAATTTCAGCCAATTATTAGAGAGCTAATAAAGAAATATCCCAAACTGAGAGGTTATAAATTTGGACCAATTTCAAAAAAACCTGCTATAATCAATGTAGATGTCCTTGAGAAAAATTTTTCTGAGAGAGAAAAAGTAAGCCCAAGAATCTTATTTGAGAAAGGACTTATTCAAAAAGTAAAAGGCAGAATTCCTGAAGTAAAAATTTTGGGTAGAGGAGAGATTAAAAAACCCTTGGTTATATATGGATGTCAGCTCTCAGAAAAGGCTCAGGAAAAAATAAAAAAAGCGGGTGGAGAAATTAGGACAACAAAGACACAAAGTTAAAATATATATGTGGTTTAAAAATTTTTTACAAGTCTTCAAAATTCCTGATTTAAGAAAGAAAATCCTTTTTGTGTTGGGTGTGTTTGTTGTCTTTAGAATTATGGCAAATATCCCTATTCCTGGGATAGATACTTCTAGATTGAAGGAATTTTTTGCTGCCAATCAAATGCTTGGACTTTTGAATATTTTCACAGGTGGCGCGTTGAGCCGCCTTTCTATTGTAATGCTAGGATTAGGACCATATATTACTGCCGTGATTATTTTGCAACTTTTGACGATGATTTTTCCTCAGTTAGAAAGAATGTACAAGGAGGAAGGAGAAGCAGGGCGTCAGAAAATTAACCAGTATGGTAGAATTCTTACCGTTCCTTTAGCTGCTCTTCAGTGTTTTGCTATGCTGACATTATTCCAGCGGCAAGGAATTATAGGAAAAATGTCACCTCTTTTACTTGCTGAATCAATTCTGACAGTTGTTGCGGGCAGCATTTTCTTGATGTGGCTGGGAGAGCTCATTACCGAAAAAGGAATCGGTAATGGAATATCTCTTTTGATTTTTGCTGGAATTGTAGCTCGAACTCCGATGTCAATATACCAAAGCTATATAGACCTGAGCGGTAATCCATCGAGGATTCCTTCATACATTTTCTTTTTTGCTGTAGCGTTAATTATTATTGCGGGGGTAGTTCTGATAAATGAAGGAAGAAGAAATATTCCTGTTTCTTATGCAAAAAGAGTAAGAGGAATGAAAATGTATGGCGGTGTTTCTACTTATCTGCCATTGAATGTTAATCCGGCAGGAGTGATTCCTATCATTTTTGCTTTATCTTTGATGCTTCTTCCAGGTATGGTGGCAAATTTCTTTTCTGCACTTGGTATAGGAGTGTTGGCAAGTATAGCAGAAGGTATAAATGATCTCTTTCAAAATCCTTGGGTTTATGGAATTCTATACTTTATTTTAGTTTTTGCCTTCACTTATTTTTATACTGCTATTGTTTTTGATCCTAAAGCAATTGCAGAAAATCTTCAGAAGATGGGAGGATTTATTCCAGGAATCAGGCCAGGGGAGAGTACTGCTCAGTTTATTAAATATATTTTGAACAGAATTTTATTCATTGGTGCTACATTTCTTGGGGCAATAGCAATTTTGCCTTCAATTATTCAAGGAATTACTGGTATTTTGGCTTTCCGATTTTTGATTGGAGGTACAGCAGTTTTGATCGTAGTAAGTGTAGTTCTTGAGACGATGAAACAAATAAAGGCTCAACTTAGGATGAGAGAGTATGAAACATTTTAATAATTAAATTTTAAATCTATGAAAAGAAAAGTTGTCATCATTATTGGTCCTCCTGGTTCAGGAAAAGGCACACAAGCCTCTCTTCTTTCTGAAAAACTCAATCTTTATTATTTAGAAACATCCAAGATTTTGGAAGAAAAATTCAGGCAAGCAAAGGAAGGAGATTTTGTTGAAGTTGATGGAAAGAAGTTTTTTATTTCTCAAGAGAAAAAATTGTTTGAAACAGGCTTTTTATGCAGCCCTCCTTTTGTTACCTACCTTATAAAAGAAAAAATAAAAGAACTATTCCATCAAGGAAAAAATTTAGTTATGGCTGGTTCTCCTCGCACACTTTATGAGGGAAAAGAAGTTATTCCTTTACTTAAAGAATTATATGGACCTGAGAATATTGATATAATCTTGATAAATCTTTCTGAAGAAGAATCTATCTTTAGAAATGCGCATAGGCGTCTTTGTTCTTTAATGCGACATCCTATTTTGTATAATGAGGAGACAAAAAATCTTACTCGCTGTCCATTGGATGGTTCGAAATTAATTGTGCGGGTGCTTGACAATGAAGAAGTTATGAAAGTGAGAATAAAAGAATATAAAGAAAGAACTCTTCCTTTAATAGATTATTTCAAAGAAGAAGGCCTACAAGTCAACGAAGTAGAGGGTAAACAAACTCCTGCTGAGCTTCATGAAGATATTTTAAAAGTTCTCAAAATTTCCAATGATTCACATTAAAACGAAAGAAGAAATTCAGATAATGGAAGAAGGAGCCAAGATCTTGGCTCAAATTATGGAGGAGCTGAAAAGGAAAGTAGAGCCAGGAATTACTACCAAAGAATTAGATAAGGTTGCCCAAGACCTTATTTTTAAATTTGGAGCCAAACCTTCTTTTAAGGGATATAATGGGTTTCCTGCGACGCTTTGTGTTTCTGTAAATGAAGAGATTGTTCATGGTATTCCTTCAGAGCGCAGATTGAAAGAAGGGGATATTGTTTCTCTGGACTTGGGACTTTTCTATAAAGGATTTCATTCTGATATGGCTATAACTCTTGGAGTAGGAAAGATATCTCCAGAAGCCTCTCGACTAATTAGAGTTACAAAAGATGCTTTACGAATGGCAATTCGAAAAGTAAGACCTGGAAATACAATCGGAGATATTGGCAATACTATTCAGAGATATGTTGAAAGTCAAGGGTTTAATGTGGTGCGGGATCTTTGCGGTCATGGGATTGGGAGAGAACTTCATGAAGAACCACAGATTCTGAATTACGGAAAGAGACACACAGGAGCAATGATAAGAGAGGGAATGGTATTTTGTATTGAGCCAATGGTTACAATGGGAGATTGGAAAATCAAGAAATCTCAGGATGGTTTTACTTTCTTAACAAAAGATGGATCTTTATCTGCTCATTTTGAACACGAGGTAGCTGTTGGAGAAGATGGATGTAAGGTATTAACAAAGATATAGTGTTGTTGTATTTCAGAGGATGCTTCAGAGCACCCTTTTTCTGAGAAAATGTTATAATAAATAAATACTTCTAAGGTGCAAAAATATGCGGCTTTCAGTGATAATTCCCGCATATAACGAAGAAAAAAGATTACCACATACTTTAAGGGAGATAGATAAATATCTATCAGCTCAAGATTATGATTATGAGATTATAGTGGTGAGTGATGGTTCAACAGATAGAACCGCTGATGTAGTGCGGGAAATGACCGAGACAATCAAGAATCTTAAACTAATTGATAATAAACAAAACAGAGGAAAAGGTTTTGCGACAAGACAAGGAATGTTAGAAGCGCAAGGAGAATTTCGATTATTCACAGATGCTGATAACTCTACCACTATTGATCACATAGAGAAGTTTTGGCCATATTTTGAGCAAGGATACGATATTGTTATTGGATCCCGTGCAGTAAAAGGAGCAGTGCTTGATCCTCCTCAGTCTTGGGGAAGAAGACAGAAAGGGGCTGCTTTTCGGCTCCTGACAAATATTTTTGCTGGCCTGTGGGATATTAAAGATACTCAGTGTGGATTTAAATGTTTTACTAAAAGAGCAGTAGAGGATATCTTTCCAAGATGCAGAATTGATCGCTTTTCTTTTGATGTAGAAATACTGGTAATTGCTAAACTTTTGGGTTACAAAATAAAAGAAGTACCAATAAGATGGGTAAACGATCCCCATTCAAAAGTGAAGTTTAAAAATATGGCAAAAATGGGTTTTGATTTAATAAAAATAAGGTGGAATCTAATCAAAAAAATTTATGTCCAAAAAACCTCTTTCTAAATTTCCTTCCGAACTTCGTTATGATGTAGTTTCTCGAGATTGGGTAGTTATTGCCACTGGCAGAGCAAGACGACCAGAAACTTTTAAAAAGGAGAGAAGAAAAAAAGAAAAAGTTCCAAAAAGACTTTGCCCTTTCTGTCGCCTGAAAGATCAGGAAACCCCTACTCTTATTTTTTCTCGTGGAAAAAGAGTTTTTTTAAAAAATGGAAAGATCCCTTCTGACTGGACAACTATTGTTATTCCCAATAAATATCCTGCTTTTTTTC
>Ga0190363_1001247_pt1 | contig 15072 bp, 16 predicted proteins | sample 48721867_MG_FD_161272 | JGI IMG/M metagenome (GOLD analysis project Ga0190363, IMG submission 161272) | Hydrothermal vent microbial mat bacterial communities from Southern Trench, Guaymas Basin, Mexico - 4872-18-6-7_MG | ecosystem: Environmental > Aquatic > Marine > Hydrothermal vents >... | reverse complement strand
CAGGGTCTGTTTTACTGCTTCGTCTATTTGTTGGAGGGTGGTTCCAAGGTAGTTTTCAGGCTTTAAGGCTTCGTCTATTTCTTTCACGTTTAGGTATTGCCTGACGGCTTTGGATTCGAGGAGAACCTGTCTGAAGTCTTTGTTCTCCAGCAGGCTTTCAGCTGTCAGCTCTCTTAGAAGCCTATGGGCCTCCTGCCTGCCCATTCCCTTCCTGGTTAAGGCAAGCATCACGGCTTCCGACATGATTCTTCCACGGGTCAGCTTCAGGTTCTCCCTCATACGCTGCTTGTCAACTCTAAGCCCCTCCAAAACCTTAGCCATCAAGTCAACCATGTAGTCGGTTAAAATCAACGCTTCAGGGATTATGAAACGTTCCGCAGCCGAGTTTGAAAGGTCTCTCTCCTGCCAGCTTACCACGTTCTCCAGGGCGGGAACGGTTAGGCTTCTAACGATTTTCGCCAGGGCGCATATCCTCTCGCAGCGGATGGGGTTAACCTTGTGGGGCATGGTTGAGCTTCCAACCTGCCTGCCAAGCCTGAAGGGCTCCGCAAGCTCGCCGATTTCAGTTCGCTGAAGCTCCCTGATTTCAGTTGCAAACTTGTCCAGGGTTGAAGCGATAACGGCGAAGAGGCAGACCAGTTCGGCATGTCTGTCCCTCTGAACTATCTGGGTTGAAACCTCCACCGGTTTAAGGCCAAGCTTCTTCATGACAAGCCTCTGGATTTTCAAGCCTTCCGGGCCGAAGCCTGCCTGGGTTCCCACGGCACCCGTAAGTTTCCCAACCACCACCCTGTCCCTGCACTGGCGCAGCCTTTGAAGGTGGCGTGAAACCTCTCTAAGCCAGACGGCAAACTTGAGGCCGAGGGTTATGGGGAGAGCATGCTGTCCGTGGGTTCTCCCAGCCATCAAGGTGCGCTTATGCCTTCTAGCCAGCCTTATCAAGACTTCCTCAAGCCTGCTGAGGCGGGCTTCCAGCACGTTCAAGGCTTCCTTAAGCTGAAGCCCCATGGCCGTGTCAACAATGTCATAGCTTGTAGCCCCGTAGTGCACGTATTTACCGGCTTCCCCGCAGACTTCAGCCAGAGCTTCAACCATAGCCATAACGTCATGGTCAAGCTGGCGTTCAAGCTCTTTAACTCTTTCAAGCCTGACATGGCTGACCGAGGCTTTCTCGGCTATTCGGCTGGCAGCCCTCTTAGGGATGAGGCCTACCTCAGCTAAAGCCCAGGCTAGGGCAGCCTCCACGTCCAGCATGTACTGAAGCCTGGCTTCCTCCTCGAAGATTCTCTCCATTTCAGCTGTAAGATACCTCCGCGAGTCGATGGGCAGAATGGGCATTCAGCATCTCCCATCAAAAAATTAGGGTTTAAGGGAATTAACTGTTTGCCTTAACAGGCTTAGACAGGGTATAAGGCTGGCTGCTTTAAGCCTAGGTCCTCCGGGAAGCCCATTACAAGGTTCATGTTCTGGACGGCTATTCCTGAGGCTCCCTTCAAAAGGTTGTCCAGCGCGCTTAAGGCTACAAGCCTCTCAGCGTGGCGGTCTATCTCGAAGCCTATGTCACAGTAGTTGGAGCCTACCACCGCCTTAGGGTCTGGAAGCCTGCATACGCCCTTCCTGTCTTTAACCATCCTTATGAAGGGTTCACCCCGATAGAATTCCCTGTAGATTTTCCACGCTTCCGCTTGGTCTATTTCCCTACTGAGAAAGGTGTGGCAGGTGGCCAGAATGCCTCTAACAATGTTCACGGCGTGGGCTGACATGGCAACCCTTACGCTGTCTCCCCCGGAAACAAGCTTCAGCTCCTGCTCCACCTCGGCGGTATGCCTGTGCCCCACCGGCTTGTAAGGTCTAACCACGCCGTAGCGTTCAGCATGATGAGTTGAACGTGAAGGCTTAACTCCTGCCCCTGAGGAGCCCATCTTAACGTCCAAAACAATCTTTTCTAGGTCTATTATTCCGGCCTTCGCTGGAGGAGCTAAAGCCAGAATACTGGCCACAGCCATACAGCCGGGGCAGGCTACAAGCTGGGCTCCCCTAATTTCCTCCCTGTGAAGCTCTGGAACTCCGTAAACGGCTTTCTCCAAGAGTTCAGGGTGAGGATGGCTCCACCCGTACCATTTAGGGTAGTCCTCCGGATTCTTAAGCCTGAAATCCGCACTTAAATCCACTATTTTAAGTCCTGCCTCCAGCAGGCGCGGTATAAACTTTGAGGAAACCCCGTGGGGGGTAGCTGTAAAAACAAGCTCGCACTTGTCCACTAAATCTTCAAGCCTTGGCCTCTCAAATTTCAGGGAGGTTAACCCCCTAAGGTTCGGGTGAACTCTGAAAACGTATTCTCCAGCGTACTCCCTCGAGGTTAGACGGGCTATTTCAACTTCCGGGTGTACGAGAAGCAGCCTTAACAGTTCTCCACCCGTATATCCTGAGGCACCTACAACTCCAACCTTAACCATCCTACTTCCCCTTTAACTGGCAGAGTGAACATTTACCTTTTAACCTTACAAACTTAAAAATAAAGATTTGCCCGGAAAGAAGAAGCGGTTGGGGCTTCTACTTTTTAGCTTTCCTGAGCAGGTATCCAACGATATACTTAGGAATGTTCACCTTAGTGGTTTTGACGGTTGCATGAAATTCTATGGTGTGGTTTATCTCGTGGACGACGTATCCTCCATTGGTTTCCATAAGGTCTACGCCGAGTATGCCTCCTCCCACGGCTTCAGCAGCCTTAAGGCTTATCTCCCGGATTTCATCCGTTAGGCGGCATGTCTCAGCCTTTCCTCCCCGGGCAATATTCGTTTTAAGGTCTCGGAAGGAGTACCGGTATATTCCGGTTATAGCCTCCTCTCCAATTACGAATATTCTGAGGTCTCGCGGAGGACGCTTAACGATTTTCTGAATGTAGTAGACCTGGTATAAGGGGAACATGTAGAGTCTCTCCTCGAAGACTGCTTCAGCTGTTTCCCTGTCCTTCAAGGGAACTATAAGCCTCCCCCAGCTTCCGATGACAGGCTTTATGAGGGCTGGGTATCCTATCTCGTCCAAGGCTTTCAAGGCTCCCTCAGGAGTGAAGGCAACGTAGGTTTCAGGCGTTGGAATTCCAGCCTTGGAAAGGAAAAGGCTTGTTAGAAGCTTGTTACCGCAGATGCTGGTAACCTTGTAAGGGTTAACCACGCTGTAGCCTTTCAGCTCAAGGATAGCGGTAATGTGAAGGTTTCTGAAGTAGCTTACACAGCGCTGGAGGACCACGTCTCCAAAGTCTACGGGAGAAGGCTGCTCTCCTGTGAGGCTGAAGTAGGCGGTTTTAGCGTCAACCAGGTTCACGGGGACCCCACGGCTTTTAGCAGCCTCTAAAATAGCTTTTTCCTCCCACCTTATCTGGTCGTAGACCACTGATATGGTTGGAGGCATTATTCTCCCCAATCTTCTCCTGAAACTTGGAGAACTTTAACCTTCACGGTTTCGCCTTCAATCTCCACGACTTCCAGTTCAAGTCCGCAGTCCGGGCAGCTTACGATCTCGCCTACTATGACGTCGTCTGCCACTTCTATTTCGGCTCCGCACTCAGGGCAATAAGTTTTTTTCATGTCTGTTTAAGTCCTCCTTTACCTTTAACCATAAAGATATTTCAAGATAAATTTTTTGGATTTAAACTCTTTCCCTTTAGGGGGTAAGCTTCTTCACCTCAACCTTCCTTGCCACATCTTCGCTTGTAAGCTTTGCCTCCAACGCTTCAGCTTTAACCTTGCACTTGGACAGGTCTACCACGGCATACCATTCTGCAAGCCTTCCCCTGTATATGGTTCTTGACTGGGTTGAAAGAAGGTCTACACCTATCTCAGCCAGTTTTGTAGCAGCTTTAGCCAGGGCTCCTGGAATATCGTTCATCAGGATTCTAAGCTCGTAAAGCTGGGCTTCAGGGTCGGCGAAAGGTATCAGCCTTATCTCCCTGGACTCCAGGTCTGCTATAAGCATCACGTAGGCTTCCTCCCTCAGCCCCAGCGTGCTCCTGACAGAGGAAGGTATCAGAATTCTGCCCCTCGAATCTATCCGGGCTATCTCCGAAATCCTCATGGCCGCTCAAATTAATCTTTGAGCTCTCTCCCGTTAAAAGCAGTTTGGTGAAATCCCCAGGGTTCACCTTTCACACACGATAAACACGGGTGAAGAAGTCAAATTTATTTCTGTGCCTGCAATTCTGCTTCCCCTAAAGTCGTAGGCTTCGCAGCCTTCAGGGACTGTGATGGCCTTTCCCGCATCGTTGCTCCATAAGATGTCTACCTTCCTGTTCTGGAAGGTGAACGAGTGCCACTCCACTCCACCGCTGGAAAGGTTTCTGTAGGAGAGCAGGCGGCTGTTGAGGAAGTTCATAGAAGCTGCGAAGGCTTCCATGGTTACCTTTATTCCCCTGCGTTTCTCGTCTACCAGCCCGACAATGTTATGTTCATCGTTGGTGAACGAGAACCAGATGGCTGCCTTCAAACCTAAAGCCTGCGAAAGAGCGAACTTTTTAACTAGGTCTTCAGCCGCCCTCTGCTGTCTTCCAGGCTCGTCCAGCCTATACCTTGCTCCAAGCTCGTTGGTCATCATGGGCATACCGCCTGTTTTCTCCCTTATGAAGGAGACAACTTCATGGAAAAGCTCTGGCGGCTCGTAAAAATGGAAGTTCACAATGTCTACTGAGCCGTTCAGTCTTTCCAGCAGATATTCTGCCTTCTCCATTTTCTCTTTCACGTTTTTCTTGTTGAATACGGCTTTCAACTCTTGGGCGGAGCTTACCTTTGCTGTGATGAACGACTGGCTGAAGTAAGCGTTAAAGAAGTTAACTGCCTCCTCTTCTTTTCCTTTATCGAGGAGTTCCCTGCTGATTAGCACACCCCAGATTAGGGAGGGCAGCCCGCTGTCAGCTACTTTAACGTTTGGGTCAACGTCTCTGAACGCTTTCCTCGCCGTGGCGAGCAGACGCAGGTATTCATCCATGCTGCCGCACCAAAACTTTTCCGCGATAACCTCGTTTTCGATGACCACGATTTCAAGTTTGCCCTTGTAACGCTTCGCTATTTCGCTTACGAAGTCATAGTATAACTTGCTGTAGCCGTATTCCCCGTTGAACTCGTCTTCCAAGTCTTTTGGGGGAGCGGAGCAACCTTCCACCGCGTTTCTCAGCGCCCAGCTGGCGCCTACAGCTCTTATGACCGGGACAACTATAACTCCTTTCTCAAGCAACCGGTCAATCCGCCTTATCGGCTCTGTGTCCCATGCGAATTTTCCTTTTTCAGGCTCAATGACATCCCAGGGAATGGTCAGCCGGACGTAGGTGACCTTAAAATCCGTAATGTCCAATTCAGGCGTCTGCAGATAGTAGGCTCCAAGGCTTCCTTTAGGCTCCTGTCCTGTTTTTACTGTTGGCGGCTCTGCGGTAGTCATTTTCTTAGTCTCTTCAACGGGCGTTTCAGCTTTAGGTATGAACGGTCTGCCAGCATATCCGCCGACTATAATTATTCCTATTAGGAACGCTGCTAACAGGATGAGAGTTCCGCGTTTCATAAGTTTTTAGTTGTCCTGTGGAAGATGTAAAAGTTTATATGTCTTGTGTGTATTATGTGGGATTAATCCCACAAATTTCCCACATGGGGATAGGCAATGAAAAACAGGCAAACCGAGCTGATAATCGCCATGCCCAGCAAGGGCAGGCTTAGAAGACCGACTGTACGGCTTCTGTCTAAAGCTGGAATTTCACCTTCCAACGAGCATGCGCGCTCCCTCTACTCGCCGACAGTTATACCGTGGCTTTCCATAGTCGCCTTCAGGGCTTCCGACATTCCAAGGCTTGTGGAAAGTGGAGCGGCAGACCTCGGAATAACAGGGTACGACTTCATGGTTGAAAGTGGAGCAAAAGTTCAGGAGCTCCTAGACCTCCAATACGGCTTCTCTAGGATGGTTCTGGCGGTTCCCGAAGGCTCCAAGATAAGTTCCCCTAAAGACTTGAAGGCAAAAGTTAGAATTGCCACCAAGTTTCCCTCCATAGCCAGACGCTACCTGAAGGCTAAGGGTGTTGAAGCCCGGATAGTGAAGGTTTCCGGAGCGGCTGAAATAGCTCCAACCCTTGGAATCGCAGAAGCCATAATAGACATTACGAGTACAGGAGCAACCCTCCGCCTCCACAAGCTGAAAGTTATAGATGAAATCCTGCAGTCCACCGCCCGCCTCATAGCCAACGAGAAAGCCTTAAAGGCTAAACGTGAAAGAATCGAGGAGGTTTCCACAGCCCTCCTAAGCGTTCTGAGGGCCAGACGTAAGAAGCTTATCATGATGAACGTTCCAGAGGAGAGGCTTAGAAAAGTGGTTAGGCTTATCCCGTCGATGGGTGGACCAACAGTTGCAAAGGTTGAATCTAAGCCTCCCATGTGGGAGGTCTACTCGGTAATAGACGAAGAAGACGTCTACCAGGTGATAAATAGGGTTAAGGCTGCAGGAGCAAGAGATATCCTAGTGCTTCCCATAGAAAGGATAGTCCTGTGAAGGGTGGAGGTAAGCCCTATGGAAGTAATACCTTCCGTCGACATAAAAAACGGTGAATGCGTTAAACTTGTAAGAGGGAAGCCTGGCTCGGGAAGAACCATTTCAGAGGACCCGTTGAAGGTTGCCTTAGAATGGGAAAGGCTTGGAGCGAAGAGGCTTCACCTTGTAGACTTGGACGCAGCCCTCTACGGTGGCAGAGGAAACAGGGATGTCGTCTTGGAAATCATCAGGAAGGTAAGCATCCCCGTCGAGGTTGGAGGCGGAGTGAGAAGCATTCAGGACGCTGGCGAAATCCTAAAGGCTGGAGCCCGATGGGTTATCTTCGGAACAGCAGCCTTCAGAAACCCTGCAGCCGTCTACGAGACGGTTGAATCCTATGGGGCTGAAAAGGTGATAGTCGCCATAGACTCTGCCGGAGGGAAAGTCCTCGTGGAAGGCTGGACTGGCTACGCTTCAGCCTCAATTTTTCAGGCCTTAAAAACGTATGAGAGGCTGGGGATCTACGCCTTCCTTTACACTGATGTAGCGGTGGAGGGAACCTTGGAGGGAGTTAGGCTTGAAAGGGTTAGAAGGCTTGTGGAAGCCTCCAGCCAGCCTATAATCTACGCGGGAGGAGTATCCTCGCTGGAAGACATAGAAAGGCTTAGGGGGGCCGGCGTGGTAGGCGTCGTAATCGGGCGAGCCCTCTACGATGGAAGGTTTACCCTTAAGGAGGCTGAGAAGGTTGCCGAGGGAGCGTAAGGCTGAAGTTACAAGGAAAACAAGGGAGACCAAAGTTAAAATCTACCTGAACCTTGACAGGCGTGACAGGGTTGAAGTGAAAATTGAGAGAAGATTCTTCAAGCACATGCTTGAGTCCTTCGCCTTCCATGCAGGGTTCGGCTTCAGGGTTGAAGCTGAAGAATACGAGCCTCCAGACGACCATCACCTAGTAGAAGACGTAGCCTTAACCCTTGGAGAAGCCCTGCTTAAAGCCTTAAACGTTAAAGCCGGAATCAGAAGGTTCGGCTGGGCAGCCGTACCAATGGATGAAGCCCTAATCCTGGTGGCTTTAGACCTCTCGGGCAGAGGATACTTCCAGTCAGACCTGTCCTTCAACCACAAGCAGATAGGCGACCTTTCAGCTGAAATGGTCAACCACTTCTTCCAGTCCCTAGCCTTCTCAGGGAAGTTCACGCTTCACCTAGCCGCCTTGAGGGGGGTGAACGACCACCACAAGGCTGAAGCCTCCTTTAAGGCGGTTGGCCTAGCCCTAGCTCAAGCCGTTAGGAAAACTGGAAAGGAAACTCCAAGCCTTAAGGGGGTGCTATAATGCTTGCGAAAAGGATAATTCCCTGCCTCGACGTCCTCAACGGCGTAGTGGTGAAAGGTGTAAACTTCAAGTATCTACGCTACGCCGGAGACCCTGTAAAGCTGGCTAAAATCTACGAGGAGCAGGGGGCAGACGAAATAGTGTTCCTCGACATCGGAGCGTCCCCGGAAGGGAGGAAAACCATGGTCAACGTAGTGAAACGCACAGCCGAAAACCTTTCCATACCCTTCACCGTTGGAGGAGGAATAAGAAGCCTCCAAGACATGGAAACTCTGCTGAGAGCCGGAGCCGACAAGGTCTCCATAAACACGGCTGCCGTAAGAAACCCTGAAACCGTCAGGCTTGGAGCGGAAAAATTTGGAAGCCAGTGCATAGTCGTGGCCATAGACGCTAAACGGGTTAAACCAGAGAAGTGGGAGGTCTACGTCAACGGTGGAAGAACCCCTACAGGCGTGGACGCCGTGTGGTGGGCTGGAAGAGTTGAAGAGCTGGGTGCAGGAGAAATCCTGCTTACAAGCATGGACGCCGACGGCACGAAGATGGGCTACGACCTAGAGCTAACCAGAACCATCTCCGAGAAGGTAGGCATACCCGTCATCGCTTCAGGAGGCGCAGGAACCATCCAGCACATTTATGAGGCTTTCGCCTCCGGGAAGGCTGACGCCGCCCTAGCAGCCTCCATCTTCCACTACAGCGAATACACAGTGGCAGACGTGAAAAGAGCGCTCATGAGCATGGGAATCCATGTTAGGCCGCCATGAAACCTTAAAGGGAGGGAAGGAAAGGCTGATAGGTCCTGTAAAACTGAAAAGCCTGGAAGCCAGCCAGCTGGAGAGGCTTCTCAACAGGAATAAGGCTGACCTTGAAGCGGTTAAAAGTCAGGTTTCAAAAATCGTGGGTGACGTCAAGCAGCGTGGAGACCAGGCGTTAATAGAGTACACAGAGGCCTTCGACGGGGTTAAACTTGACAGGAGCAGGCTGAAAGTTTCCAGGAGGGAAATTGAGGAAGCCTACCGCCAGCTTCCAACAGGGCTGATTAAAGCCTTGAAGAGGGCTGAGAGGAACATTAGGCTTGTCCACCGCAGGCAGCTTCCTAAAGCCAGAATTCTCGCCAAATCCAAGGGCATGCGTGTAACCCAGGTTTTCCAGCCTTTAGACTCGGCTGGGCTTTACATTCCGGGAGGGCGTGCCTCCTATCCTTCCACAGCCCTCATGCTGGGGGTTCCAGCCAGGGTTGCAGGCGTTAGAAGGCTGGTCGCCTGCACTCCCCCCAGCCCGGACGGCAGCGTCAACCCTGCGGTTCTCGTAGCCTTAGACCTAGCCGGGGTTGGAGAGGTTTTCAGGGTTGGAGGAGTGCAGGCTGTCGCCGCCATGGCCTTCGGAACTGAAACCATCCCGAAGGTTTGCAAAATCGTTGGTCCCGGAAACATCTACGTTACAGCTGCGAAAATGATGGTTTACGGGGAGGTTGGAGTGGAGTTCCCAGCAGGCCCCACAGAGCTTTTGGTCTTCGCCGACGAGAAGGCAGACCCCATGCTTGTGGCTGCAGACCTCGAATCGCAGGCTGAACATGACCCGAGGGCTGTCCCAGTTCTCTTAACAACCTCCGAGAAGCTGGCTGAAGCTGTCTACGAGAGGCTTTCGAAGGCTGACAGGAGAATCAGCATGGCTCTCGAAGCCCATGGAGCCATCCTTCTGGCTGAAAGCCTTGAGGAGGCAGCTGACTTCATAGGCAGGTTCGCCCCAGAGCACCTGGCTGTCCACTCAGCTAAGCCGGGTAGGCTCCTAGCTAAACTCAGGAATGTGGGGGCTGTTTCGCTGGGGATATACACGCCTACGGCTGCCTTAGACTATGCTTTAGGCCCCAGCCACGTGCTTCCAACGGGTGGAGCAGCCCGGTATGCCTCCGGGATATCCGTGTTCGACTTTCTAAGGTTCTACACGGTTCAAAGCTTAACTAAGCGTGGCTTGAAGGATTTAAGGGAGACCGTTGAAACCCTTGCCGAGGCTGAAGGCTTAAGGTTCCATAAGCTTGCTGTTGAGGAGAGGTTTAAGCGGGGTGGAAAGGTTGGCTGAAAGCGGAATCTTGGAGGAGGTTTTCAGGGTTCTCGAGGATAGGAGGGTTCACCCGAAGGAGGTCTCCTACGTTTCAAGCCTAATGGCTAAAGGCTTGAGAGGCATACTGGAGAAGATTTCGGAGGAAGCTGGAGAGCTGGTGGAAGCAGCAGAGTTTAAAGGCGAAAACGAAGTAGTCCACGAGGCTGCAGACTTAATCTTCCACGTAATGGTTCTTCTCGCCTACAAGCAGATACCCTTAGAGGAGGTTTTCAGGGAGCTTAAAGGACGTAGGAAGCTGAGGTGAAAGCCCGGGTTGGAGAAGCCTAAAATAGCCATAGTCGACTACGGAGTAGGAAACCTTATGAGCATCAAGATGGGCATCGAAAGGGCTGGAGGAAACTCCGTCATAACCTCAAGCCTGAACGAAGCCTTGGAGGCTGACGCCATAGTTCTGCCTGGAGTAGGAGCCTTCAAGCCTGCTATGAGCTTTCTTCAACCCTACAAGGACAAGCTTTTAAACGCCCTAAAGGAGGGTAAACCTCTTCTGGGCATATGCCTTGGAATGCAGCTGCTTTTCGAGGAAAGCCTCGAGAAAGGTTTAACCCCTGGACTGAAGTTCTTCAAGGGTAAAGTCGTCGAGCTTCCTAAAGGTGTTAAAAAGCCTCACATGGGCTGGAACAGTATCAAAATCGTAAGGGAAGCCCCCCTGCTTGAAGGCGTGAAAACCGGGGAATACTTCTACTTCGTCCACTCCTACGTGGCTGAAACCCCTGAAGAATACAGCCTAGCCACCACAGACTACGGAATCGAGTTCCCCGCGGTGGTGGGAGCTGGAAAAGTTTATGGAACCCAGTTTCACCCCGAGAAAAGCGGGCTTCAAGGACTGAAAATCCTGAAAAACTTTGTTTGGAGGGTTGTGGTTGAAGGCTAAGCCGCTGATGGATGCCTCCCAGGCGAAGGAAGCTGCTGGAAGGCTGAACTACCGGAAGAACGGACTTCTAACAGTAGTAGCCCAGGACGTCCTCACAGGGGAAGTCTTAATGGTGGCCTACGCCAACAGGGAGGCTGTGGAGAAAACCCTTACAACAGGCCTCATGCACTACTGGAGCACCAGCCGAAACCAGCTTTGGCTTAAAGGAGAAACCTCCGGGAACTACCAGCTTGTCCGCGAGGTCTTCGCGGACTGCGACGGGGACGCCCTGCTGGCGAAGGTTCAGCAGATAGGTGTAGCCTGCCACCTCGGAAGGAAATCCTGCTTCCACAGGAATATTAGGGAGGTAGGAGGTGTATAGGCGTGGAGAGAAGGCTTGGCAGACGTATAGACCTTCACATGCACTCCCTTCTAAGCGACGGAGTTCTGCTTCCGAGCGAAATTGTGAGGAGAGCTGAAAGCCTGGGCTTCAAGGCCATAGCCATAACAGACCATGTTGACCATTCGAACCTCGACTGGGTTCTAAGTAAAGCCTTAACCTTCAAGAAGGAAGCTGAAAAGCACAGCTACGAAATTGAAATCTACGTGGGAGTTGAAATAACCCATGTGCCCCCGGTAAGCATACCTGTTCTAGCCTCAAGAGCCAGAAGGCTTGGAGCACAACTGGTAGTAGTCCACGGGGAAACCCTTGTCGAGCCTGTAACCCCTGGAACAAACCTTTCTGCCGTCACCACGCCTGAAGTCGACATCCTAGCCCACCCAGGACTCGTAACCCTTGAGGAATGCGAAAAGGCTGCCTCCAACGGTGTCTACCTGGAGCTTTCAACTAGGAAAGGACACTGCCTCACCAACGGCCACGTCGCAAAAACCGTGAAGGAGGCTGGAGGAAAACTGGTGGTGAACACCGACTTCCACAGCCCGGAAGACTTCGTAGGACAGGAGGACGCCTTCAAGATAGCTTTAGGCTCAGGGCTTGACGAGGCTTCAGCCCTAAAAGCCGTGAAAGACTTCCCAGAGGAGATTCTCAAGAAAATCGGAGAGAAAGTTTAGCTGGACTCTCCAAGTTTAAACTCGCGGTGGAGGGCTTTAACAGCCTTAGGGCCGTCCTCCCGTTTAACCACGAAGGATATGTTCAGCTCTGAGGAGCCCTGAGCTATCATTCTAATGTTTACTCCCTCAGTTGCTACAGCCTTGAAAACCCTTGCCGCTATGCCGGGGGTTCCCTTCATTCCAGCTCCAACCAGAGCCACAATGCATACGTCCTCTTCAACGTCAATCTGCCTCACGGTTTTCCCTCCAAGCAGCCTCATCTCCAAGAGCGGTACAAGCTCGTCCACCGGGTCCCTTGAAACAGCGAAGGAAATGTTAGCCTCCGAGGAGCCCTGCGAAATCATAAGAATATTCGTTCTTTTCTCGCTTAGAATCTGGAAGAGTTCCGCAGCGACTTCCGGCGCTCCAGCTAGGCCTGCTCCTCCAACGGTTATCAGGGCGACCTCCTGGATGAGCGATACGGCTTTAGCTGTGAAGCCTGTTTTCACTTCGGCTTCCATAGTTATCAGCGTGTGAGGTCCTTCAGGATTGAAGGTGTTCTTCACCCTTAAGGGCAGCCCTCTGTCCATAGCCACCTCTACAGCCTTCGGATGGATTCCCTTAGCCCCAAAGAAGGTCATCTCCATAGCCTCCTGGTAGGAAAGCTGCTTGATGGTTCTGGCTGAAGGCTCAACCTTCGGATCTGCCGTCATAATCCCGTTTACGTCTGTCCAAAGCCATACCTCGTCAGCGTTTAGTGCGGCTCCAAGCAGGGAAGCCGTAAGGTCCGAGCCTCCTCTTCCAAGCGTGGTTACATGCCCCTTCTGGTCAGCTCCTATGAAGCCTGAAACCACGGGGACAACGCCTTCATCGTAAGGCTTTCCAACCCTACGCTTAACCTGGTGTAGAGTCAACTCCACCAGCGGCTTAGCGTTCCCAAAGTTTGAGTCGGTAACGATTCCCGCGTCTTTACCTGTAAACCATTCAGACTTTAAGCCTCTCGATTCTAGGGCTGCCTTGAAGATGGGGGCTGAAAGCCTCTCCCCGAAGGAGAGCACGTAGTCTCTAACCCTTGGAGTGGCCTCGGCGATGCAGGCGACGCCCATGAGAACCTCTCTAAGCTCCCCAATCATGGCTGATACGGCTTCTTCAGCCTTCCTTCTGGCGTCCCCCTCTGCTATCCAGCCGCAGTTTTCCAGGTGTTTAGCCTGTAAGCTTTTCAGGAAGGCTTCCACCGGCTTCCTGTCTCCCCCGGCAGCCCTATCGCAGGCTTCCAGCAGCCTGTCTGTGGTGTCGCCTAGGGCTGAAACCACCACCGCTACAAGGTCTCCTTTCCTGTGGTGGCCTTCAACGATGGTGCAGGCCTGCTTGAAGCCTTCCCTAGACGCCAGAGAGCTTCCTCCGAACTTCATCACAAGCCTCAAACTCTTCCACCTGGGAAAGCTAATTTTATCAGCTTCACCTTAAACATTAACTTTTTGTCTTAAGCCTTTGAAGCTTAACGGCTTGCCTCCTGCTTAATGTTTATCAGGTCTCTGAGGATTGCTGAGGCTGTTTCTATTCCTCCAGCCCCCCTTCCAACAACGGTTTCCTCACCGGCGAACTGCGAGGTGAAGCATACAGCGTTCAGCACGCCGCTCACGCATAGAGGATGCCCCAGAGGTACAAGTTCAGGTGAAACCTTCAAGGTTTCTAGGTCAGCGTAGGCGATGAGCTTAACGTGAGTCTTCTTCTTTAGAGCGTCCTCAACGTCTTCAAGGGTTATGCCCCTAATTCCTTTGACTTCCACGTCTTCAAGTTTAACCTTCCGCTCCAGCACCCAGTTGGCGAGGATGACAAGCTTGCAGGCTGAATCCCAGCCGTCCACATCCATCGATGGGTCGGCTTCAGCATACCCCTGAGCCTGTGCCTCCCTTAACGCCTCGTCAAAACCCAGTTTAGCGTCAGCCATCCTAGTCAAAATATAGTTTGTAGTTCCGTTCAAAATCCCCTTAATGGAGACTATCTTGTCTCCCGCCAGGCATTTGCCTGCAAAGTCCAGTATGGGCGTTCCTCCCCCAACGCATCCGCTGAACCTCAAGCTAACCCCGTTGTATTCCGCCAGCTCCATGAGGGCTTGGAACGCTAGTGCCATAGGACCCTTATTAGCAGTGACCACATGCTTTCCAGCTTTAAGAGCAGCCATGATATGGCTCAGCCCAGGCTCGCCATCCCTAATATTTGTAGGAGTAACCTCCACAACCACTTCGCCGGGAACCTCTTCAACCAGCTTTAAACCTGAGATTCCAGGCTTCCCATGGTCGGGGTAGGCTGCCACCGTTCCCGCCTTACGCTTCATTTGGAGGAGCTTTTCAACGTCTAGGCCTCTAAGGTTTACGGCAGCCCCTCCCCTGTCCGCTACAGCCACGATCCTAGGCCTAATACCGTAGCTTCCAATAAGCTCTGAGCAAGCCTCCGAAACAAGTCTGGCAAAGCCTTGGCCAACCGTTCCGAAGCCCAAAAGAATTATCCGCATAAGCTTTAAACCTCCAGGATTCTTTCAACCTCTTCTAGGCTTCCCTCAACCTCCAAGGGTTTCTCACCGAACTTCACAGGCGTATCAGGGTCTTTAAGCCCGTGCCCCGTTGCCACACACACCACGATTTCGTCTTCACCTATCAAGTCTTCCTCCACAAACTTTTTCAGCCCGGCTATGGAGGCGGCGCTGGCAGGCTCCACGAAGAGCCCTTCAAGCCTTGCCAGCATCCTCTGGCCTTCCAGGATTTCGCTGTCCGCTACGGCTAGGGCGGCTCCATTCGACTCCCTTATGGCTCTTAAAGCCTTCCTCCAGTTTACCGGGGCGCCTATCCTTATGGCTGTAGCCACGGTTTCAGGCTTCTCAACGGGCCTTATAGATTCAGCTCCCTCCCTCACAGCCTCGACTATGGGCGCCGCCCCGGAAGCCTGAACTCCAAACATCTGCGGAAGCCTATCAGCGAACCCCAACTCCAAGTATTCCTTGAAGCCTTTCCAGATGGCGCTTATGTTCCCAGCGTTCCCCACAGGTACGATAAGCTTGGAGGGAGCCTGGCCTCCAAGCTGGTCTACCACTTCATAGGCCAGGGTTTTCTGTCCTTCAACCCTGTAGGGGTTAACGGAGTTGAGCAGGTATATTCGGCCTTTGGTGGAGGCTTCCATCACAAGGCGGAGTGCATCGTCGAAGTTCCCCTCTATCTGGATT
>Ga0190363_1001246_pt1 | contig 15073 bp, 17 predicted proteins | sample 48721867_MG_FD_161272 | JGI IMG/M metagenome (GOLD analysis project Ga0190363, IMG submission 161272) | Hydrothermal vent microbial mat bacterial communities from Southern Trench, Guaymas Basin, Mexico - 4872-18-6-7_MG | ecosystem: Environmental > Aquatic > Marine > Hydrothermal vents >... | reverse complement strand
GCCTATGTCAGGGAGCTGGCGATCAGGAACGGCGAGGAGATGAGGCTGAGGATGGAGGGGCATACGGTTCACTATGACGGCTACTATGATCAGGCGAGGGATAAGGAGAATACAAGGGTGCTCCTACCCCCAGGGATGAGGGTAAGCCCCTGGATCAAGACCATAGATCGAGATGAGGGGCTGAGGGAGATACATAGACTCCTGGATGGGGCGATGAGGGGGAAGGAGATGCTCGTCAGATTCTTCTGTCTCGGCCCCAGGAGCTCCAGATTCTCCATCTGCGCCCTACAGCTGACGGACTCAGCCTACGTCGCCCACAGCGAGGATCTACTCTACAGAACCGGATACGAGGAGTTTAAGAGGCTGAGGGGATCCAGTGACTTCTTCGCCTTCATACACTCAGCTGGAGAGCTGGATGAGAGGGGATGCTCGAAGAACATCGATAAGAGGCGAATATACATTGATCTGATGGACGGCAAGGTCTACTCCGTAAACAATCAATACGCCGGAAACAGCCTCGGATTGAAGAAGCTTGCCCTCCGCCTCGCCATATACAAATCCCACCAGGAGGGCTGGCTCGCAGAGCATATGCTCATCATGGGGGTTCACCCACCTGGAAAAGGTAGGGTGACCTACTTCACGGGGGCCTTTCCAAGCGCCTGTGGAAAGACCTCTACGGCGATGCTCCCTGGAAATACCATCGTGGGAGATGATATAGCGTACATAAGGATCGATGAAGAGGGAAATGCGAGGGCTGTCAACATTGAATGTGGAATCTTCGGCATAATCAAAGACGTGAATCCCGTCGACGATCCAGTAATCTATAAGGCCCTCACAACTCCGAAGGAGCTGATATTCTCGAATGTCCTCGTCGTGGATGGCGTCCCCTATTGGCTTGGGATGGGACGTGAACTACCGAAGAGAGGAATAAATCACTCCGGTGAGTGGTGGGAGGGGAAGGTAGACGAGGAGGGGAATCCCATACCGCCGGCGCATCCAAATGCCAGATATACGCTTCACCTCAGGGACCTGGAAAACGTCGATCCAAGGCTCGACGATCCTGAGGGGGTGATCATCAAGGGCATCCTCTTCGGGGGAAGGGACTCAGATACGAATGTCCCAATATATGAGGCCTTCCATTGGGAGCACGGCGTCTATGTAGGCGCCACCATAGAATCCGAGACGACTCCTGCTGCGTTGGAGAAGGTTGGGGTTAGGAAGATCAATCCCATGGCGATAATGGACTTCCTCGTCATCCCCGTGGGCAAGTATATCCGCGACTACATAGAGTTCGGGCGGAGACTCAAGAGGGTTCCGAGGATATATGCAACCAACTACTTCTTGAAACATGAAGGTAGATACCTCAACGACAAGCTGGATAAGAAGGTTTGGATACTATGGGCCGAGGGGCGCATACACAACGAATATGAAGCCCTCGAGACCCCCGTCGGATATCTCCCGAAATACGAAGACCTGAAGTTCCTCTTCAGGGAGGCGTTGAACAAGGATTATAGGCGTGAAGACTACGAGCTCCAGTTCTCACTGAGGGTTGATAAACTGCTGGAGAGGATGAAGCGCATCGAGGACTTCTATGGCGTTGAACCCGAAATGCCGGAGGAGTTCTGGAGAATACACAACCAGATAAAGGCTGATCTAAAGACCCTCAAGGAGAAAAGCGGTAGATCGATAGTCCCCCCCTCTTACTTCGAGTAGATCAACGCTTTCACTAATGTGGAATGAGACTCAGGCACCCACGGTCTATTACGGCGTTATAAAAATCCCTAGGACATAATGGATTCCTTAATATAGGTCAAGGCAAAAGAGTGAAATCGCCACTCGGCGATGATTAGATGACATGAAGCCGCTGGAGAAGAGTCTGAAGATTGTTGAGCGGGATAGGCGGATCATATCTCAGGCGAGCAGGATCGCCTACTATCCACTTGTCGTCGACAGAGCATTGGGTTCAAAGCTTTGGGACGTCGATGGAAATGAGTATCTCGACTTCCTCTCAGGGGCAGCTGTCAACAATGTCGGCCACTGTCATCCGAAGGTGGTGGAGGCCATCAGAGAACAGGCTGGGAGACTGATCCATAACACCCTCGGCTACACCTACTATGAGATCGCTGTGAAGTTGGCTGAGCGTCTCACAAGGCTGACGCCTGGAGGCTTCAGGAAGAGGGTCTCCTTTAGCCTCTCGGGCTCTGATGCGAACGATGGGGCTATAAAGCTGGCGAGAGCCTCAACGGGGAGAACTAGGATGGTTTCATTTCTCGGCTCCTATCACGGCACAACCTACGGAGCTCTCACCCTCTCAGCTATAACGCCGAGGATGAAGCGGAAGCTCGGCCCTCTGCTCCCGGAGATTTATCACGTCCCCTATCCCGACTGCTATCGATGCTACTTCGGCCTAAACTACCCTGAATGCGGCCTCCACTGTCTTGACCATATCGAGCTGCTCTTTGATATGGCTCTACCGCCGGATGAGGTGGCCGCCTTCATCCTCGAGCCCATCCAGGGGGATGCGGGCATAATCATACCTCCAGAGGAGTTCTGGCCGAGGCTTAAGAGGCTCTGCGAGGAGCATGGTATCCTCTTCATCGATGAGGAGGTTCAGACGGGCTTCGCTAGGACTGGACGGATGTTCGCCATCGAGCACTGGGAGGTGGAGCCCGACGCCCTCATCGTCGCCAAGCCCATAGCCGCAGGGCTGCCGATGGCCGCTATAATTGCCAGGGCGGAGCTGATGGAGCGTTGGACGGCTCCCGCCCATCTCTTCACCACCGAAGCGAATCCCGTAGCCTGCGCCGCAGCCCTTGCAGTATTGGACATCATCGAGGAGGAGAATCTACCCGAGAGGGCTAGATGCCTTGGGGAGAAGGCGCTTCAGCGATTTAGAGAGATGATGGAGAGCTACGAGCTCATCGGAGATGTGAGAGGCCGTGGCCTCCTCATCGGCGTCGACTTAGTTAAGAGCCATAAGACGCGTGAGCCTGCCAGAGCTGAGGCGATGAAGGTCTGTTGGAGGGCCTGGGAGAAGGGGCTGGTGATGATCTCCTTCGGCAGATTCGGAAACGTCCTAAGAATCGCTCCACCATTGACCATCACCGAGGAGGAGCTGATGGAGGGCCTAGACATCGTTGAGGAGTCCATACGGGATGTGAGCGAGGGGCGCGTCCCTGACTCGGTGCTGGAGAAGATGGTTGCCTGGTAAACCCATTTATTTTAACAGCCTAAACCAATCTCTAAATGGTGGGATTCTTGGAGGAAGCCCCAAAGGTCTTCGGCTTTACCAGGGAGGAGCTCCAGAAGCTCGACCCGATGGTTCTGAGGGGAATCATAAGGGAGAGGGCTCATCACACCATAGAGGTCTTCCTCTACCGCATAATCGCCGGTAAGATGAAGCCTCCTAAGGACTTCGGCGGAGTCGTTCGATATCTTCTCGACATCTGGAAGAGTCGAGGCCTCCCCATGGACGCTCCAGATCTCAAATGGGCTCAACGAATGCTAGAGCTGGCTGAGGCCATAAATCGGGGCGAGACCCCAAAACTGGAGACGGAGCTCCCCAAGCCCTTTACCGACGAGGAGATGGCGATCGTCGAGAGGCTACTCTATGGCCGTCGATCCATAAGGCAGTGGGCACCCAAGCCGGTTCCTGAGGAGATGATCAGGTTGATCCTTAGAGCCGGATTGATGGCACCTCACGGCTGCAACCTCTGCACCACCCGGTTCCTGGTGCTGCGAGATCCGGAGGATCAGAGGCTGGTTCGAAGCGACATACCCATCGAAAATGGGGTTATGATCGTCATCTGTCAGGATATGCGAATCTACAGGGCGTTGGGCTTCGATAAGACTGTGCCCCAGAACATCTACTATGACGCCGCTGCAGCCGCCGACCATATGCTATTGATGGCTCACGCCCTCGGTCTCGGAGGGGTGTGGCTGACGCATGGTAAGGAGACGGAGCGACGACTGAGAGAACGCTTTGGATTGCCTGACTACATCGAGACGCGGTGTCATATCGTCGTCGGTTGGCCCGCTGAGGCTCCCATAAAGCCTCAGAGGATGAAGTTAGACGAGGTGATTTTGGAGGTGGAGTGAGTGAAGGAGGTCTACACCCGAGAGGAGGTCGCCGAGCAGGTTCGTAGATTAGGCCGTATGTTCGGCCTTCTATTCTATCACTTCTCAAGGCTAATCATAGACGAGTTGGGTGAGGAGCGGGGGAGGGAGCTCATCAGGGAGGCGATTAGACGATTTGGATTAGAGCGGGGTCGAAGAATGAAGAAGAGGGCCTTGGCCTTGGGATTGGAGCCTACGCTGGAGAACTTCGGGAGGGTATCAGATCTCCCCGAGATCGGATGGGGTGAGGCGCCGAAGGAGCGTTTCTGTCCCTTCGCGGAAGTTTGGTTTGAGAAGGATGCCTTAGAGCTTGGAAAACTCTACTGCGACGTGGATGTTTGGAAGTATAAGGGCTATAACCCCCATATCGCGGTGGAGAGGAAGTCTTGGATACTTGACGGAGACGATGAATGCAGGTATGAACTAACGATGCGCAAGAGAAGTTAGGTTAAGAGATCTCTTTTTATAAAATTGGACCCGCCAGCTAGACATCTAAGGTATCGCCGGGTCTGAGGATGACAACTCTGATATCTGAAACTGACTCAACCCGCCTTCTGAACTCCCTTGGATCCGTGTCCCAAATGTGCATTGGAACCGCGATCTTCGGCTCTATCGCCAGGGCGGCCTCCGCTGCCTCCTCGTTGTCCATAGTGTAGGTTCCTCCGCTGGGTAGGAGGGCCACATCGATTCCCTTGAGCTGCTTCATCTCAGGTATGAAGTCCGTATCTCCCGCGTGGTAAATGGTCTTCCCCTCTGCGTGGATGAGGTAGCCTACTCCAAAGCCCTTAGGATGATAGGGGTTCCCAGGGGACCTGAATCTCTTATAGTTGTAGGCCTCCACGGCCTCGATGACGATGTCTTCAATGGTTGTTTTCTCCCCGGGCTTCAAGGTCTTAACCGGTGGCCCAATCTTCTGGACGCAGTCCTCAGGGGCGATGATGATGGTGTCGTCACCCCTAATCATTTTAATCTTATTCACGTCACAGTGGTCGAAGTGGGAGTGGGTTACGAGGATTATGTCAGCCTTTTCATCATAATCCCCCTGGTAGGGGTCGATGTAGACAGTTTTACCTGCCACCTTGATCTTCCAGCTGGCGTGGCCGAGCCACTTCAACTTCAAATAGACTCACCCCATCACTCTAATATCGGAACCTCTTTTATCTATTCCCCTCCTCCCCTATATCAATGATGACCAGGGATATAGACCCAAAAATTAGTGTAGTTCTAGCCCTCATCATCATCTCAGTCTTCCCCAGCCTTGCTCTCCTCCTATATGAGACTCAGGGCTATGGGGAGGATGAGGCTATCCAGGATGCGGTGAGATTTCTGAAGTCCTCACCGACCTTCAGATTCGATGGTATACCCGGCTCTATCAGGGTCGAGTCCGCTGAACCGTTGACCCCTGGGAGATGGAGGGTCACCCTCTACTTCGAATGTCGACACTCTGGATACGGAGACAGGAGCGGCCTAATCCTTCTGCCAGTCATCACGCCCCATCGCCTAGAGCTCATCATCGATAGGGGGATCATCGAGGAGGCTTTGATAGACGGTTTCTGGGACGAGCTCCATCAGAGGCCGATAGGGGATTGAGATGAATATGGAGGGTCTACTAAAATTACTGAAGGCTGCGGGAGTGCTTAAGAGGGTAATTCGAAGCGGTTGGGCTAAAGTGGGCGTGGAGAATCCCGAGTCGGTGGCGGAGCATAGCTATCGTACAGCTCTCTTAGCGATGCTCTTAGCGGATCTGGAGGGCTTCAACGCTGAGAGGGCTATGCGGATGGCTCTCCTCCACGACCTCGCCGAGTCAATGACCGGGGATCTAACCCCCGAGGAGAAGCGTCGTCTAGGTGAGAGCTATCGTATGAGAGAGGAGGAGGCGATGCGCCACCTACTGAGGGGATTGCCTGAGGGGCTTCGCCGCCGATACCTGGAGCTATGGAAGGAGTATCGGCGATGTGAAACTCCTGAGGCGAGGCTGGTTCACATGGCCGATGGACTTGAGATGGTATTGCAGGCTCTGGAGTATGAGGAGGAGGGAATTGAAGCCAAAAGGCTTGACCGATTCTGGCGTTGGAAGGGGGAGGGCGCCGCCTCAAGGCTCTACGAGCTGTTGAGGAGAAAAAGACTGGGGCTTAGGGCTTAGGTATGGCTAAGCCTGGAGCTCCAACCTCCGAGACCTTTCCCTCAGGCCAGTTCTCCTCTATGAGCTCTATTATCCTCTCAGCGTAAACCACCTTATCCCTCGCCAGCTCTTCTAGGCCTCTGCTCCACGGTCTATAAAAGGCGGCGACGCTAGGGCCAGGTTCGATCTTGAAGTAGCAGGGGCTACACACCCTCGCCATCTCGGGGGTTTCATAGAATCTGACGAAGCCACCCCAAGCGTCGAATAGATAGACATGGAGATCTAGAGGTATCTTCACAGCCTTCCTTATGGCTGCGAGCTGTGGGAGCGTAAGGTCTCCGACGGGGTTAAAGGTGTCGGCTCCAAGCATCTCCAAGACCTTAGCCCCAGCTGGATTGGCATGCCCCGCGTAGATAGAGACCTTGAAGACCACATCCCTGGGGATATGACCCCTCTTCCTTAACTCATTTAGGACGTAGAGTCCCCCCTCGCCGATGACGAGGAACCCTCTGAAGCCAAGCTCTATGGAGTGAAGTATGTCATCGATCAACTCGATGAGTCCTCTCATACCCCTATATCTACCGCCGCATACGGACCCCTCAGGTGTGAAAAGCTGTCGACCTATGCCCCAAGCGGCCCTTGGACCCGGCGTCAGTATCACCTCTAGCTTCGCATCCCTCGCCAGCTCGGCGAACTCGGTGAGCTCCTCATCGCTTAGAAGCGTTGAACCCATCACGGTGCTTATTATCCTGTGAACTGGGACGTCTCTTCGATCCATCTCGTCGACGAGGGCTCTCAGAACCGATAGCCTCTCAATGCCCGATATCTCTATTCTATAGTTGGCTCCATCGGGGAAGGTTAGGGGAGATGTAGGTAGATCATAGGCATCACCCTCAGGTAGCCCCAATTCCGCCATTAGTTTAGCTGTCTTCTTTAACATCATGTTGAGTTCTCCTATACGCTATTTAATGTTAAGGGAGTGGAAAGGTCTTAATATGATCAGCATAGCATGGAATAGTATGAAGGGCTTAGTGGCCGGTCTTTCGATACTGCTCCTCGTCGCAGCTGCCTTCTCCGGCTATCTCTTCCTCGAGGTCAATAGACTTCAGGAGGAAGTTGTGGATCTCACATCCAGGGTTGGGGAGTTGCAGGTTAGCCTTAAGGAGGTCGAGGGGGAGAATGAGCGGTTGAAGATGGAGGTGGAGAATCTAACATCGGAGAGGGATAGCCTACTCGAGGAGAGGGAGCTCCTCTTGGATGAGATAAGGAGGCTGGAGGGGGAGAGGGATAACCTCATCTTAAGGGTGGAGGAGCTGGAGGAAAATCTCAACCGATATATCTCCGAGGAGGCGCTGAGAATAGGGAACAACCTCACATCATACTACGACGCCGTGAGGGCCCAATATGGCCTGGGAGGGGAGGAATATGGGAAGGGGAGATATCCTGGGGTGGAGTTTGCAGCTAAACTTGCCTACCATGACCTCGGAAACCCCTGCTGGCCTAAGATCGAGGAGGAGTTCTATGAGGCTCTTGGAGTTCACAGCCATGAGGCAGCCTGGAGGCATTTGAAGAGGGCTCTATCCTTAGCTGGGGTGAACTTGGAGATAGATGCCGTTGAGAAGGTTGAGCGCATACTCAGCTTCCTCCATGACCATGTCATCTATCAGGGGGAGATGGATGAGGTTATCAGGGCGCCCGTTGAGACCCTAAGCCTCGGCTCAGGGGATTGCGACGACTACTCGACAGTGGCCGCAGCCCTCCTTGAGGCTGTTGGAGTAGATGCAGCCATCGCGATCTTCAAGGATGCCGAGGATAATTATCACTATATGGTTCTCATACACCTAAACGACCTCGGCGCATACAACCACACCTACTATGCTGACCTGACAGCCTATGGTCTCAGCCCTGGTAGTTGGATAGTTATCGAACCCCAATATCCGATAGAGCGTCAGGGCTATATCAAGTGGTTCAATCGCTGGACTTTAGAGGCTGCGGCTGAAGTCGATTAGCCTATAGGCCGTGCTTCTCCTTCTCTTCCTTCAGCCAGGCCTCCAGCGCCTCCTTGTCGGACCCCTTTATGAGGGTGGGCAGCTCCTCATCGAGGTTTGACGGCTCTATAACTGCGATCCAGCCTCTACCATAGGGGTCTTCGTTGATGAGGGATGGATTCTTCAGCACCTCCTCGTTCAGCTCGATGATCTTCCCCGATAGCGGGGCCTTCAGGGGGCCAACCCACTTACCGCTCTCAACGGTTCCTAGGGTCTTCCCCATCTTCACCGTGCTTCCCACCCTCCTGGTTCTAATGACGACGAGCTTACCGGCTGCCTTCTGAGCCCAATCGTTGTAGCCGACGCGGGCTTTCCCATCCTCGATTCTAACCCACATGTGATCTCTGTGGTAGTAGAGATCTTCTGGGAATTCAGCATCGAAAACTCTCACCATGGCGTCCACGCTCACTTAGAGTTTCATCCACATACTAATAACGTTTCCCAGATCTGATCAAAGGCATAGGCGGTGAGTAGGAGTATTATATAAGGGGAGGTCGCCTTGAAGAGCTTCCAAGCCCTCCTCCTCGAGGGATCATAGCGTAGTCTTAGGCCGAGGTATGAGAGGACTATGGAGAGGGCTAGAGCTGAGGCTGGGTATATTAAGGTTTTTGAGAAAGGGATGAGGATTAGAGAGGATGTGATGAGGGCTGTGAGGGAGAGGAGGATCGCCTTAAGGGCTTTTCCCTCCTCTTCTACGGCTGGTAGCATGGGGACTCTCCCTCGTCGATAGTCTCTGGCGTAGACATAGGCGAGGCTCCATAGGTGGGGGAGTGTCCATAGGGAGGCTGTTAATCCCAGGATTAGGGGTCTGAGATCGAAGGAGCTTCCACCCAAGAGCCATCCATACCAGATTGGGGTGGCTGCTGAGGGGGCTACGGCGAGGATATTCCATCTACTCCTACTCTTCAGTAGCATCGTGTAGAGGATTATGTAGAGAGAGACCCCGCCGAGATAGAGGAGAAGCGGGTAGAGGACCCTCGGCTCCGGGATGAGGGTGATGAGTGGTGAGGCTGAGAGTAAGGAGAGGGAGAGTATGAGTGCTCTCCTCGGCTTTATGGTTCCCCTTGGGAGGGGTCTCCTTCTCGTCCTCATCATTTTGGCGTCAAGCTCCCTCTCCAAATAGCAGTTAAGGGCGTTGGAGCCGGCGACGGCTGTGAAGACGGCGATGAGGCCGAGGAGGAAGAGGCGGAGGTTTAGTTTTCCCACCGAGCCGCTGGAGGCTAGGTGTGATAGAGCGTAGAGGAGGAGCATAGCTGTCAATATCTTCGGCTTTAGGAGGCTGAGATAATCTCTGAGCCTCATAGCCCCATTTGCCTCGCTAAGAGCTCCATGAGATCTATAACTTCAAGGTTGTAGCCTCGTTTTCTCACGCCATCGTTGAAGGTGAGCTTACAAGAGGGGCATGCAGAGGTGATTATCTCAACCCCCAGTTTCGAGGCCTGTCTAAGCCTCACATCAACTATTGAGAGCCTTAGCTCGTCGCTGACGGCTTGTAGAAGCCCCCCACCTCCACAGCATCTGCTCTCCAAGCCATTCTCGGGGAGCTCCACCGGGTTTGTCGTCAAGGCCTTAAGGATGATCCTCGGCTCTTCTATCACCCCTCCAAGTCTCCCAAGCTCGCAGGGGTCGTGGTATGCTATCCTGGCGTCGAGGGGCTCCGGCTTCAAGTCTCCGGAGGTTATATGCTCGCTGACATACTCGACGGCATGGATCACCCGGAAAGGTAGGGGGCCTCCGAGGAGCCGGGGGTATTCCCATCGCATTACTCTGAAGCATCCTGCGCAGCCGGTGATGACGGTCTTAACCTTCCTCGCCTTCAGTGCTTCGACGTTTTTCTCAGCCGCCTCTCTGGCTCCCTCCCTATCCCCTGCGAGGAGGTAGGGGCTTCCACAGCACCACTCCTCCTCACCCAATAGTGTCCAGTCCACGTTTAGCTCGTTGAGGAGAGAGGCTATTGAGTAGGCGATCTCCTGGTTGATGGCCTTAAAGGCGGTGGTGCAGCCGACAAAGTAAGCGACCTCGGCTCTATCCTTCACGGGGGCCTCCTCCAACCCCGTGTAGTCAGCCCAATCCAGTCTCATATCGGCGTCCAATCCGTAGGGATTCCCATTCTCCTCCAACATCTCCCTGAGCATCCTAATCTTCGGCGGCGTCTGGTTTAGCAGGTTTAGGAGGTCCCTGACGCTGAGCCATAGCTCATGGGTCTCCAATCCGAAGGGGCAAGCCTCCATACATCTGCCACATAGGGTGCAGTGATACGTGCTCTCCGCGAGCTTTTCAAACTCCCCCTCGGAGAGGGGCCTTGGTCCAAGGAGTCTCGCCCATAGGCTGAGTCGCTTATTTACGAGGCTTAGAATCCTGGAGCTTCTCACCCCCGGGGCGTGGAGGGGATTCTTAGACTCGGCGTAGACGGGGCAGAGGTCTGTGCAGAGGGCGCAGCGGGCGCAGGTGTCCAGCTCTAATAGCTGCCTCCTATTCAGCATTTTCAAAGCTTCATCTAGCCTCTCATAGGCCATATTCAGACCTCCTGGAGCCATAGAGGGCTGCCGTTATCACGCCCGAATAGATATGGATGAGCTTACTGTAGGGGATATACATGAAGAAGAGTTGGGTTAGTATTATATGGAGTAGGAACCAGGGGGCTGAGGGAATCTTCTCCAGGTGGAGGACCACAAGGCGGGGTATAAAGCTCACCGTGTAGGTGGTATTCACCATCTCAGGTGGAGCGATCCGCATACCTTGACCAGCTATGCTGGTGGCTAGCAGCAGTAGCAGAGCCGCATAGTCGTTTGGATGGGAGAGAAGCTTCTTTCCCTCCAATAATATGCGTCTAAATAGGAGTAGTATCTGTGTTGCGATGAAGAGATATCCCATGTAGATGGGGAGGGTCTCGACGAGGAAGTGTTTGAACCCTTCGCCGAGGGGTACGAAGAGCTCAGCTGACCAGAGCTTAAAACCCCTCATATGGCCAAAGATTATACTGGCAGCGGCCATGTGAAAGAGGAAAATGAGAAGCCACATTACCTTATCATGCTTATAGATCTTCCTAAAGAGGACGATGTCGAGTATAATATACTTGATGGCAGATGTCGCTGATAGAGGTGGGGATTCCCCTCTCGGCGCTGAGAGCCATCTAAAGGCCCTGAGGATGACCCCCATGAGAAAGATGATGATGGTGATATATGGAAGTATGCCGACGGAGAAAGCATAGAGGGTTAAGACGCTGAGGGGCATCTCACCCTTATCCCCCAATATAACTATTAATCTTTCCCTCCTGAAGAAGGGTGAAAGATTTAAGTCTCCACATCCCTTCAATCTCTCCGGGGCCCGTAGCTCAGCAAGGTAGAGCGACGGCCTCTTAAGCCGTGGGTCGAGGGTTCGAATCCCTCCGGGCCCGCTACCGTTCAAGACTTCAGAAGATCTATCCCTGCTCTCTGAAGAGGAGGTAAAAGGCTGGTATAGCTGAGGCGTAGAGGGTGACGCTGATCAGCCCGGGGAGGTCGAGGTTTAGGGCCATGAGTCCTCCTCCGATGGCGGAGCCGACACCCCTCAGAAGTGAGTCGATGAGGGAGGTGACGCTGTTAGCCGTCGCTCTCTCTTCATCCTCCGTCATCCTCATCAGGAGGGCGAGTATGAGGGTGGCGTAGACGCTCATTAGGCTGGTTCTAATCACGTAGAGGGCTGCCGCTAGGGGGAAAAGTGGGGAGAGGATGACGCCGAGGTATAACGGTGCCACTAGGCCGAGGGTGGCTAGGATCCCCCTGAATACGCCTAGGCTCTGGGATAGGTGGGCGGCGAAGAGGTTGGCGAAGGCGGAGGCGACATTAGTGGCGAAGAGGACGACGCCGACGGCGTCTGACTCAACCTTGAACTTGACGCTGAGATAGTAGGGGATGAGATTGATGAAGAGGCCTGCCCCCAGGCCTAGGATGGCGCTCATCATGGCGAATCTGAGGATGACATTCCTTGATCGAAGCCTCATCTTGGAACCTCCAACGGGTTCATCAGGTCTTACGAGGATCAGAGCGATGGAGACGGGTACTAAGAGGAGCGCCGAGGTCGTGAGAAGGATCCAATAGGCGTAGGAGAGGGTGAGGCCCCGGAGTTTGGTCAACGTCGGAGGGATTAATCCCAGGAGGCTGCCGAGGGAGGATGCTGTGAGGCTCATGAAGTTCATGAGGCCGAAGGCCTCCTCCAGCTTCCCTTCATCGAAGTAGGAGGCGTAAAGGGGGAAGAGAAGAACGTTGAAGGAGGCATTCCCCAGGCCTAGGAGGAGGAAGGAGAGGGATAGGAGGGGGAGACTTCTCGTGGCTATCAATAGGATGAAGGAGAAGTCGAAGGCGGCGCCTCCAACTATCATCATGTTCCTTCTGCCATAACGGTCTCCAAGGACGCCAAAGGGGATGGAGAAGACCGCCATGGAGACGATATTTACCATAGATAATAAACCGATGATCCTGGCGTCGAAGCCTATAGACTTTAGATATAGCTGAAGGATACATCCTAGAACTCCACCTATGAGGCTTCCGATGGTCGCCATCGCCATCAGAAGCTTAGCATCGCGCTTTAACTCACCTGGGAGGGCGACGAGCCCCCTCAAAACTTAACCTCCCGATGTAGGTGGAAGCCTAGGATCATCCTTACAGACGATCCTAGTGTTGCTAATCGATTTGATCTTCTCGGGTGGGTTTTTGAGACTCGCCTCAGGGTGAATCTCCAGATTGCCCCAGTATCTTACTCTCCCCTTCACCTCGCATCCCTCCCCAATGTAGACGTCTCCACCGGTGATGTTTGTGCACGTCACACACTCTATGTGCACCCTCTTCTTCCCTATGATGTCCGTGGTGGTTAGTCTTCTCCCTCTCCCCTTCCAGATTGGTATGGGCAAGCGGAAAAGGCGTATCTCTCCCTCTTCCCTCAGGATCTCTACATAGTCTGCTTCGATCCCCCCTTCGATGCGGGATTTGCCTCTAATTTCTCCCTTAAATCTCTCCGCTGTTAGTTTCCCATCGATTTCGAAGCGTCCCCTCAGTTCCACTGTTCCCTCAGTCCTCAGGTCTCCACCCACCGAGAGGTATCCATGTGCCGTCAGGTTTCCCTCGGAATGGATTTCCTCCCCGATCCTGGAGGAACCCACGAAGTGTATCCTTTTCCCCACGACCCTCCCCGCCGCCTTGAAGTTTCCTGAGGTGAAAATATTGGAGGCCCTAACCTCGCCTCCGATGGAGGCTGACCCCGAGATCCTTATTTCCTCCGCTTCGATCGCTCCATCCACCCTCATGCTCCCTGAGGCTTTCAATGATCCAATCCTTAGGCCTCCAGGTAGCCTACAGCTTCCGCTTACATTGATTTCCTCGGGGGAGACCCTGCCGGATCCAGCGATGTGGATGTCACCGATGTCTGGGATGTGTATTTTACCCGAACCTGAGACGCTTCCTATAGGGATCTCTCCTCTCTTCATCGCCTCCTCATATCTCCTCATTTTCTCTGCGCCCTTTGTCATGGCGTCTCCTCCCACTCGACTCTTCCTGCAGCCTTGAGAACGTCCCTTATCTCGATTAGGAGCTCCTTCATCTCCCTCAGCCTCTTCTCCATCTCCTTGATCACTTCCTCATCGGAGAGTTTGAGATATCTCAACTCCTTCATCTCCTACTCCTCCAACCCCTTCAATAGGTCTCTAATCTCCTTCAGAACGCCGATGATTTCATCGAGCTCCTCAAGGGTTGCTCTTAGATGAGTTCTCATCATATTTAGTTTCCTCCTCTCCGATGTCATCACCATATTGACCTCACGCCCTAGGGGTCCGCTGACTATGCCGAAGAAGAGGAGGCTACCCGCGATTGTGAGGGCGGTGACGGCTATTATTCCCGCTATTACATGGCTAAATCCATAGTAGACGCCGTAATAGATCGCGATGGCCGGCCCTCCAAGACCTATGAGTATGGCTGATATGGCGATGAGCGTGGAGTTTCTAATCATCTTCCCTCCACACCCTCTTTATGCTCTCAGGCGATAGGATGAGTCTGAAGGGAGCCGGCGCATAATACTTCACAGAGGGCAACCCCTCCACTTTCCTCTCCTCTCTAATCTCCACCACAAGTCCCAGCTTTTTCAAGGCCTTTAGATGGAGATGTGCCAGCGGATAGGAGAGGCCTAGCTCCTTAGCCAGGGCATAGAGATGTTTAGGCCTCTCGGAGAGGGAGGCGATCATCCTCAACCTAATCGGGTTTGCGAGGGCCTTCAAGACCTTCACCATTCTCTCCTGATCTTCGTTCAATCCACCCAATCTATATCAAAAAATAATTATATATAAAAATTTTCTTACATACATAAGCCCCAGGATGAATAAGAGACACTTGCTTTCAAAAGTCGTCGCCATGGAGAGATTCAAGGAGTCAGAAAGGGATTAGAGCGGCGGCTTGAGTCGTTGGAGGAGCTCCTGAGGGAATAAGGGAGAAGGAGGGCATGTCTTGTAAGAAGATAAGCTAGATGGGAGGGATCAATGAATCATATACTCGCTAGATGAGATATTCAAACCTTCATCTAGTTCTGAATATCTTTATTATACAGTCATTATCGCCCTGGAGTAGGCATTTTTCTAGGGTGCAGCTCATCTCTTCACCCAGTATCTCTGAGATGATTCCGGAGAGGTATCCCCTGTAGAAGTAGCAGTGGGAGGCGTCTGGAGCTCTACAGGGGAAGGGGGTTCTCCTGATCCTTATGTTGACGATTCCATTTATGGTGTCCAGCTCCGCCACCTCCATCTCGCCCCAGCCTAGTCTCTCAG
>Ga0190363_1001245_pt1 | contig 15088 bp, 14 predicted proteins | sample 48721867_MG_FD_161272 | JGI IMG/M metagenome (GOLD analysis project Ga0190363, IMG submission 161272) | Hydrothermal vent microbial mat bacterial communities from Southern Trench, Guaymas Basin, Mexico - 4872-18-6-7_MG | ecosystem: Environmental > Aquatic > Marine > Hydrothermal vents >... | reverse complement strand
CTAATCGTGAAGTCCTCTCTAAACTCCAATACTCTAATTTTATCGATAACCATAACCTTCTTTCCTCTTCTAAGCGCCTCTTTCTCCAAAGCCGTATCGTATCTGAACCCGCCTATCTCTTCAATTAGACTTTTACGAAAGAACATGCTGTTCCCATGTGTTGATCTTCCAAGCGGCGCAACGCTCATCAGGAAGTCTCGTATCCAAAATAAGAAGTCCAACCAGGGTTTTCCGCAGCGTGTGGATGCTGGACATGAGACTAAGTCATATTTTTCCGTTTCGGGAAGCATCACATCGAAAAAGTTTTTGGGCAAGATTATGTCTGCATCCATCTTCAATATCAAATCATGAGATGCATGTTTTAGTCCCTCATTAACAGCCGATTCCATATCTCCGGGGAAGAGTATTGCTTTAACAAAAGGGAACTTCTTAGCCGAGTTTATGGTTTCCCTGTCCGGCGCCACAACTATACATTCGAGATCATATTTTCTTCTGAGAGAATCTATTGCTTTCAGACAGTTTTGGATGGGTTTTTCCTCGTCCTTAGCGGGGATAATGATGGAAACGCTTGTCTTATCTGTATTTTTCATCTGAAGTCTTCCTCTTAACGAATTTATGATGCGTCTTCGTAGGGAGGATTTTAAAAATATTAAGGTTGAATCTTCCTAAAATGTTATGTTGTTTCATGCTGCAAGTCCACATTATTTGTTTAAGGATATTCCGCCGCAATCTCATTTCTCGATTTGATTAAAAATCATTGCCGTTTTGTAATAAAAATCAGTAAAATCAAGTTTTAAATTTTATTTAGCATCTGATCATCCAACTTATATGGAGCTTCTGTCTGTTTATTGCGCATATACTTGTTTCTATTTATATAGGGGAGGAGAAAAGATTAAGAAGGATAGATTATGTGCGGAATATTCGGCTGTATTTTAAGGAGGGGTATGGCGGCCCCGACGATTCATGCTGCTCTAAAGAGGCTTGAATATAGAGGATATGACTCTGTAGGAATAGCAACTGTTCATCAAGACAGACTCTACATAAAGAAGGATCAAGGAAAGATAGATGAAGTGCATAAGATACATAACTTGGATGATCTCCCCGGATATGTAGGTGTTGGCCATACGAGATGGGCTACTCATGGAGCTCCTTACCAGGCTAACGCTCACCCACATACTGACTGTACGGGAAAGATTGCGGTTGTCCATAATGGCATAATCGAGAACTTTGCGGAACTTAAGAGAGAACTTGAAGAATTAGGCCACTCATTCAAGTCTAAAACGGATACGGAAGTTATCCCGCATCTCATTGAGGAGAAGATGAAGAGTGGTTTAAGCCTAGTCGGGGCTGTTAAAGAGGCTGTTAAGCTCTTAAGAGGGTCTTACGCCGTTGCCATAATCTCTCCTTTGGAACCGGAGAAGATAATCTGTGCAAAGAAGGAAAGCCCGCTTGTGCTTGGGATTAATGAGGATGCGGTTTACTGCGCATCAGATATTCCCGCATTTCTACCATTAACAAATAGGACGGTTATAGTTGAGGATGACGAGATTGTCATCCTTAAGCGGGACGGATATGAGATCCGAAGAGTTGACGACTGGAGTTTAGTCTCAAGGGAGCCGGAAGTTATAACGTGGACTCCGCAGATGGCTGAGAAACATGGATATTCGCATTTCATGCTTAAGGAGATACATGAGCAGCCTTTGTGTCTAAGGAATACTCTTCGACTGCAGGATCTATATCTAGATTTGATGGCGACTTTCCTTGATCGTGCTGGTGAAGTCTTTCTCGTGGCGTGCGGCACCTCTTATCATGCATGTCTAGCAGCATCTTACATGTTTTCTAAATTGGCGTATCTTGCAACTCATCCCGTCATAGCCTCAGAGTTCATAGAGCAGCAGGGAATGGCCGTTAATATTAACAGCACAATCTTAGCTGTGAGTCAGTCTGGCGAGACCGCGGATACATTAGCTGCTGTTGAATACGCACGTCATAGGGCTGCAACCGTATTGGGATTAACAAACGTTATCGGCTCAACATTAACTCGTGTTTCCCGAGTGTACGTCTGTCAGCAATCCGGTCCGGAGATAGGTGTTGCAGCCACAAAGACCTTTACATCTCAACTTTCTGTGCTTGCTCAGCTCGCACTTAGAGTTGCAAAGATTAGAGGGAAAGTATCTCATCGACAGATAGAAGAGTTCGAGGAGAAGTTAAGGCAGATACCTGATATCGTTGAAAGGACTATTGAGAATAACGAGGAGAAGATTAAAGAGTTAGCAAAGAAGTACCGGGACAAGGGGATCTTTTACTTTTTAGGAAGGGGAATAAGCTCCGCTACTGCTCTTGAGGGCAGATTGAAGCTTCTGGAGATCGCCTATATTCCCTCCATTGCTTACCCAGCTGGAGAGAGCAAACACGGGCCCATAAGCCTAATTGAGGAGGGTTTTCCAGTCATCTTTGTATGTCCCAAGGATGAGACCCATAAGACGATAATAGGAAATATAATGGAGATGAAGGCTCGGGGAGCCTCCATAATAGCAATTATTGATGAGGATGAGGAAGAAGTCAAAGAACTTGCCGACGAGTATATAGAGATTCCCGGTAACGTGCCGGGTATATTATCACCAATACCATACGTAGTTCCACTGCAATTATTCGCATACTACATGGCTGTAGAGAAAGGACTAGACCCAGACAAGCCAAGAAACCTTGCAAAATCTGTTACAGTCAAGTAAGCATCTTCAAAACGCAATGATTAAAAAAGAAAACAGGTCTACGCATCGAATTAGAAAAGACCGAATAACGTAGGTGCATGTTCTCATCTTTTATACATTTTCTCCAAGATCGCATTTAGATAAAACTTCCTCCTTCAAATCTAATCCGTCGAGATTCCTAATGCGTCTATTGTAGGCAAAGGAGGGGTTAAGCGGCTTTTCGGGAATAATACAAAATTAAAGGCTTTAGACAAGTCTCCATGCAGAAATTATTTATATGCAAGTATTGAGAGCTTAAACAATCCGTGAATAAAATTGAGTGATGAAAGACCGAATTTCATCGTTATATTTTCTGATGAGCTTGACGCTTCCTATCTTGGATGTTACGGTGGAGAGATAACGGCAACGCCAAACATCGATTCTCTTGCAGAGGAAGGCGCAAGATTTACGAATGCCTATGCTGTGGCTTCGATGTGCACACCAAGCAGATATTCGCTGCTTACAGGAAAATATCCAGGCAGATGTAGACATCCCCAGTTTCTCAGGGAGAATCCTGAAACGAAGCCTTACTGCATAGGCTGGAATACCTATATTGACTCATCTGTTCAAACAATCGCTCAGATCCTCTCAAAGAATGGCTACTATACGGGGATGTCCGGTAAATGGCATGTTGGAGTACCAGATGAGGATCTTCCTAAATTCGACCCTTCAGACGATCCTGACGATGAAGAAGTTGACCAACGCTTAAGGCTGCATCAGAAGATTTTAGCGGAACATGTGAAGAGGATTGGAGGATTCAATTACGCTGCAAGTGTTTTGTTGGGGAACTTTGACACTTTCCCCATTGAAAAGCTTCGTTATCACAATATTGAATGGATAACGGAGGGGGCGCTTCGATTTCTTGAATTGGCATCTAAAAAAGATCAGCCCTTCTTTCTATATGTAACTCCAACCGCGATACATGGGCCTCCTCATCATCTATCTCTCGAACAGGATGTGAGATACACGCCGGAAGGCAAAATTGAAAATTTAAAGAAGTATCAGTCGGCTAGGGAGGAGAAAAGACGAGAGCTCGAAGGTTTATCGTCAGACAAGAAGCATAAGAATGCGGGATTGTGGTTCTTGGATGAGCAGATAGGTATGATAATGAGAAAACTGAAATCATTAGGGCTTGAAGAGAACACCGTTATCTTTTACATGCCTGACCATAATGTCGAGCCGGGAAAGGCTACTTGCTACGAGAAGGGTCTGAAGATTCCGATGATGATGAAATGGCCCGGAAGAGTTCGAGAGGGTCTCGTGATCGACTCCTTGGTTCAAACCGTGGATATTCTTCCAACGATTTTGGATGCAGCGGAGATTGATGCGCCATCAAATACGAGGCTAGATGGAGTTAGTCTCGTTCCATTAGTTGAGGGAAGAAAATCAAAAGTTAGGGACCACATCTATTTCGAGGTAGGCTATGCCAGGGCTATAACGGATGGCAGATACAAGTATATAGCCTTTAGGTATCCCGAATCGATAATAAAGGGTATGGAGAAAGGCATGATTGATTATGCACCTAACTATTTCGGAACACAAAAGCAGCAGCATTCATGCATAGCGATCGAACATTATCCTCATTATTTCGATCCAGATCAGCTCTACGATCTGAAGAGGGACTCCTATGAACAAAACAATCTTGCTAACGATCCAGGATATAAGCAGATCCTACAAGGAATGAAAAATCAGCTGAAACAGATTCTTTCATCATTCAAGCATCCCTACAATCTGGAAGTTCCCGCCTTCGTGAAGACGAAGAGATTTCAAGAACTCATCGAAAAAACGAGATCTATAGGAACAGATTGGATACCTTGGCTGAAAAGGGACCATGGAAAAATAATATGGCCTCCAGAAGACCAGCCATGAAAAGGCCAACTAGCGATTATTCGGTTTTACGGAGGCATTTTTATTGAAACTTTTGCTCGATGAGATGTATGCTGGACTTAAAGAATATTTCGAGACCTTAGGGTGGGAGGCCCTAACTGTTCAGGAGGTAGGTCTACAGGGAGCTAGGGATAAAGAGGTTGTTGCATACGCGAAAAAACATGACTTACTGCTTGTCACACAGGATCAGAAACCAGCGGATCTAGCCGAGCTTTCAGGCGTGAAATACGTGCTGATATCCAATGCCTTGATTGCGAAGATAGCTGACGAGAGGATTAGACGGAAATATCCCGACGCAAAGCCGAAAGAATCGGCAAACCAATAGAAAGTTAACACTTAACTTATTTTTGCCCTGATCCCTAGAACAAAAAGATTCTTGGAACAAGGATATAATACGGGATTACAGTACACTGCAAAGATGAATATTCAGCTGCTGAAGCCGAGCGACTTTAACCGTATGCTTAGAGAGCATAGAGTAGACAAGAAAGTAACTGTTCAAAAGATATGCAGACTATGCAGAAATGAAAAGGAAGTCAGAGAAGTGCTCGACAAGATCTGGAAGACACTGGCTAAAGCAACTAAAATCTTAGAACAAGTAGCAAACAAGAACCAAGACATTTACGAATTTGAGAAAGTGTTAGAAGGATAATTCTGCCTGGACTTTTTCTTTTGATTTTTTAATTATAATAATGATTTTTTCAAAAATTCAAAGTTTTTCAGACAACGCAAACTCTAATTATCGTGTAGAATTCTGTCCATTTTCTTTTAGGACAAAGAAAAAATGTTTCGTTTATCTTGTCTAACTATTCCTTTTTTCTTAATCCCAATTTAGACAAAGCATCGAGTATAGTTATAAAATTCTTTACTGATGTCTCATCCTTAGCGTCCACGGTAATTGTAACATTTATCGAAGTAGTCACTTGAGGTAATTTGAATTTCTTTTCAATTTCTTCTTTACCTTCTTCCTCTTTTTCTTCTTCCTCTTCTTCTCCCATCTCTTCAACACCGGCATAGATTATTCCTTCTTCTGTCTCTTTGAAAAACCCTGCGAAAATTCCTGAGTTTACAAAGACGTCATAAGCTCTAGATGTAGAAACTGGCGAAATGCCATATTCTCTTTCTAATAAATTCTCCAGTGTTGAACGTTCTGGAAGTTTTCCATTTTTCTCATATTTATTGTAGATTTCTTTCCATAAATTGAAATTAAAGAAAGCCTCGCGGATGGCTTTTTCTTTCTCCGTTGTCCCAATCGGGCTTACAATTTTCTTACCGAGCTCTGAGATGCAGTAGTATCTTAATTCTCTTTCACCTTCTCTTTCCTTTGATTCAGTTATGAGTCCAAAATGTTTTGCTGCGTTAACCTTCGATTTAAAAGTACTGCTTGTATCTGATTGATGCTTCATAGCTTTAGCTAGAGTGCTTGATTCGAGTTTATCTACTCCGCCTTCCTTAATTTTTTCAATTACTTGAATTGATGTTTCTAAATCATGATAAGGAAATCTTCTTCCTCGCCTTGGTTTACGCTTACTTGAGCTCAAAAAAGACCCCAAAACATAATATGAAAAAATATCTTTATATAATATTCGATTTAAGATGAAAAATGTCGCTTTAGACTTAGCTAATCCTCAAAAAGTGATAGAATTTTTGAACGCTATAGATTCGTACTCAAGACCATGTACTAAACAGGAAATTGCAAAGAGATTGGGTCGGAAAGAAAACTCTAGGCTTTTCATGGCATCAATGAATTTGGCCTTATACTATAAATTGGCAGTATTAGAAAAGGACATGTTTAATCTAGCAAGCATTGGCAGGCAGATGCTAAGATTAACTGGAAATCTAAGAATGTATTTTGCATATAGTAATATCGGAAAGATTGAACCCTTCCCTACGCTGACCAAAGAACTTAAAAAGCGAAATGAAATGACTGTTTTGGAAATTGGAAAATTTCTCTCTGATGTATATAACAGAGAATGGAATGAAAAATCCGCAGAAATATATGGTAGAGCTTATGCTAATTGGCTTTGTTTCTTAGGTATTGGAGTTTTAAAGAAAAATAAAGTGAAATACTCATTAGGTGAAATTATATCTGTTCAAATTCCTATAGTTCATGAAGAGTATGCTGATAAGACTCTTTACGATCAATTAACTCAATTTTTAGGCGGTGTGCCCTCTAGAATTCATAAGAAACCATTGGAACTGTTGTCCATTGTGGAGAATAAAGAACTTAGCGATAAGGAAAGAGGCGGAGCATTTGAAGACTTTGTCGGAGAATGCTTTTGGCGACTAGGTTTTCAATACCGTACAGAAAGAGCTAAAGGACAACGAGAAAAAGATCAAATAATCTTTTCTAAAGGAGGCGGAGACCTCACTTTAACATATCATTATCCAATATCAACAAACGAAGGAATAAAACAAGGATACATCATTGTTTGCGAGGCAAAAGCCACTTCTATGTCAATCGGCAGCCGGGTCATGGGTCAGATAGAAAATTTTGCCAAAAGAATAAGAATCGCTTATCCTGATTATTTAATTCACCAAATAATCATTTCAAGATCCAGAGGATACGACCAAACAGCTATTCCTGTAGCAATAGATACTGTTCACTTCAACCATGAAACAATTCTAGGCATTTTGAAACTACAAGAAACGCTTCTTAAGAATGGATCACCTTTAATAACTCCGTTGCATATTGCTCATCTTATTGAAAGATTGATTCAAGAATCTAAAGTTTGTCCTTCAAAAGACGAAGTGATGATTATACTTAAAGAAATAACCAAAGAGTAAAACTCTCTTTTAGATTCTTTCACTCTCAATTAATACATCATCTCAGACTTTTAAGAGAGAACGAAATCCCTCCTCGTTTTCTCAGAACTCTTACACCGTACTGATCCAACACGTCCTCATACTGCAATGCTTTCAATGAAAACAAATCAAAATACAACGTTTCTAGCAAAACAGAGATGGTGGGGCTGGTCGGATTTGCGTAAAATTTTATTCCAAAAGTATTTGGATATTTTTTAATATTAAAGCGCGCGCTAATAGTGCTTTACAAGTATGACGGTTTCGTCTTGGCATTTATGAGCTTAGCTCATCTAGGTGATGTGCATAGTTGCCCCAATTTTTCTATGTATTTCTGCTATCTTCTCGGGGGGTATTTTCCATTTTCTATCATAGGTTAGAAAGCCGTTAACTTCGCCTTCTACATCATAAAGTTGGGTGTAACAAAATCCAGAAATTGCTGGTTCATCAATTATGGCTTCTACGACATCTCTGTATAAGCTTATGAAAATGTATTCATCTTCTACGGTATGCCTACGAGGCTTAATAGGCCTGTCAACGATCGGTTTAAACTTATCTATTTCGTAGCCGCCCCATTCACTTATGATTATGGGCTGTCCTTTATAATTGAATCCTTTAGCGAATGGAGGGCGGGGACGTTTCGAAGGGTCTTTATATTCCTGCGGCATCTTCCATTTTTCCCTAAAGTCGCTTCCTCTCTTCCATACATATTCATGCGTGTCAACAATGTCGGTCTCAGTATGAGCATATCCGCTTGTATCAATAACTAATCTTGTGGGATCTAACGCCTTAGTTTTACGGTATATCTCAACTAGCACCTCTTGGCATTCTCTATCTTCGTAAGCCTCCCATCTCTCGTTGAATGGAACCCAGACTACTATACATGGATGATTAAAGTCTCGCTCAATGACTCTCTTCCATTCTTCCCAGAAGACATTCTTCATCTTTAGAGGCATTCCCCAATCAGCCATCTCTCCCCAAACAAGAAGCCCGAGTTTATCGCACCAGTAAAGATATCTTGGGTCGGAAGCAATCTGATGCTTCCTCACGCCATTAAGGCCGAGAAGCTTAGCGGCTTCAACATCCTTTCTTAAATCATCATCAGATGGAGCCGTATATAATCCATCTGGATAGTACCCCTGATCTAAAGCCATCTTAAGATAATAGGGTTCATTGTTAAGTAGAAACTTTCCGTTCTTAACGGAAACTTTCCTCATTCCGAAATAACTTTTAACCTTATCTAAGATTTCCCCGTTCTTTGAAACTGTAAATTCTATATCATAAAGGTCAGGTATCTCGGGAGACCATAATTTAACGCGGGGAAGAGAAATTTCAAGCTGAGCTGAGTTGGCCTCAATTCTCTTCTCTGCCTTTCCTTCCTCGTTACTAGCAAAGTATATTGATGCCGAAAGGTTGCATCCTTCAGCTTTGCCTTTTAAATTAGTTTGGATAGTTACCTTAGCTTTCTCTATGTCGGTGATTACTCTGCAAGATGTTAGGTAAGCATCTCCAACGGGCTCCAACCATACTGTCTGCCAGATACCAGTGATTCTCATGTAATGAACTCCGCTAGGATGAAGCTTAGAAGACTGTTTACCTCTCGGTTGATCTCCATGCGGGTCATAAACCCTCAGAATGAGTAAGTTTCTTTCTTTTAGATAATCTGTAATATCAAAATAGAAGGGTACATATCCCCCTACGTTTGAACCTAAAAACCTTTTGTTTAACCAAACCTTTGTTTCATAATCCACAGCGCCAAAATGTAGCAAGATGCGTCTTCCCTTCCAGTCTTCCGGAATTGAGAATTCCCTTCGATACCAGACTATATCATGAAAGCTTTCATCATGAATTCCGCTTAGCTTGCTTTGGAAAGGAAAGGGTACAAGGATCTTCTTGTCAAAATCCTTCTCTCCGAGATACCATCTTTCACTCTCGCCTAAATCATAATTGTCAAACCTAAAATCCCAGAGGCCATTCAGATTTAACCATGCATCTCTACGGAAATCTGGTCTAGGATATTCGGGGCGAGGCAGATTTCCAGAATTTGTAGAGTTCAAATTAAAACTTCCTCCAATTTTTCTGTGTGTTAATTTTTCTATAATAAAAGTCTTATGTTATGCTTCGTTTTATCGTGCGCTGCCATAATTTTATAGAATTTAAATAAAAGATTAAAAAGCGTGCGAAGATTTGGCAAGCTATTTAGAAGAACATATTTCAGCGGGTCAAACCATAATCTTAATCTTATGGAGATCTGGAATAATCACTTCATTAGAGGTCACAACTACATTTCGACCGTTTTATCAAGAATGAACATTTGGATCTTTTTTAAATTATCAATTAATTTTTTGTTTAGCCATTAAAAATAGCTCTCATTTTGAAGAAACTTGAATTTTTCCAGATTTCAAAAGTTCTCTTAATAAATTCAAAGATCGAATTCGCACGTATTGAGAAAAAAGTCTTAAAAATCAAATGGGCTACGGAGGATATTATTTTCAAGCGATCCTTTCTTACAGAGAAACGCCTTTTCCAGGTTTTCAACAAAATCAACTATTCAATTATGATCTCGAATTATCAGCGGTTAATATAGGGGCTGAAAACCCGATTTTTCAAGACTCCCCCTTTGAAAACGATTTTCATCATCAAAAAGGGAAGAATAACGCTTCTTTACCCTATTTTCGATAATTCATAAGATATGAGATAACGAAAATCCCGATGGATCAGCATGAATCATGGGAGGCAGCATTCAAAAATTCAAGCAATCTTAGGGGAAAGATCCCCTCTTTTTTGCGGATATAACTGGTTTACGGTATGAAGATGCCATTCAAAGATGATTCCCGCAAACACACAAAATTTACGATTTTCGTAACAAGAAAAAATTCTAAAGGATATATATGCACGCATTTTTGACGTTAGACCCCTAGGTTTTCCGCTTACATTTTCATTAGACCCTTCATCTTCTAATCTCTTTAATGATGGTCCTAATGTTTCAAGGTTAGGCTCTAATGTTCCCTGTTCATTAGACCGCTCTTCCTCAAGATAATCGTAACCGCTCATCCACCAAGCATGAATCCTTTTTCTGTTTCTAATGATTAGAACGATGAGGAGAGTCATTAAACAAGAAACGGAGAACACGATGATCTGGTTTATCAAGCTCATTAGAACCTTCCTCTCCCTCCAGATTTTCTGAATCCGCTAAACCTCCCGTATTCCCTCTGATAGTATGGTTGACGGCTCCAGGGAAGATTCGGGTTCGCCTTATGAATGTCTCCAGATGCTCTCTCATGGATGCGTTCAACATTAATGGAATCTGCATAAACCGTTCCATAAAAGATCTCTTTGAATCCAGGCGATTCTCCTTCCGCTTGCGGCCGAACAACCTTAACCGTTCCGCCTTCAGGATGGCCGTGAGAGGCTAGAATCCGATAAAGCAAAGCGTGAATCTCCGTTTTAGAAGAGGTGAATCTCCCCTTCCATTTCCAATTTCCTATCCAGACGTAGGGAGAGCGGCCATAATACTTTGCAGCTCGGGGAGAATAAGTTTTGAGGCTAACAATATAAGTTGTCATTTAAACTGCTCCATCCATTTCCTAAAATAGTTGCATGCGTCACGTTTGCGGCATTTCCCGCATTTTATTTTGAGATGAAGCCAAGCGACTATGCGATTATCTATCAGATTCATCCTTCTTCTTTCTCCTTTTCCTTATGATCCTTCTAGCCCTCTTTGAAAGACTCATCCGAGTAAGCTCTGGAAGATCGCTCTTATCTTCGATGTTAACGGTTATATCTTCTAATTCGTCAAGGTTCATGTCGTCTCGAACTTCTATGAGCTTGCAGACCCAAGGAGATTTCTTTCGCTCTCCCATCAAGAACTTGACGCATGCTCCAACTTTGCGGATTTCATAATCGTAATGATGACGTATGAGATACATGGCTGCCTTGATGAGCTGTTCCTTCTTGATGGTGACGCTTTTAGCATAGAAACTTTTTACTTCCAAGGCTAGGCTGATCTTCCTCTTTTTGTTGGTTGCGATTATGTCGGGGAAATTCGATTTTCCAGGACCCGATGATGGAACCCGATCCGCATAATACCCCAGCTGTTCAAGCTTCTTGCATAGAGAACGCTCCGCAGCGTAGCCCTTCTGTCTCCACAATCGATTATTGCATCTTTGACAGAGCCATCCGTTGCGCTTGTAACTGCGGTAGCTCTTCATATAGGAAGGGATCTCCCTTCCACATCTAACGCATATCCTAACTGGAATGCCGGGTTTTTCTTCTTGAATCGCATTATCTCCATAATGCTTCTCTCCTTTTCAATGCAAAGTCTTCTCGAAGCATTCTCTATGATAAAGGTAATGTTTGATCCTTGTCCCTACCGCTGGGAAAGAAACAACCTCATCGCCTATCTGGACCGGTTCTCCGCACAATCGGCATCGGGGCAATCCACTATTTTTTACGATCTTGTTGAAGATGCACATTTGCATTACATAGACGTGGAAGCTAGGCATCTCAATCTTCCTTCTTTTTGGAGCCGATCCGTAAAGGTTCAATCACAAAATCCTTTCCATAAACTAACGGTTTATTCTCTCTCTTCAATTTCCGAATGATCCAATCGAGAAATTTCATAAAGTTCGCCTCATCCCCTTTCTAAAAGGAAGACGGCTAGCGAATGAGAACATTTACCCCTAAATTGAAATTCTCTGCATGAACACTTCCAGGTTCCATTTTCTTTTCTAACGAGATAATGGGAAGCGATTGGATCATGCGTAGCCTTAACGATATAGCAATCTTCAGAGATCTTCTTGATGTGGTTTTTCTTCACGATTTGAACGGTTTTAGCCAATAAAGGGGGAATTATTCTAGTGGAATTAAGTTTCATTTTAATCTCTCCGTGCGAATAGGATGATTGAACCAGCAAAAATTCCGAATAAAGATATTATCGTGAGCATCTGGAGAATCTGAACTTGACTGGTAGGCATACCAACCACTTGAAAGTTTAATGCTGGGGGTCTCCAAAGATAGTTCTTGAGAAAATTCAAGTCTTCAGGGAATAATCTTTGAGGTAGGAGAACCCATATGGCTAGTAGATTCAAAACGTAAACCGTGATTATCAAGCCTATTATGATACTTGTATTTTCAAGATCGCTTCTCCACGCTATAGCTAGGGAGACGAACATGAAGCCGAGAATCAAAAGACCAACATAATATTCTGGAATTTTAAATAAGGCTGGCTTTACGACGGTCTGAACGAATTTCTGGGCTGACTCCGAAATCTTGGTTATCGGGGAACTTGGGGCTCCACCACCCCCAACCGATCCCGAGCCTCCTGGAGCTGGAAGGGGAGCCCAGTAAACCTCAACCATATGGCTGCTCAGATCAGCCGTTATGACGACCGCATCGTTCGCCTCATCCCAGCTCCAATGAGAACTTTCCTGATAGACGGTTCCGTCGATCTTGATGTAGTAGGGTTTACCCCATTCCCCCATGCCCGAATAGAACGAGACCGTTCCAGAACCAGACCAAGTGAACTTCAAGCCGTAATCACGATCTATACGGAAAAGATCCTGTATGGTGATGTTTCCGTTTTGGTTTGTGATCCACCAGTAGCTAACCGTCTCTCCATTCATGCTTATGTTTTGGGAAACCCACCTGTCGCTTAATCATCGAATTTTGTAATAAACACAAAGAGGAGTGACCCATGACAAGCACAGAAGAGCGGAGACTCCAAGAAGTTTTCCGATCTTTAACTAGAAAGCTCAGAATCAACGGGCTGCGTCTGGTCTGGATGCCTACAGCCAATAATGGCCTGAGAGGCGAAATTAAAAACGATTGCGTATATATTTATGAGGTTGATCCAGACAAGGCGATTGAAACCCTAAAACATGAACTCTAGATTTTTTGATTACTTCTAGAATTGTTAATCCGCTTGTTGAAATGATAAATTTACTAATTAAAATAAGGGAGAACGAGATTTATGAGGAGAAAGAAAAGCTTATTGACGTTCTCTCCCATCTTCTCTAGCTCTTTCGTACCAAAATTTTTCCTGATGGGAGAACCGTCTGCACATCCCAGCCTTCAGCCAAGTAACGTTCAAGCTCGTTTTCCCTTATTATCTTCTTAGGATCATCCTCTTCCCTCTGAATTTTTATATGAATAGGCTTTATGCCTAGCTTGCTCGATATCATCCTTGCGAAGGCTTCATCCTTACTCTCGTTCTTGGCTACTTTCACATCCATCTCTTCTATGCCGAGCTTCTTCATCAGGTATCTCCTAACGTTCTGCTTTGAAAGATCCAACACTCCCGTCTCAATCATTGTTCGTATGGTCGCTATTTCGGGGTCTTCTTCTCTTCTAGGCGGGGCTGTTGACAAGTATTCCTCGCACTTAGCGAATGACGATCTCATATCCTCAATCAAGCCTTGCGGAAGTCTCCCCTTATTCGTAAGTGTATCTAGCCTCTATGTCCCCCTTGTGACCCATGAAGAACTGCCTATATGCATGGCTGATCTTCCCGTGATTCTCGGCTAGAAGAAGCTGCGTATCGAAGTATGCTCTCAGAACGTATGGTCTCCAGTTGAATCTCGGCCTCATCGCTTCACGTATCTCTCTAGTCACGTTCTTAGTAGTTATGAAATCGGTATCGTTATTTCTATAGACGGTTCTCTCGTATCCTGGATGAACAGCTATTACGGCTGAGCCTTCTCCCCGAGCCAATCTCATTTCGAGATAGGCCTTCAAATATTCGCATCCCTCATGGGTTAGGAAAGTGAAGTATCTACGTTTCGCCTTGCTCAGATTCGGCCTCACAACAACCATCGTAGGGATCTTGGTGAAGACGACTTGGCCGTTCTGGATCTTCATTTCTGGAAGATCCCCGATTCTCAAGCCGTCTGATCCATTCATGTTGCCAAGCGTTTCAGGCCTTAAACCAGCGAAAGCCATGAATGAAATGCTGCAGTGGGCCCTAGCCTTCGGGATGCTCAGTATCGCTCTCAGCTCATCCCCCGTTGGAACCCTTTCATTAGCAATGGTTGGAGTCAAGTTTCGATTTCCAATCTTGATCCTTCTAACAAGCCTAACTTCATTATAGTTAAGCCATGAGCGGATGGCCTTCAAGTAATTGTCAATATAGTTAGGAGCATTCCCCTCTCGATGAAGCTCAGAAACGAAATCCAAGAGTAAATCTTCAACTTTACGCCTATCCTTCTTCGCAAGCTCAACGAATCCTTGAGGAGTCATACCTACTTGGTTCAGAAACCTGCAGGGGATGCGGGCGTTCTCCTTAGCTGTAACCACGCTTCCCCTAGCCATGTTGTCATACCCTCTTCTGAAATCAGGGTCTTCATCGAGAAGGTAAGAACCATCTAGGACGCTTCAAGACGGAACCGCCTCAAAAAAGTCTGCATTTATTATTTAAATGCTTTTTGGACAAAATTTGTGGTGGGGCTGGTCGGATTTGAACCGACGACCTTTACCCGATGCAAGGCTTGCCTCTTCGCATGCCTTGCATCTACGGGTTTCTTCACAGCTCCAGAACTTCTTCATCCCGTCTGGCGGTCCGCAAACCCGTATTTTTGCCTTCTGGAGCCCGTCGTCATGCCGTTCCAGCAGCCGCCGCATAGGCAAGCTGCTGCTAGACTACAGCCCCTAAAATT
>Ga0190363_1001244_pt1 | contig 15090 bp, 15 predicted proteins | sample 48721867_MG_FD_161272 | JGI IMG/M metagenome (GOLD analysis project Ga0190363, IMG submission 161272) | Hydrothermal vent microbial mat bacterial communities from Southern Trench, Guaymas Basin, Mexico - 4872-18-6-7_MG | ecosystem: Environmental > Aquatic > Marine > Hydrothermal vents >... | reverse complement strand
TGTTAATGCAAGCGCGTGTACTAAACCTCTTGCACTAACCATAAAGGAGGCAACCAGTATGCGATTAAGATATTGGTCTCCTAATAAAGCTGGGTATTTAAATTACAGGTTAAACGACACCCTACTGAATATCCAAGTATGGTGGCATGACATAAAAATCTACGAGAGCACTTGTAGCTCCGCTGAAATATTCAATCTAACAGGTTTAGATCCTATCAAGTTGCGCTGTAGAGGAGAGCAAACTATAAGTAAGGACGTAGATTCTAAAATAAATCAAAATAATGCGGTTACCCCTATGGAACAAGCGACTGCCGATCGCTTCTTAAAGAAAAGCGTTGATAGTCCTACTCATATCTTCATTCCTTACTGGATAGCACATAAAGCTGTATCGATCAGAATGATCACGTGAATTTTATGGCGCCGGGGGCGGGATTTGAACCCGCGCGCCCTCAAAGGGCACCGGCTTTCTAGCCCCTCGGAGGTTTCGATCTCGAGGCCGGCGCCTTAGCCCTGGCTCGGCCACCCCGGCCTAAGTTATAGACCTCAAGAATAAGTATTGATGTATGGAGGTGATAAATTTTATTCTAATAAATATACGGGGTTCTTATCGGTAGAGAGCCTTCCCCTACGTTTAATGTCTTCTCTTATAAATTTAGGGAGATGAAATAGCATTTCGTGAATTATCTCATCGTAGAACTTGAGCCTCTTTATGAGTCCTCTTTCTCTCATTCTTGTTATGAGTTCTTTGCGTGTTAATGAAGTGGGATCATACTTTTTAGAACCTAATACAAATCCCCATAGTGAACTAAAGCATGATACCCAGACATGATATATCCTAGCTATGGGGAAGACATCCGCCACAGTCTTATATATGGATGCTACGATATCCGGTGTATGTATTATGGAAGTCGCCTGGGTAACGAAAAGCCCGTCTTCCTTTAAAGCATTAAATACTAGCTGGTAAAACTCTCTAGTATATAGGAAGACGGATGGTGTATCCTTTATAGGATCGGTTAAATCGACTATTATTACGTCGTACTCATTCCTATGTTTGCTGAGAAATTCTCTACCATCCGCTATGCGTAATTTTGAACGAGGGTCTTCAAAAGAACCTTGATGCAGTTCTGGGAGGTACTTTTTGCATAATTCTATTACATCGGGATCTAAATCGACCATTACTGCTTCATTTACTGTATTATGCTTTAGCACTTCCCTTAATGTAGCACCTTCTCCACCACCAATTATTAGTACTCTTTTAGGATTTGGATGCGCTATCATTACTGGGTGAACCAGCGATTCGTGATACACCCACTCACCATTTACTGAAGACTGGAGCTTACCATCTATAAATAACGTTTTGCCAAAATCGGGTATCTCTACTATATCAACTTCTTGATATTTCGTTCGTGTGGAACATAGAATTCTTTTTATGAAGTACACTAACTTGAAATGCGGTGTTACAGTCTCCATTATTGTACGCCAGCTAAGGCCATCATTATTGGCGCTGCTTTCTTCCTCCGACATCTACTCCCCTCCTAACCTCCAAGACAGAAACATGTGATGGATTTAGTTTTTCCTTAAGGAATTCGTAAGCCTTCCATGGATCTGCAGTACTTCCACATGTGAATATATCTACAGCTGCATATCCATATTCGGGCCAGGTATGTATTGATATATGCGATTCCTTAATGACGACTACTCCACTGACTCCCTGAGGTTTAAATTTGAAGAACGTATCCGTCACTACTTGAGAGCCGCTTCTATTTGCTGCTTCAATAAGCACCTTTTTAAGTAACCCTAAATCGTCAAGTACCTCCTGCGGGCAGCCCATGAATTCAGCTATTATGTGCCTACCTAACTCACGTGCCTCCTTCATAGCTCCCGCCCCCGGCCGTTTTTCGCACATATCTATACAATCAAAGATTTAAGCTTATCTCGCTTAGGATTACTAAGAGATGGATAAGATGAGCTTGATCTATGTATACTAAATATTTGACTTAAGTGAGTGCTATGGTTAGGCTAGTTGGTATTGACCTCGCTGGTTCGCCCAAGAGGCCTACAGGTATATCCTATGTAGACCTGCCATGTAGAACGATACGGACACGAATAGCGTATACGGATTATGAAATAGTTAAAATAACTGTTACACCTAAACCTAAGATCGTCGCTATAGATGCACCGCTGACTATGCCTCGTAATGGATATTTACGGGAGGTAGATAGACTCATGCATAAACTTGGTCTTCCTGTGCTTCCTCCTATGTTTCCTGGTATGCGCATGTTAACTATCAGAGGAGTTAGGCTAAGGAATTTCCTTAGTGAAATAGGCATTCACGTAATTGAGGTACATCCAAGATCCACATTGAAAATACTACTCAAGAAGTTTAAGTTAAGTGACCTAGAAGAGCTTATAAATTTCTTGGGCTTCCTTATTGAGAATGGAAAACGTTTAACAAAGGACGAACAAGATGCTATCTTAGCAATGATCACTGCGTTTCTGTACTATAAGGGCGATTATCATGAGGTTAGAGCCCCTGATGGAGTACTCATAATACCTAGGTGATAATACTTGGTGATAAAAGCATCCGAGTATAGTGCTGAAATAAGAGTAATAAAACATTTAACGCCAGATGTAGTAGCTGATGCTAGTGTAGATGGCTTTAGGAAGTATTTCTTGGATAGATTAAACAGGTTAAGAAGTATAATAGTATCACGTAGTGATATGAGGGATGCGGTAAGTATAGCAGAAGCTAAATACATGAAAGATCATGTTAAAGTAGTGGGTCTTATATACGAAAAAAGAAACCTCAGTAAGAATGTAATCTTACTTAAACTTGAAGATGAAAGTGGAATGGTAGATGTTGTTATCACGTCATCTTCTAAGGCTTTTAAGCTAGCTAAGGAAGTGCTTTTAGATTCCTGTATAGGTGTCGAAGGTAATTTTAGAAATGGCCGTATATATGCTGAAAGCATAATACTACCCGACGTAATTCCACCGCCTAAGCCAAAAGACTTGCCTGATATTGGTATCGCTTTCCTTTCCGATCTTCATGTTGGTAGTAGCCTATTCCTAGAGAAGTCGCTTCTTCAGTTTATTAAGTGGTTAAGGGGCGAGCTAAATATAGGGCATGATTTAGCCGAATCCATAAAATACGTAATAATAGCTGGAGATCTAGTAGATGGTGTCGGCATATATCCCGGCCAGGATAAAGAGCTTAAAATATGTTCTCTTCATGCTCAATATGAATCGCTATCTAAGCTACTTGCAATGCTTCCCGATCACATAAAGGTAATAGTAATCCCTGGAAACCATGACGCTACTACACATGCAGTACCTTATGTTCCGCTCTTTAAGGAGTATGCCGAACCCCTATACGAGCTTCCTAATGTGCACATTTTTGGAGACCCACTTCTCATCGAAATACACGGCATTAAGATTCTAGTAACACATGGAAGAAGCCTAGATGACATAATCTCTTCAGTACCTGGTGCATCATTCTCATGTAATGGTGTTCTTAAGGCTATGCAATGTATAGTTCGATTAAGACATCTAGCGCCCATATATGGTGGTAAGACACCATTACTTCCCTTAGATAAGGATCTTCTAGTAATAGATACTGTCCCCCATATAATACATATGGGCCACGTACATGTATATGGCATTGGAAAGTATAAAGGTGTTATTCTTATGAATACCGGAACATGGCAAGAACAAACTGCCTATCAAAAGACTATGGGTATTGTTCCGACCACAGGCATAGTAGGGATAATTAAACTCAAGGATATGAGTGTCAAGGTGATGAAGTTTTAAATCTCTAATACATTGCTTAATCCCTTAGCTATTATGTTTGCAACTCTTAATGGTTCTGGTCTTTTTCCCCATAATGTTAAGGAGTCTATGATCTCCAAAGCTCGTTCCTTATCTATTCCCACTAACTCTACATAGAGTGTTACGCCGTCACGCCAATTGTAAACAGCGATTGGCTCCCCTAGCTTCTTCACTATGTTCCATCGAATCTGCCAGTCCTTAAAATGCTTTACTAACGCATTATATACTGCCTTGTTGTTGGGCTTCTTCCTAGAAACTATTATCACAGGGACATCTAGCTCGTTAAAAATTCTAAAAGGATCTAGTATGTTGAATCCTGCAAACGTAATTCCTCCCGAAATTAGACAATCAACCGACTTATATGACCTTAAGATCTCTATAGTCTTGTCTGTAACGTCCATGCCATCCACTGTTATAGTTTTTATCTGTACATCTATTATCCTTATGTTATCCATTAATACTGCTACAAAAAGACACTTCTTAGAGACCCTTGGTACGAAACTACCATCCTCTATACCTACTGTCCTCATCTCCCATTATACCCCTTAACGCTATGTTACTCTGAGCTAATCCCTCTTTTAAACTCCTATCACTTATAGCTAATGTTATTCGCCTAGTTCTACCATATCTGCCTCTGCTAATGACCTTCGCATTTATTATACCTAGTAATTCGAGTTCGCCTATCAAGTCGCTTATTCGTCTTTGTGTTAACGGATCTAAGCTCATTTTATTACAGAGCTCTTTATATCGCTCATAGAGCTCTCCAGTAGTTATAGCCCCCTTCTTCTCCTTCCTTAGAGTATATAGCCCTAAGAGAACTAGTCTTGCATGTAATGGAAGGGTCTTTATTACATCGACTACATGATCGCGTTCTAGTTCCTCTTGTGCTAGCCTAACATGTTTCTCTGTAACTTTATCATCACCATTCCTCTCCGCTATTTCCCCTGCAATTCTGAGCAAATCTAGGGCTTTCCTAGCATCTCCATGTTCTCTTGCTGCAAGTGCTGCACATAACGGGATTACGCCACTATCTAGTACTCCTGGATTAAATGCTTCATCAGCTCTTGATTGAAGTATATCCTTAAGCTCCTCATATGTGTATGGTGGGAACACTACTTCTTCTTCGCTTAAACTACTCTTCACTCTAGGATCGAGGTATTCCATAAGTCTCAAATCATTAGTTATCCCGATTATGGATAGCCTAGCTTTAACTAACCTCTCATTAATTCTAGTTAAGTGATAGAGTATTGCATCTCCACTTTTCTTAACAAGAGCATCTATTTCATCTAAAACCGCAATCATAAGTCCTCCTTCCGATTCAAGACCATTGATGAATCTTCTAAGTACTTCTGCCGTAGAGAGCCCTGTAAATGGAACATAAACGTTAACTGCTGCACATAGATCAGCAAGTACTCTGTAATTTGTATCGGCCTCTCTGCAGTTTATGTACGCTGTGATAACACCTTCTACTACTTTGTCTTTCAACCTCCTAAGGACATATTTGGCTACTGCAGTCTTACCAGTACCTGGCTTACCGTACATGAAGACATTTGATGGACGTGCACCTTTTATGGCAGGAGCTATTATACTAGCTAACTTCATTATTTGTGTCTCCCTATGGGGTAAGTAGTCAGGTACATGATCTGGACGGAGGGCTTCTCTATTCTTGAATATATTAGATTCCAGTACTTTCTCGAAGAGTTTGTCTATTTCGTCCATGTGCAAAACCTCTATGGCGCTTTTTCCTATAGATCATGTGGAGTTGCTGTTAAATAAAGGAAATACTCAAAATAAATGATCATACTAGTTATATTCTGTTTATAGGGTGCTCTTATGAATGGTGGGACTAGCAAAAACTCTGTGCTAAAAGGACCCTTTATGTTAATAACAACTCGACCTGGGCGAGAAACAACGGCTCTTGAAGAAGCCTTAGACGCAATTCTTCCCATTGATGTTGATGCCAAGGAAATTGACATAACTCGTAAAGGTGTTGTCTTAATAAAGTTGTCCTCTATGAACAAACTTTCGGACGCCATTTCTGCTCTAAGAAAGAGGATAACATCAACAATATTTCACATAATTCCTCTGGACATTTTAGTGTTTAAAAAAGATCTATACTTCATTAAAAGGCTTCTTACGGACTTATGTAGAGATAGACTTCATGGAGCTTCATTTCGTGTAAGGTGTAAAGGTTCGTTTCAAGAGCTTAATGTACGACCTTCAGTACTAGAACGATTACTTGGTGAACACATCTTGCGTTCTCTTTCACGCCTTAATGTTAAAGTAAACTTGGAAGCCCCAGACTTTATCGTTATAGTATACGAACTTAATAACGCACTAGGAATCGGGGTATTTCCATCTCATATGGTAATTAGGAAGAGGACTAGATGGGGCTAGAAAAATACTTTCGCCCATCTCTCTCTACTAATAGTAACCTTAACTGAAGGAAATCTATAAATGCTAAGAACTTCAACGTAGTATATGAAGACAATGGAGGATGAATCTGTGTACGAGATGATAAAGGACGAATTCGAAAAATCAGGCATATTCAAGGATGAAAGTAAATTACTTCCGGACTACGTACCCGAAAAACTTCCACATAGGGAGGAACAGCTCAGGCTTCTTGCTCGTCTTTTTAGAGTCTTGCTTAAATCTCCTGGGGCAATATCTCAGAAGGTGATAATAATTGGTAATGTTGGTACTGGGAAGACTGCGGTCTCTAAGAGATTTGGATTATGGTTTGAAAGATTTGCACACGAGAAAGGTATAAACTTTCGATACATCCACATCAATTGCCATAAAGATAGAACGCTATTTCTAATATTAAACCGTATAATAGATAAACTATCGGCAGGTATGCCTAAAAGAGGTCTTTCTCCTTATGAAATGATGCATATGGTCAAAGATTATTTAAAAAAGAACGACATCTACTTACTTATAACTCTTGATGAAGTAAACTTCTTATTACGCTCTTCAGGAGAAGACGTCCTCTACGATATAATTCGAATCACTGAGGAGGAAGAGGAAGGAGAGCATAGATTCAGCTATATATTTATATCACGTGATCTCTCGGTTTTTGAAACCTTAGATAGAAGCATAACTAGCTCGTTAATGCATAATGTAATCAAGTTCCCACCATATACCGCAGCCCAAATATACGATATACTTTACGAGCGGGCAAAAGAAGCCTTCCTTCCAGGCACGGTCAATTCAGAAGTGTTAAAGCTAATATCAGAAATAACAGGTATAGACAAAGGTGGTTCAGGTGATGCTAGGTATGCATTAGAACTGTTATGGCGTGCCGGTAAGTATGCCGAGAACGAAGGTAAAAATAAGGTCACACTAGAGCATGTAAGGCGTGCTAAACAGGACACTCACCCTATAATAAGCAGTGACTTACTAGACGGCTTAAACAGACATGAAAAGTTATTGCTTCTAGCTATAGCGAGGTGTTTAGTAAAGTATGAAAAAGCCATGATACCGTTTGGCTTAGTGGAAAGAGAATATCGTATAGTATGTGAAGAGTGGAATACTAGACCTAGAAAACACACTCAGGTATGGGAATATCTCCAGAACTTGAAGAATAGTGGTATAATAATGACTGAAATATCTGGAGTAGGTTACAGAGGAAAGACCACTCTCATAAGCCTGCAGGACGTTCCTGCAAAGGTATTAGAGAAATACTTAGTGGAGAACTTGAAAAGGAGATAGATATTATGCCTGTTGAAGATATACTTTCATCTAGAGGTCGTATTCGTCTTCTTAAAATACTATGTGAGAAGGGTGAGTTAAATATATCAGAATTGGCTAAGAGAGCTGAGCTTAACCATACTACTGCTATATCTCATTTAAAGAGTCTTCAGAAAGCAGGGCTTGTAGAGGAAAAACGATTTGGTAGGATTAGAATATTTAAAATAAATGAGGATGATCCTCGAGTTAAGGCCTTAAAGAACTTATTCAAAGTATTCGAGGAATATGAATCGAAAGAGGATAGCGCTTAAGGTATACTACGATGGACGCTATTTCGATGGATTTCAGAGGCAACCACATAGCTACACTGTTGAGGGTAAGTTACTAGAAGTGTTCCAGAAGTTAGGCATTATTAATGGGATAAAGGAGAGCAGATGGCAGTATGCAAGTAGAACCGATAAGGGTGTAAGCGCATTAGGACAAGTAATAGCATTTGATATTCCTAATAATATATATTCTGCAATCAGAAAACGTGGTCTCATGTGGATTAATATCCGTTTATTACCTCGTATAGCACTTTGGGCATATTCTGAGGTACCCAAGGATTTTAATCCAAGACGTGATGCCTTGTCACGTGAATACATTTACATATATCCCTATCAAGGTGAGGCCTTAGAACTAATAAGAAGTGCATGCAATCTGCTAAGCGGTAAGCATGACTACTCTTTTATTGCAAAAGCGCATGGGGGTTCCACAGTAAGGGATGTGTTGATTACTGTAAGTAAAGAAGGAGACTATCTTATCTTTAAAGTAAAAGGGCATAGTTTCTACAGATATCTTATAAGAAAGATCCTCGGCGCTATACTATGCATAGGTAGGGGGGAACTAAACTTAGAGAAGCTTCAGTATCATATGCAAACACGTAAAGCCTTAGATATAAAACCTGTCGAGTCTAAAGGTCTCATCCTTTGGAAAGTTAATTATGAAAACGTGTCATTTAGTACTGATCTGAGATGTCTGAGATATTTATTCAAAATTTTACAAAGCGAGCTTCTATCCTATGCATATGCATATGGTATTAAAAGAGCTTTTCTTGAGTACTTCTCCTCCTTGCTCTGACGCTCACCTCTGGCTTCATATATTCAATTACCCTCTTGGCCACTTCTTTATCTCCTGCTATGTATTCTACCATTTCCTCATTAAGTTCTAGCCATTTAGCTATACCTGCTCCCATTTTTGGATTTGCATGAAATATCGCTCTAATATATGGAAGGTATTCTAGCGCCGCTCCTCTTTTAGAGATATGGGTTTTCCTAGCTATTCTCTCTAATACTCTATTGCGTATTTGACGGGCTTCCTTAGTCCTCGATAATAATAGCATCCTGCTTGGAAAGCTATATTTGACGAAGTGATATGGGTGTCTCCTTGCCATCGCTACTCCTGCAGTCATTAGGTCTATGGCGTAACTAAGAAGTCCCCAATTCTGAGTTTTAATTATTCTTCCTAAGTATACATCTGCCTTTGCTAAAGCATCATATGCTTTAGCTAGTTCCTCTGGATCCGAATATTGAAGTGGAAGATTCTCATGTATCCACTCCTTTAGGTCATTATAATCGAGTTCTGATTGACTCAATACGGCCTTAGCTTGCTCTGCCGATCTTGATGAGAATAGCAATTTAAGAACTGTAAATGCATCGTATTCTCTATACCTCTTAGCTAACAATGCTTTTACGTCCTCTACTGTTAGTACTCTCCGCCCTTCTGCAATAGCTTGAAGATCATTTATAGCTGACCTTACATCCCCATCTGACATATCAGCAATTAGCCTCAGTGCACTATAATCTGCTTTTATCCCTTCCTTGACGCATATGTTCTGTAGAATCTTCGTTAATGTGTTCTTGTTTACCCTATTAAATCGAATGAGCAACGCTACATCTCTGAGAGGTCTAAATCTCGGATCCCATGGATTGTTGGCAGTCATAACTATGGGAATTCTGGTTTTCTCGATTACTCTAAGTATTTCTGATAATCCTCCTCTATCCTCAGTACCGCTCATACCGTCTATCTCATCGAAGAGTATTATTCTTCCCTTAGCTCCAAAGAGTGAGCTTACATTAACGGCTCTAGCTATTACTCTTTCTATATCTTCTGCTCTCCTTATATCACTAGCGTTCATCTCTACGACTTCATAACCCAATTCATTTGCTACAGCATAAACTGCCGTAGTTTTTCCTGTTCCTGGAGGCCCATATAGTAAGGCTGCTTTCTTCTTAGGAATGCCTTTGCTCCATTGCTTAACCCATTGATATAGCTCAAGTGCTGCTTTTCTATTCCCCAATATCTCGCTCACTCTCTTTGGTCTATATTTTTCAGCCCAAGGTATTCTAACGCTCATGACCTCCCTCCTGACCTTAAGCGCTTTCCTATTAGAGCTAGCTTTGCTAAAAAGGCCGATAGCTGTATTTCATCATCTGCTCCTTCTACTATCCTAAACTCTACTTCGCCCGCTAAATCTGCTATTTCAACTTTAATATCTTCTGGAAGCTTTACAGTTGACCTAGGATTGAATATCTCCCTGTGAACTTGTTTTATTACATCAATTCCTGAAAGACCATAATTTATCAGAAGCGTACGAAGCCTATCCCTAGCCCCCATAAAATCTCCTTTTAGCGCTAATGCGATCATCTCCTGTACTTCTTTCGGTTTTGCCATGCCTATGGCCTTATATACGTTTTCCGCAGTAACTATACCCAATGCTGCAGCAGCTTGTAAAGTGTTTATGGCTCTTCTCATATCTCCCTGGCTAACCTCCCATATAGCTTCAAGTCCTTCTTCAGTAACCTTTACTCCTTCCTGCTCTGCTATATACTTAAGTCTCTCGAATACATGCTCCTTACTTAAAGGCCTAAATCTAAAGAAAGCACATCTAGACTGGATAGGCTCTATTATTTTAGATGGATAATTAGCTATGAGGCAGAACCTAGCCGTTGTGGTATACAATTCCATGATCCTACGCAATGCCTGTTGAGCATCTGCTGTCATATTATCTGCTTCATCTAATATTATTAACTTAAAGGGTACTTCACCAAGCGCTACCGTACGGGCATATTCCTTAACTCTCTCCCTTATAGTAGTTATGCCTCTCTCATCCGAGGCGTTTAACTCTAATACGTTCTCTCTCCATCTATCACCATATAAGTCATGAGCGAGAGCAAGCGCTGCAGTAGTTTTTCCAGTACCAGGAGGGCCTGCGAATAATAGATGAGGTACGTTTTTCTCCCTGACGAATTGTTTGAGTCTAGAGACTATTTCCTCTTGATTAACTATCTCATCAAGGGTCTTTGGTCTATACTTCTCAGCCCAGAGGATCTCACTCACGATGATCCCTATTTTCATAAAAATAGTAGCGGGTATTAATGTGTAGCGTTATGAAAGGTTATGGCATATGGAACCCTTCTACGAGGCTATATTCAATGACCTAGCATGTATTTGATTAATTAAGGAAGTGAGAAGAATAATTATTTTAATGTAAAAGCAAATATTACTTCTAAGCCCAAATTCTAAATCGTATGAAATTACCTACTAATGGTATCAAGGTATCATTAGTATTCTTGCAGCTCTCACTCTTATACATGGCCTTATTGCCTCTCCTCTCATGCTACTTCCTGGCTATAGTTCTCATTTTGTTAACATTAGTACTTATCATATCATGCATATTGAGGGGGAATTCTTCCGATTTTTTACACATGATGTTAAAATCCTTAGCTAATACCTGGCCAATGATTATCGCTGCAATATCTGGTATAATTACGTTCTATCATGGTGTAAGAAGCGTTTATGGGATCCTATATGGATTAAGGCGTTGGTATTCAAGTGGTGAAATAACTCTTGCATTGCTGTATACCCTAACCTCCTTTACCTCACTTTATTACGTAATACTAATGAATACGCATATAACTCCGATTAGGAAATATGTTAGGGAAAATCCCGGAGGACCGCTAATAATATTATTTATGTTATTTCTAGTAACTGCTGCAATGGAGCTTGCTAAAGGGTCTGAAAATATAGCTAATAGGTGTGCTGAAGTAGCATATTACTATCTCGTAGCGGGAGTTATACTTCAACTACTGTCTGCTATTAAAGAAGAGAGAAAATCAAAAAGGCGATAATATTTGTAAAACTACTCTGTGAAGTATTGCACACCATAGCGATTTAAGTAAACGAATTCCCTTAGGGGCTTTCTATGGCTCTCCTTAACCTTTGCCGGATATCCTATAGGAATTATCGTAAGTAAATGCTTTTCCTTCGGAATACCAAGTATGCTCTTTGCCTTCTCTCTATCCATAGAACCTATCCAACATGTACCAAGCCCCAAAGCCCAGGCTGCTAACATCAAATTTTGTGTCAGTAACGAACCGTCTACTATATGCCATTTAGATGATGGATCCGTAATTACTGCTATAGCTACAGGGGCTTCTGCTATGAACCTTCCATACGGCGCCGTCTTAGCTAATTCCTTAAGTAGTTCTTTATCCTTTATAACTATGAGCTCCCATGGCTGTAGGTTTCTTGCAGAAGGCGCCCATCTGCATGCTTCTAATATCTTAAGTATTTTCTCCTCTTCAACAGGTTTTGGCAAATAATGTCGAACGCTTCTTCGCTCAAAGATTGCCTTGAATACATCCATTTTTGATCACCTATTAAAGCGTAATTTTACAGGCTTTCCCTCTTTTGCAGACCTATATGCTGCTTGTGTGACTAGAGCTACTATGTATCCATAGATACCAGGTGACTCGTTCTTTTCTTTCCCTAATATACAATTAATAAAATTAGCATCAGGAGTAGATCCCGGAGGTAACCTCATCGGAATTCGTGTTTGTCCCTCTTTTACTATGCTAACTCTTCCATTCCTGATATATACAGTCCCATCGGTTCCATCTATAGCCTCCTCCTCCATCCATATAGCTTTATAATTTCCGTTTATTGTGATTGCTGCTGTAATATTACCTTCAAGCCTTATTACTACATGGGAATATACGTCTACAGGAGCCCCATCATTATATATGTGGGCGAATACCTCTATTGGTTTCTTATCGACTAACCAATGTACTATATCTACTACATGGCTTCCAGAATCTATAAGTTCGCCCCCACCACTTATATCAGGATTTACACGCCATGTACCTGTGCATGGCTTTATCCAATCTTGTCCTAACCTAACAGTTATCAATCGAACATTCCCTATTTCACCAGATCCTATGACTCTTTTTACATATCTAAAGATCGGCATGTAGTGCCTTTGGTATGATACTAGTAATACCCTCTTTCTTCTTTCAGCCTCCTCAATAAGCCTCCTAGCGTTCTCAGGTTTTATGCACATCGGCTTCTCGACTAATACGTGTAAATTATGTTGAAGAGCATACATGGCCTGTTCAAAATGATATGCATGAGGAGTAAGTATGTAAACTCCATCAAGTTCTTCACTAGTTATCAACTCTTTATAATCCTCGTATACCATTTCGTTAGGCTTTAATTCCCTATACCTATAGACATAATCCCTCAGCTTCCTTGCCCTCTCCACGCTAACATCGCAGAACGCAACAACTTTAGCATTCTCCACTTGGAATAAGTTGTTTACATGATAGTAGCTTATACCGCCACATCCTACTATCCCTATTTTTACAACCATATTTTCACTAAGATAAGCTAAAACGCGTAAAGTAAATAAGAGTAACGTGAGGATTTCTTAGATAAGGAGTACTCTAGGAGGGAAGGCAAAATAGTTCGCAGATATCCTCAACTATATTGGTGTGATAACTGCAATGTTCCTCTTCTTGGTAGGAGATGTAATAAGTGTGGGAATGAGGGGAGAAGAGTCATAATTAGCCCACCTGGCGAACCAAGACCTGCATTGAAAGGCGACATAGAAAAATTACACATAGCGCTCCTTAACGAGACTGGAACTGATTGTTATGATAAAATAATCGGTAGAGATACCCTCGTGATAGTCAACAGATGTAGGTATATAGACTTCATGCAGGAAGTGATAGTAGGTGGAGTTAGAATCGGAAAGATGTACTATGATCCTATACTTAAAGAGCTTAGGTTTAGATGGAGCTATGATGGAGCCCTTAAGGCAGTTCAGTATGGTCTCTGTGATACATTGATTGTCAGGAGTAGTAAGCTAAGAGAAGGGATGTTGATGAGTTTAAATAGATCTTATCCCGCGGAGAAGCAGATTATATTAGTAAATCAAGCTTACGATCCCGTGGGAATAGGATATGTTACTAGAAAAGGTCTTAGAGTAAGGGACGTTTTTATTTCTAAGAGAAAGACTCCAAAAAAGATGAAGAAGTCCACTATAGATGATGCTATAAAAGCAAATAAAGAATACTTACGGAGAAAAGAATCAAAAGCAATAGCGACATTATGGAAGTACGCAAGACGTAGCTTAAAACCTATATACGTAGCATATTCTGGAGGTAAGGATAGTGGTCTAGTATTGCATCTAGCTCTTGAAGCTGGAATAACGTTTAAGGCCGTATTTAATGACACCGGTATGGAACTTCCTGAAACATTACAACACATAGACGACTTCATAAACGATAAAGGTGTGGACTTAATTAGAACAAAACCTATAGTCGATTTTTGGACATGTGCAAGAAAATTGGGACCTCCATCTGTTATATACAGATGGTGCACTAGGGTATTAAAATTAGCTCCTATGAACTCCTTGCTTAAAGGAGGTGCACTTGTAATAGATGGTATGCGAAGAGGAGAATCTACTACTAGACATGGTATAAGCATTATTCGTACAAGTGATTCCATTCCTTGGGCTCTTTACCTAAGCCCAATTATTAATTGGAGTGCACTTGATGAATGGCTATATATCTTCTGGCGTAAGATAAAATATAATCCTCTTTATGATAATTGTTTCGACAGAGTGGGTTGTTTCATGTGCCCTACAAGCACGCTATTCGAGTATGCGATCATAAAAAAGAAGCATCCATCAGTATGGAACAGATGGGAGGCATTTATAGAGCAATGGAGAGAAGAACATTCCCTTCCTAAAGAATGGGCTACTTATGCTCTTTGGCGATGGGAAGGAAAGGAGAAAGCGCTTAAAGACTTGTGCAAACATATAGGTGTTAATTATACGATCACGTACCGAGGCAAATTGTTCAAAAATGTACTAAAAGAGATTAGCTATTCCTCAAATACTTACTACTTATCTCTTAAGAAAACCCTTAATCTTAAGAGGGCGCTAGGTTTGGCCCTTACTGAGAACTGGTCAATAGTTAATGTAAGCCATGAGGTGGTTATGCTTGAAAGAAATAGAGTGAAAATGATTATTTTGAGAGAGGGCAAGATACTAATTCAGAACGGTATGCATAATGATTTAATAAGTGCATTACGTATAGTTTTAAGGACGAACTTATGTACTTCATGTGCTTCCTGTAATCTATCTTGTCCTAATAATGCAATAAATAGAGGGGAAGTGGATGTAAATAAATGTACGTCATGTGGTATATGCACGTACATCTGCCCTATATCGAATGGTGTCAAAAAGCT
>Ga0190363_1001243_pt1 | contig 15094 bp, 12 predicted proteins | sample 48721867_MG_FD_161272 | JGI IMG/M metagenome (GOLD analysis project Ga0190363, IMG submission 161272) | Hydrothermal vent microbial mat bacterial communities from Southern Trench, Guaymas Basin, Mexico - 4872-18-6-7_MG | ecosystem: Environmental > Aquatic > Marine > Hydrothermal vents >... | reverse complement strand
TAGGCGCGCGGGCCCGCGTACGGAACACGAGTGCACCCTTTTACGGGAAGCCCGGGAGAAGCTCCGGGCGGGGATGCACATCCTCATCCGCGAGGGGACCACGGCCCGCAACCTTTCGGCCTTGATTCCCCTCCTTTCAGCGCATACGGCACCGTTCGTCCACTTCTGTACCGACGACCGTCATCCCGAGACCCTCCACACCGAAGGCCACATGGACGATGTGCTGCGCAAGGCCATCGCCGGCGGGACGGATCCCCTGGTGGCCATCGCCGCGGCCACGATCCACGCCGCGAGGGCCTACGGCCTTGTGGACTTGGGGGCCCTTGCCCCGGGCTTCCGGGCCGATTTCCTCGTCGTGTCTGACCTGGAGCAGTTCGAGGTGGAGCGGGTATACGTGGGCGGGGAGCTCGTGGCAGAAGGAGGCCGGTGCTTGGCGGAGTGCCCCGACATCCCGGCCGGTGATGTCCGGGGCACGGTGGACGTAGATACGGGAGCCCTTTCCTTCAGGATCCCCGCGGAGGGAAAAAAAGCGCGGGTAATCGGAGTGGTTCCAGGCCAGGTGGTAACCGAGGGGTTGATCCTCGAGCCCAAAGAGGTGGGCGGGGAAGTGGTCGCCGACCCGGAACGGGATATCCTGAAGCTCGCGGTGGTGGAGCGACACCGTGGTACGGGGAACGTGGGGCTTGGGCTCGTGCGGGGCTTCGGATTGAAACGGGGAGCCCTTGGTTCAACGGTGGCCCACGATTCCCATAACATCGTTGTGGTGGGAACAAATGACGGTGATATGCGTCTCGCGGTGGCCCGCCTCGTGGAGCTCGGCGGGGGACAAGTGGTGATAGCCGATGGCAAAGTGCTTGCAGAGCTTCCCCTTCCCCTCGGGGGCCTTATGTCCGATCTCCCGCTGGAGGAGGTGGTGCGCCGCAGCGGGGGGCTGAAAAAGGCGTCTCGGAGCTTGGGTTGTGTGCTTCCGGATCCCTTCATGCAGCTTTCCTTTCTGGCCCTTCCGGTGATACCCAAGTTGAAGCTCACCGATTTGGGCCTCGTGGACGTTGAAAGGTTTGAACTGACCTCGCTTTTCGTCGAATAACGGGCGAAAGCGGGCCCTTGGGATGACCCCGGGTTCAATGCCAAGAGGAGATCTGTCGGCTGCGTGCCCATCGTTTGCGCGCATCACACCACCGTGCCGTCGATCATTTCTATGAGGCGGGAGGCCATGTGGCGATAGCGTTCGGGCTTTGAGAGCTCAGGGGGAAGCCCTTTCGTCAGCTCCTCCACTTGAAAAGGCTTCCCGATGTACACGGTGATCTTGGGAAATCTCGGCGGAAACCTCCGGGGAGGATACGGGCCCTGGGGGACGATATTCACGGGGACCAAGGGTTTCTTGAACATTTCCGCCAACCTCACCGCCCCGGTCTTGGGCTCTGCCCCGGGGCGAGTGGTCCCCTCGGGGAAGATCCCCAGGAGCTTGTAGCGTCGAGCCGCCCGGAGCATCTTCTTAAAATCGTCGGGCCCGAAGCGGTCCCTGTCGATCACGGTGGCAAACCCCAGAACGAAGGGGGCGAAGATCGGGTTCCGCGTCAGCCCCCGTCGGGCGATGAAATGCACCCGATGGAAAGGTCCACATGCCACACATACCACCGGGATATCCCAATAGGAGCGGTGCCGCGCCACCAATATCCCCCCACCCCGCAGGTGCTTCCGCCCCCGCACCCGCAGACGGAAAAGCGGGTAGATCACAAGCGAAGCTAAAAGGACCAGGATCCCGTAAATCAAGCCACGAAGCTTATCGGCGATCTTTCCCACGGCGCTCCTCCACCAGCTCCAATACCACTTGAAGGACCTCTTCGGGGGACTTATCGGTGGTGTCGATGATCACCGCGTCCTCTGCGGGTCGGAGAGGAGAGTCTGTCCGGCTGGAGTCCCGCTCATCCCGGCGCTTTATCGCTTCGAGGATCTCCGCGAAGTTCCCACCGCGCTCGCGGAGGCGCCGTCGCGCCCGCTCCTCCGGGGTGGCCCAAAGGAAGATCTTGAGCTCGGCGTCGGGGAGGACCACGGTGCCGATGTCGCGCCCCTCCATCACCACATCTCGGCCCCGAGCGATCTCTCGCTGTAGTGCCACCAGGCGTCGCCGCACTTCAGAGTCCACCGCTACCTTGGAGGAAAGTTCGTCAATTTCAGGGTTCGCTAGCTCATCGGTGATATCCCGCCCGCCGAGGTAGATCCTTCCTCCCTCTCGCACCTCGAGCTTGGCCCTCCTCCAGTCGATCCCGTTCCTTTCCGCCCACGCCACCGCCCGGTACATGGCGCCCGTGGGGACAAAAAGAAACCCCAACTCCTCGGCGAGCCTTTTGGCCAACGTCGTCTTTCCCGCAGCAGCGGGGCCATCGATGGCGATCTTCATCGTCGTTGCACTCCAACCAAGCCCAAAGACCCGATATGACCGAATCGCTTCCCTACACCGCCATTATATTTCGATGTCCGAAGGTGATGTCCCAGGAAGCAGGGTTCCCTTGCCACCGAGATCGCCCCTGTGGGCGACGAACCCTCGCGGGGATTACCCCTCACCCTTCGAGAGTCGGGATCGCGGCGTAACCGGAGCTCATCGAGATAAAAAGCGAAGAGGATGCGAAAAGGTCCAGATTTCCCCGCTCTCCCACCTCCAGGAAGGGAAAGGTCCTGGCGCGGTTTTTTCGGGCGTTGTTGCTCGGGCATCAGGGAACACCAAATGAAAAGTATCATGTGACGCACGGGCATCTCTATTCACGGCGTTCCGGATCGCCGCCAGCACCTCCGCAGGGCGAGGATGTTCGCGGAGATGTGCCCCGGCACCGAATACCCGGAAGAGGCCCGCGCCCCAAGAAGGCCTTTGGCCGCCCGGAAGGGCTTTCCACCAAAAGATTTCAAGCGGGGACGCTGAAGCAGCGTCCCCGCTTGCATCCCTCACATGAAAAGGGGATTCACTGGGAAAAGCGAAGCGAAAAGAAGGGATATCACCGACATCAGCTTGATCAGGATATCCAGCGAGGGCCCCACTGTGTCCTTGAGGGGATCACCCACGGTGTCCCCCACCACGCTCGCTGCGTGGGCCTCCGAGCCCTCGCCCCCGTAGTGCCCCAGCTCGATGTATTTCTTTGCGTTGTCCATGGCGCCGCCGGAGTTGGCGCAGAAGATGGCGAGTTGGATCGCCGAAAGTAGCGCCCCGAAAAGCAGTCCCGCCAGGGCATACCGTCCGAACACTATTCCCACGAAAAGGGGCGTTACCACCGCGATCACCGCGGGCAAGGTCATGTTCTTGAGCGCTCCCCCGGCGGTGATGGAGATGCAGCGCTTGTAGTCCGCCACCGCTTCCCCGGTGAGGATCTTGGGGTTTTCCTTGAACTGCCGCCGGATCTCGAGGACGAGAACGTCCGCAGTGCGGGTTACCCCACGGATGAGGATCGCCGAGAACACATACGGGAGCATCGCCCCCACGATCAGCCCCCCGATCACCCACGGCCCCACGGAGATGAGCTGGCCGATGGGGGAGAGGGAGGGGTGGATGTCCCCGATCAGGGGCACTTGGGGCGGGAGGACCTGCTCCGCCGAGCCGATGGCCGACCAAAGGTAAGAGGCGATAAGCCCCAAGGCAGCGAAGGCGGCGGAGCCGATGGCGAACCCCTTCCCGATGGCAGCGGTGGTGTTGCCCACCGCATCCAGCTGGTCGGTGCGCTCCCGCACCTCTTTGGGAAGTTCGGCCATGGTGGCGATCCCCCCGGCGTTATCGGCGATGGGGCCATAGGAGTCGATGGAGACGTTCATGGCCACGAACGAAAGCATCCCCGCCGCGGTGAAGGCCACCCCGAGGAGGCCCCCGATGTAATAGGCCAGGACCGTGGCCCCCACGATCACCAATACCGGCCAGAAGGTGGAGAGCATTCCCACCGCCAGGCCGCTGGCCACCCCCACGCCGGGCCCCGCTTCGTTGGCCTTCGCCAGCTCCAGGGTGGGCTTGTACTTGTAGGAGGTGTAGTACTCGGAAAGCCGTCCGATGGCCACCCCGGCCACGAGGCCCAAGAGCACCGTGAAGAACGGCACGAAGTTTGTGGGGGAAAGCCAAGAGATGAGGAGGGCGAAGATCGCCGTAAGGGTGGCCGAGATGATCAGGCCGTCCATGAGAGCGCGCTGGGGATCGCTCCCGCTGCGCGAGCGGATGTAGAGGATCCCCAACCAGGAGGCGAAGGTGCCCCCGGCCACCATCACCACCGGCAAAAGTATCAGCCACCAGTATTGCCCCGCCCCCACGTCGGTGGAGAGCCCGAACTTCTCCAGGATATCCCCGATCCCGGGGTTGTGGCGCCCCACGTAGATGTAGAGGGCCATGACGATCACGGAGATGATGGAACCGACGAAGGACTCCAGGAGGTCTGCCCCAAGGCCTCCCACGTCCCCTACGTTGTCGCCCACGTTGTCGGCGATGGTGGCGGGGTTGCGGGGATCGTCCTCGGGGATCTTCGCCTCCACTTTGCCCACGATGTCCGCCGCCATGTCGGCGGCCTTGGTGTAGATCCCGCCTCCTACGCGGTCGAACAGGGCCACCAACGAGGCCCCGGCGGAGTAAGCGGACACGAGCAACGCCCCCTTGATGAAGTTCACCCCGGCGGCCTTGATGCCGAAGAGGTACTTGGTGTGGATCGCAACGGTGGCTGGGTCGAACTCCCGGCGGAAGAGGGCCAGGACGATGAGGAGCCCTCCTAGGGCGAGGCCCGCCACCCCCAGCCCCATCACGCTCCCCCCGGAGAAGGAGACACGCAGGGCGTCCTTAATGGATTTCCTGGCCGCCTCCGTGGTCGGCGCGTTGGACAGGGTAGCGGCGTTCATCCCGATGAACCCCGCGGCCATGGAGAAAAAGGCCCCGATCCAGAAGGATACTGCAACTTCCCAGTAGAAGAGGATCCAGAGGATAATCCCGATCGCCACGATGGCAATGGTCATGTGTTTGGCCTCTTCGATCATGAAGGTCATGGCGCCCTCGCGGATATAGGACTGGATCTCCTTCATCCTCTTGGTTCCGCGAGGCTGGCGGGCCACATACGCGTTGTAGTAGGCCGCGCTTCCCAGAGCAAGAAGGGAAATCAAACCACTTACCACAATCAGGGCCGTCATCTACCCCCTCCTTCCTTGGTTTTTGGCCTTGACACGAAAGAACCCCCAATTTATCGCCTGTTTTCGCCACCCGCAACCGCCCGTGCTCAGTCGGTGTCGGCGCGGAATTTCAAGATCGATGTCCCCTTTGCCCTCGGGTTTGGTTTCCTCAGGAAAAAAGCGAAAATCTTGGGAAAGGAGGAAGCGCGGTGATCGAACGGTACAGTCTTCCCCCCATGCGTGAGCTTTGGACCGAAGAAGCCCGGTTCCGGCGTTGGGTTGAGGTGGAGCGCGCGGTGGCAAGGGTCCAGGGAGATCTCGGCCTCATCCCCGATGAGGCGTCCCGGGCCATCGTGGAAGGCCTCGACCGGGTGGATATCCCCCGCCTCATCGCTCGGGCCAAGGAGATCGAGGCTCGGATCGGCCATGACGTCCTCTCCTTCGTCCGCGCCCTGGAGGAGGAGCTGGGGGAAGCTGGCCGTTTCGTGCATTTCGGCCTCACTTCCTACGACGTGGTGGACACCGCCCGGTCCATGGCCATGCGGGACGCCCTGGCGATCCTCATCGACGCCCTGGATCGGTTACGGGCGGCGGTGTGGGAAAAGGCGGAGCAGTACAAGCTCACCCCCATGGTGGGCCGCACCCACGGGGTCCATGCCGAGCCCATCACGGCGGGGCTGAAGTTCCTCCTTTGGTACGCGGAGCTTTCCCGCGATCGGGAGAGGCTCCTCTCCGCAAAGGAGGCGATCTCCGTGGGGAAGATCTCCGGATCGGTGGGCACCTACGCCCACCTCTCCCCGGAGGTGGAGCGGCGGGTTTGTTCCCTGTTGGGGCTCGCCCCCGCCCCGATTTCCAACCAGGCCCTGCAGCGGGACCGCCACGCCCAGGTCCTTACGGCGTTGGCCATCGTGGGGGGGACCCTGGAGAAGATGGCCACCGAGATCCGCAACCTTCACCGCACCGAGATCGGTGAGCTCTTGGAGGGGAAACCCCACGGGTCTTCCTCCATGCCCCACAAGCGGAATCCTTCCACCTGCGAGACGATCTCGGGGCTTGCGCGGCTTTTGCGGGCCAACGCCTTGGCCGCCTTGGAGAACATGGCCGTGTGGCACGAGCAGGATCTCACCCGCTCCTCGGTGGAGAGGGTGGTGATCCCCGATTCCTTCCTGGCGTGTCATTTCATGGTGCATCGGATGACAGAGGTGATGGAGAACCTAAAGGTGGAGGAGGAGAGGATGCGGGAGAACCTGGGGATGACCTATGGAGCGATCTTCTCCCAGGCCCTCCTCCTCAAGCTCGTGGAGCGGGGGATGGCCCGCTGGAAGGCCCACGAGCTCGTGGCCGGCCTCGCCCGCAGGGCCCAGGAGGAGGGGGTCCCGCTTGGGGAGCTCGCCTCACGGGACCCGGAATGTTCCCGTTTCCTCTCCGGGGAGGAGATCTCCGAGCTCACCGACATCCGTTATTTCCTGCGCTGGGTGGAAGAGATCTTCGGCCGCTTGGGGGCTGGGTGATAAAGCTCCTGGGGATTCCGCGACCGTTGTCATCCCGGGGCTTGGGGGCTAAAATAATATTTGATCGGTTGTCCGTACAAATTGGCGGAGATGGATAGCAAACTCTACCTGCGCGTTAAGGACTGGTTGCGCGAGGCCATCGATAGGGGCACCTATCGACCCGGAGATCGTATCCCCTCCGAACACGAACTCATGAGACGCTTCGGCGTTTCCCGCTCCACCGTGCGCCAGGCCATCTCCGAACTCGTCCTGGAAGGTTGGCTCTACCGCGTCCAGGGAAGCGGCACCTATGTCGCCCGCCCCAAATACCGCCAGACCCTCTCCCGCCTCACCAGCTTTACTGAGGACATGCGCCTTTTGGGCCTCACCCCTCGCTCCCGCCTCCTTTCCTTTCGTCGCGAGCCCGCGGACGAGAAGGTGGCCGCGGCCCTGGCCATACCCCCGGGGGAGGAGGTGCTCCGTATCGAGCGCCTACGGTTCGCCGATGAGGAGCCCATGGCCCTGAACACCTCGATCCTTCCCCGCCATCTCGTACCGGACCTGAAAGGAGAGGACCTCGAGAATGGGTCCCTATACGAAATCCTGGAGCGCAGATATGGGCTTCTTTTGTCACGGGCCGAACAGACCCTGGAGCCGGCCTTGGCCGATCCCTACGCCGCCGAACTCCTCGGGGTCCCCGTGAGCGCCCCCCTCCTCCTGGTGGAGGGGGTGGTCTACCTGAAGAACGGGACGCCCGCGGAATGGGTGCGGATCCTCTACCGCGGCGATCGTTACAAGTTCCACATCGTCGCGGTCCGATGAAAGGAGGTGGGACACGGGAGTAATAGGTGTGGTTTTTCCTAACGAAAAAACCATGGCAAAGGAGGGATGCATGGCGCGGAAGATCCTCTTGGGCGGCGTGCTGTTGATGTTCCTCGGGCTCTTGGTTTGGGGCCAGGAAGTACCGCGGGAGAGGACACTGGTGATCGCCACCGGCCTGCAGCCGTCCACCCTGGATATCGGTGTGGGGTACGAGGCCGCTGCCATCAACGTGAACCTGGTGGTCTACGAGCGCCTCGTGCGCTACAAGCCGGGCTCGGTGGAGGTAGAGCCGGAGCTCGCCAAATCTTGGAGTGTATCCCCGGACGGCAAGGTCTGGACCTTCGAGCTCCACCCGGGGATCGTGTTCCACGACGGGACCCCCTGTGACGCAGCCGCGGTGGCGTTCAGCTTCCAGCGGGCCATGGCCATCAACCTCGGCCCGGCGTGGATGCTGGAGCCCATCGAAAAGGTGGAGGCGGTGGACGATCTCACTGTCCGGTTCACCCTCAAGCGCCCCTATCCCGAGTTCCTCCAAGTGTTGGCCAACATCTTCGGCACCGGCATCGTCTCCCCTGCGGCGGTCAAGGCCCACGCCACCGAGGACGATCCGTGGGCGCAGGAGTGGCTGAGCAGCCATATGGTGGGGACTGGCCCCTACAAGTTCGTGGAGTGGGTCAAGGGCCAACACATCATCCTGCGCCGGTTCGAGGACTATTGGCGCGGCTGGGACGGGGTCAAGAACAACATTGAGCAGGTGATCATCCGTTACATCACCGAGCCCTCGGTGCAGCGGCTGTTGCTCGAGCGGGGCGACGTGGACATCGCCATGGACATTTCCGTGGACGACTGGGAGCTCCTCAAGGGGAAACCGGGGATCGCCCTGGTTGAGAAGCCCTCTATGCACGCCACCTACCTCCGCTTCAACTGCGCTGCCGGGCCCACCGCCGACGTGCGGGTGCGCAAGGCCATCCGGGCAGCGCTCGATTACAAGGGGATGATCGAGTACGTCCTCCGGGGCCACGCGGTCCAGATGCAGGGCGCGGCGGCCATCGGTCTCCCCTGCCACAACGATGAGCTGCCGCTGCCGAAACAGGACCTGGAGCTCGCCCGCAAGCTCCTGGCCGAGGCCGGCTATCCCAACGGGGGCTTCACCCTGGAGTACGTGTATGAGTCCGGCCACGAGGACCGCCGCCGGGTGGGAGAGCTCCTCCAGGCGAGCCTCGCCGAGCTGGGCATCACCCTTAAGATCATCGAGCTTCCTTGGCCTGACCTGTGGGAGCGGGTCTCGGCGGCCGATCCGGCGCGGACCCCGGCCATCGTGGCCAACGGTTGGTGGCCGGACTACGCGGACGTGATCAACTTCCTCTACCCCATGTACCACTCGAGCCAGTGGCCTCCCGTGGCCTTCAACATCGGCTTCTACAAGAACGAAGAGGTGGATAAGCTCCTGGATCAGGCCCAGGTGGAGACCGATCCCGCGGTCCGCTGCGAGCTGCTGAAGAAGGCCCAGGCCCTTATCTACGAGGATTGCCCCGATATCGACCTCTACCATCTCACCACACGCATCGCGCTGCGCGACTGGGTCAAGGGCTACGTCTACAGCCCCATCTACACCGAGGGCTTCTTCCTCTACGACATGTGGCTGGAAAAGTGAAAGGCGTCGGGGAGGGGCTTCGGCCCCTCCCCTTTTGATTTAAATGTGGGCCTATCTCCTGCGGCGGCTGGGCTATACACTTATCACTTTGTGGGGACTTACGCTCATCACCTTCGTCCTCACCCGGGTGGTGCCGGGTGACCCTGCCCGGGTCGCCGCCGGGCCCCAGGCCCGCCAGGAACAGGTGGAGCAAGTCCGGAAGATGTACGGCCTGGACAAGCCCCTTTGGGTCCAATACGGGATCTACATGCGGAACCTCTTACGAGGTGACTTCGGGAAGTCCCTGTGGTCCAAGCGCCCGGTGATCGAGGACCTCCGGGCCTACTTCCTCCCCACCATGGAGCTAGGGCTCACCGCTGGCCTCCTGTTCTTCTGTCTGGGAGTTCCCCTGGGGATCCTCTCCGCCGTCTACCGCAACAGTCCCCTGGACCACCTTTCGCGGCTCTTCGCCTTGGCCGGAGTTTCGCTTCCGGTCTTTATTTTCGGCTTAATCCTCCAACTTATCTTCTACAAGATCCTCGGTTGGTTCCCGGCGGGTGGACGCATCGATCCCTTCATCGCTCCGCCCCGGCATCTCACCGGATTCTACATCCTGGACAGCGTCCTTACCGGCAACTGGAAAGCCCTGCTCTCCGCATTGCACCACATCTTCCTCCCCGCGGTGACCTTAGCATATGGCTCTCTCGCCGTGGTGTCACGCATGACCCGGGCGAGCCTTCTGGAGGTCCTAGGACAGGACTACATCCGCACCGCCCGGGCAAAGGGCCTCGCGGAGCGTGTCGTCCTCCTAAAGCATGCCCTTCGCAACGCCATGGTCCCCATCCTCACCATCACCGGGCTCCAGATAGGTTCCCTCCTGGGAGGGGTGTTGTTGGTGGAGATTATCTTTTCCTGGCCGGGCTTGGGGACGTATGCCTATACCGCGGTGACGGTCCTCGACGTGAACGCCATCATGGCCATTACCCTGGTCACCGGAGTCCTTTACACCGGGGTGAACCTCCTGGTGGACCTGCTTTACACCGTGGTGGACCCTCGCATCCGGTACCGATGAGGGAAGACCTGCGGACCATTTGGAAGTTCCTCCGGCCGAGCCGGAACCCGCTGGGATTCCTCGGCGTCGTTTTGGTGTTCTTCATTTCCCTATGCGCCATAATCGCGCCCTACGTGGTGCCCTACAGCCCTTACAGGGTAACCCTTGTCGCCCGGCTCCATGCCCCCTCCTGGGAGCACCCCTTCGGCACCGATGAGCTAGGACGGGATATCTTCTCCAGGGTTCTGGTAGGGACCAGATTTTCCCTCCAGGCCGCGGTGGTGATCATCGGGCTTTCTCTGCTTTGTGGCACGGTGATCGGGACGCTGGGGGCCTTGGCGGGGGGATGGGTAGATGACGTTCTCATGCGTCTTACCGACTCATTTCTCGCATTTCCGTACCTCGTCTTCGCGATGCTCGTCTCGGCGGTACTCGGCCCAAGCCTTCCCAACGCCATGCTGGCCATCTCCGTCACCTGGTGGCCCTGGTACGCGCGTCTGGCCCGGGGCCAGATCCTCTCGGTTAAGACCCAACTCTACGTGGAGGCAGCCCGGGCCGTAGGGGTAGGGGGGCTTCGGCTTTTCTTCAACTATTTCCTCCGCAACGCCCTTTCCCCCCTCATCGTCCAGGCGACCCTGGATGTGGGCTACGCCATCCTGCTCACCTCAAGCCTTAGCTTCGTGGGACTGGGGGCCCAGCCGCCCACGCCGGAATGGGGCAGGATGGTGGCCGACGGGCGTCAGTATCTCCTTTCCTACTGGTGGGTCCCCATCTTCCCGGGCCTCGCCATCTTCGTCACCGTCCTGGGGTTCAATCTGATCGGCGATGCCATCCGGGACTTCGCCGATCCGAGGACGCGGAGATGAAGCGGGAGTTGGTGGCGATCGGGGACATTAACTGGGACACGATCCTCGCGGTTCCCCGGATCCCGGGGCCAGACGAGGAAGCGGAGCTCCTGTCCCTGCGGGAGGTGCCCGGAGGCGATGCGGCCAACGTGGCCGTGGCCTTCGCCCGCCTGGGGGGGCGGGCGGGAATGATCGGCGCTGTGGGCACGGACTCAGCAGGTCAGACCTTGAGGGCCCACCTTGCCGTCTCAGGGGTGGATACCCGGCGGGTGCTCACGGTGGAGGGGCCGAGCGGGCGTGCCTTCTCCCTGGTGGAGCCGGATGGAGTCCGGCGCCTCCTCTACATCCGGGGAGCCAACGCCCGGCGGACGCTAACCGCCGATGACTTGGCCTACCTTGAGGACGTGGATTGGCTTTACGTGGCGGATCCCCTTCCCTCCACACTCGAAACCTTGGCGGAATGGTATCGGGCGAGCAGGGGTCTTCCCCGGCTCGCATTGGACCCCGGCTCGGCGGGGGCTTCGAGGGGCATCGATTACTTCGCCCCTGTCCTTCCATATCTCTCCCTCCTCTTGCTCAACGAGGTGGAAGCGCAGATCCTCTCCGCACAGCGGGGGCTCAAAGGGGCTGTGGAGGTCCTCAAGAGGGCTTGCCCCATGGTGGTAGTGAAGCGGGGCGAACACGGAGCGCTTGTGGTCACACGTGAAGGCGAATTCGCCGTCCCCGCATTCCCCGTGCGGGCTGCGGATACCACGGGCTGCGGTGACGCCTTCAACGCCGCCTTCCTTTTCGCCCTCATGCGGGGGATGTCGCCACGGGAGGCAGTGCGGTGGGGGAACGCCGCGGGGGCCCTGGTCGCGGAGAGACCGGGGGCCTACGGCCCCACGCGGGAGGAGCTCGAAAGGTTCTTGACACATAACGAGGGGGTGAGATAGGGTGTCGATGTCACGGCTCTGGGAAACGAGAAAACCGATCATCGGGATGGTCCACCTTCCTCCGCTTCCGGGCTCTCCCGGGTACCGAGGGGAGCCCCTGGAGGAGATCGTGCGGTTCGCCCTCCGGGAGGCCGAGGCCCTGCGGGAGGGTGGAGTGGACGCGATCCTGGTGGAGAATTTCCATGATTACCCCTATCCCATCGGGAAAGTCCCCACCCCCACCCTGATCACCATGGCCGCGGTGGCCCACCGCGTACGCGAGGCGGTGGACATCCCGGTGGGGGTGAACCTCCTCTTCAACGATGCCGAGGACGAGCTCTACCTTGCATGGTGTCTGGGACTCGATTTCATCCGGGTGGAGGGGTTCGTGGACCTTTTGCTTTCGGACATGGGCCCCCTGCCCCCCGCAGCTCCCGACCTCATGCGTCTGCGTCGGACCCTGGGGGCAGAAGGGGTGGCGATATTGGCCGACGTCCAAGGGAAGTACACTCATGCCCTCCCCGCTCGCGAGATCGCCGACTCGGCCCGGGATGCCCTGGAGCGCGGCCGCGCCGACGCGGTGATCATCACCGGAGCCCGGACCGGTCAGGCCGCCCCCTTGGAGCTCGTGCGACGATTGAAGGAAGAGCTCCCGGAGGCGAGGGTCCTCCTTGGGAGCGGCGTCACCCCGGATAGCGTCCCCGAGCTCCTTGCAGTGGCCGATGGGGCCATCGTGGGGAGCTACTTCAAACGGGACGGCGACGTCCACAACCCGGTGGATCCCGATCGGGTTCGGAGGCTGATGGCCGCCGTGAAAGACGTCCGAGGGGAGGGAGGATGAAGGTCCTTCTGGTTGGCCATGGGGCCCGGGAGCACGCCATCGCCGCCGCCCTTAGCCGCTCCCCACAGGATCCCCGTATCTTCGCGTATATGGCCACCCCCAACCCGGGGATCCTGCGCCTAGCGGAGGACTGGACCGAAGGCCCCCTCACCGATATCGCCACTTTGGCGGGGTACGCCCGACGGGTCAGGCCGGATCTCGTCATCTTCGGCCCCGAAACGCCGCTGGCCGCCGGGGCGGTCGATGCACTGGAGGAGAAGGGGTTCCCCTGCGTGGGGCCACGTCTGGCCTTGGCCCGGCTCGAGGCCGACAAGGCTTTTATGCGGGATTTCATGGGAAGATACCTCGGTCGAGGCTATCCCCGCTGGTGGGTCTTCCACGACTTGGCGTCCCTTGAGGAACATCTAAGCGCTCATCCCGCCTCGGTGATAAAGCCCGTCGGCCTCACCGGGGGAAAGGGCGTGCGGGTGATGGGGAAGCAGCTCGCGGGTTTGGAAGAAGCCCTGGAGTATGCGCGTTTCCTTCTTGAACGGGATGGGAAGGTCTTGGTGGAGGAACGTTTGGAAGGGGAAGAGTTTTCGTTGATGGTCTTCACCGATGGAAAGCACTGTGTTCCCATGCCGCTGGTACAGGACTACAAGTACGCCCGCGAGGGCGATACCGGCCCCATGACGGGCGGCATGGGCTCTTATTCCTGCGCCGACCACCTCCTCCCCTTTGTGTCCCAGGACGACTTCGAGACCGCGCTGGGGATCGTGGAGGAGACCATCCGGAAGTTGAACGCGGTCACCGGTGTCCCTTACCGGGGCGTACTGTACGGCCAGTTCATCCAAACCGCCGACGGCCCTAAGGTGATCGAGTTCAACGTGCGCTTCGGTGACCCCGAGGCGATGAACGTGCTGTCCCTCCTCCTCACCGACCCCCTGGAGGTCTTCGCTTCGGTGGCCGCGGGGGAGCTGGTGAGGGAGGTCGAGTTCGCCCGCGAGGCCACGGTATGCAAGTACCTCGTGCCCAGGGGATATCCCGAGGCCCCAGAAGTCGGGGTCGAGTTCGCGCTGCCTTTGCGGGAGCTCGCGGCAGCGGGGGCAGAGGTCTACTTCGCCTCGGTGGAGGAGGTGAACGGGAAGTACCGCGCCACCGCCTCCCGGAGCGTGGCGCTCCTGGCACGGGCGGGGACGCCCCATGAAGCCAAGCGGATCCTGGACGATATCTTGGAGGCCCACTGCCCTCCCTCCCTCTATTACCGCCGCGACATCCCCCGCCTCCCCGGGGATTGACCCCCCGATGTGCTCCGATCCGTATTTGGTAACCTATCTGCGGCTGGGATATCCTCGTAATCATGGAATTCCTCGTTCTCTTTGGAAGTGGCCTTGCCATCGGGGTCGTCTCCTCCATGATCGGGATCGGTGGGGGATCGTTCATGGTACCCCTCTTGGTCCTGGGAGGGTTTGTGGCCACTGCCCAGGAGGCGGTGGGGACGAGCATAGCGGGGGTGCTCTTCATGGGGCTTTCCGCCTCCCTGGCTTACCGGCGGTCCCGGACCGGCGATCCGTTATTGGCCCTGTGGACCGCCCCGGCGGCGATCCTCACCTCCTGGGGAAGCGCGGCCTTCAGCGGGCGGGTGGAGTCCAGAGGGATCCTGGTTGCCTTCGGGGCCCTCTTGGCGGCCATGGGCATCGTCATGGCCCTGGGGAAGACCCCCAAGGAGCTCGGGGGGGCGCCGCGGAAGATCCTCCCCTATCCCTGGGGGGCGCTGGCGGTGGGGGCGCTGGCGGGGGTCACCGCGGGCCTGTTCGGGCTCGGGGGCGGGACCATCATGGTGCCGGGATTCACCCTACTTTTGGGGGTGGAGATACACGCCGCCGTGGCCACGAGCCTCCTCGTTATGATCCCCTCGGCGGGAATCGCCACGGCACAGCACGCCCTCGCCGGCGACACCCACTGGGAGTTCGTGCTACCCTTGGCCTTGGGGATCGTCCTGGGGGCCCAGGTCGGCCCCCGGGTGGCGAAGAGGCTCCCCCAGCGGGCCCTGCGGCGGATCTTCAGCCTGGCGCTCTTCTACGCCGCCTTCCGCATGATCGCCAAGGGCTTGGGCTAACCGTGGAAGGCCTCGAGGAGGACGCGGGCGATCATCAAGACCCAGCCCACCACCACCAAAAGCCAGATGAGCTTCCGTGCCCCTTCAATGAGGTTGAAGAGGAGCAAAAGGATGGTGATCAACCCCAGATACCCCAGGGGCTTGACCAACGAAGCATCGACCGAGCCGGGCAGCACCAAACCGATCAGCCAAGCCAGGGCATTCCCGATGAGGTAGGCCGCGGAGTCGATGAAGGAAAGGAGCTGGGAGCCGAGGGCCTCCTTGCCCCCTTCGGCAGCC
>Ga0190363_1001242_pt1 | contig 15100 bp, 11 predicted proteins | sample 48721867_MG_FD_161272 | JGI IMG/M metagenome (GOLD analysis project Ga0190363, IMG submission 161272) | Hydrothermal vent microbial mat bacterial communities from Southern Trench, Guaymas Basin, Mexico - 4872-18-6-7_MG | ecosystem: Environmental > Aquatic > Marine > Hydrothermal vents >... | reverse complement strand
CTTCAACATTAAATCCATCAACTCTTTAACGTCCGGCGGCTGAAGCGAAACCTCAATCCTCTTGAATCCGACATTCTGGATTTCCGTTAATCCCTCTCCAAAGGACGATATGTCACCCTCCACCACAGCTGGGATGATCTTCATGAGAATAATGTGGCATAACCTCTCAACTTCCCTTCTAGGAATAGGACAGTATTCCTCGAAAATGCGCACCTCCCCCGGACCGTGGGCTCCTCTCCCAATATCCGGTATGCCAACAACAAAAAACCAGTTACTTGGAAGCTCGTGTCTGAAAAGCAATGGTGCAGGCGGGGCAGGAGATGCTGAAGATGGCAGGAAATGCTCTTTGTCCTTTCCCACTCCGAAGCTATGTCCCCCATCAAGTATAAATCCTCCAACCTCGAAGGCCGCCACCCCAATCCCTGAGGTCCCTCCCCGCCTAGTTATCCTCGCAAGTCTTCTTGTGTCAATGTCCACCCCAAGAACAGATGAAGCAGCCGTAGCCACCGCCAGCGAAAGCTGTGTTTTAGAACCTAAACCCACATGTTCGGGAATTGTTTCTAGCACCTCTAACTTAACGCCTGCTCCTCCTATCTCACCAATAACCTTCCTTAGTATTTCCTCGGCGACACTCCTCATTTTTCCACGTACTTCTATCGTATCTGAAAGTGTAGCTTTCACGATCACATTAGGCCTATCCAATGCTACCCCTATTCCTCCATCTACCCTGCCAATTTCCCCGTTTAAGTCTATTAGCGTGAAGTGGAGTCGGGATGGTGTCTTAACTGATACTGTATACATTTCCTCACCTTCAAGTGTAATAAATTACACCACACTGTTAAAAATTACATATTAATAGTCCAGATCAAAGAGAAACTTCAACCTATATAAAGCTTCCCTTAAAGAAGAGCGAACCAGATCAGAAACGAGAAGCACCACTACACCCAAGAAAACAAAAGTATCAGTAATACCTAGCTGAAATAGCCCTTACCACCGTGATTCACCTAAAGGTGTACATTACTCATCGATGCTAAAACCCAGCGGTTAACCGGTTTCGATTAAAACGAAACTTTTGAAGTCTCGATTGAACCCGATCTTTTCTGGCCGTGTAATGCTACTTTTTCGTTTAATACTGCAGGTAAAAAGGAAGTCCGGTGGTTCATATGTACCAGCTTTTTTGGGGTGGTGCGGCCGCCGGGATACTCACCAGCTGGAAAACCCAAACTGGATTTGAACCCGGGTCACAGGCTAATCCCGCATACGTTATGTATGCTTGGGGGGCCTGGGTCCTAGACCAGACTAGACCACGGCCGCACCTGTTAAGGAGTAGTGGTTGCACGTCCTTTAAAAATTTTCGATAGACCGCCCTGCTTTCACTTTACCCTCAAAATGTGATGTTTTCGCCCTCAACTCTAAAATGAAAGGAAAAGAGAAATATTTCCATTTGTTAAAATGTTGTTAACAGGTGGGTATTATGAACGGGTCGAATGATGATCTTCCTGAAAAGGCATTTAAGCTTGGGCGAGAGTACGAGAAAAAATATACTGGATGCGCGCAAACGGTTATTGCAGCGATATTTGACACGTTAGGCATCAAGAATGACGACGTGTTTAAGGCTGCAAGCGGGCTGGCTGACGGGTTAGGGCTAACTGGTGACGGCTCCTGCGGAGCCCTTGTAGGTTCGTCGATGGTTATAAGCTACTTGTATGGACGGGAGAGAAAGGATTTTCATGACATTTGGAAACCTATGAAGTCGTACATTCTAGTCAAGAGGTTGCATGATCAGTTTGTTGAAGAATTCGGCTCATGCAGGTGCTATGATATTCAGAAAAGGCTTATGGGGCGGACATTTAACCTCTACGATCCTAAAGAGTTGGAAGAAGCGATAAATCATAGGATGTTTGACTATTGCTCTAGAGTCGTCGGGACGGCGGCTAAGCTTGCAACACGCATCATACTGGAGGAGGGGCTCCCGGACTCTAAGAAGACTTAACCTGTCACCTCCGCGCCAGCACCATCATTGAACGCTACGTCGCCCCCTAATATTCGCTAACATTGCTAATGGAATTGCGAGTTGAGGAAGTGCTATGCTCCCAATAGGTAAAGTTCCTAATGATATTCTAGAGAGAGTCGTCTTTAAGCGTACTGGTGCTAAGCTAGATAGGGTTGTTTTAGGGCCTGCAATAGGGGAGGATGCGGCAGTAGTAGATATGGGTGACAGGTACGTTGTGATTGCATCCGATCCTATAACGGGGGCGAGCAGCGGCATAGGATGGTACGCTGTCCATGTTAATGCTAATGATGTAGCTGTAAGAGGAGCCACCCCCCTTTTCCTTACGTTGACTATTCTCCTTCCCAAGGACGTTAGTGTTGGGCTGCTGGACGAGGTTGTTAACGACGCCCACTCTGCGGCGATGGAACTGGGCGTATCCATAGTTGGAGGACATACGGAGGTTGTCTCGTTTCTAAGCCACCCCGTGGTTTGTGGAACGATGATCGGCGAAGTCGAAAAAGGAAAGCTTGTTACCACTGGCGGGGCTAAGCCCGGAGATGTAATACTTATTACCAAACACGCAGGTTTAGAGGGTGCTTCGATAATCGCGTCGGAGCGGTATAATGAGCTGGTTGAGGTGGTTGGACGGGGCGTTCTTGAAAGAGCTAAGAGCTTCTCTAGGATGTTAAGCGTCGTCAAAGAGGCTCTCGCTCTCAATGAAGGCTGCAAGGTAACCGCCATGCATGATCCAACTGAGGGCGGCGTCATAGGGGGGTTAATAGAGCTCTCTATAGCTTCAAACGTGGGGTTTAGGGTTGACGGGGCGAAGATACCTGTTGCCGAGGAGACGAGAAGGATATGTGAAGTACTGGGGGTTAACCCGTTAAGACTCATTTCAAGCGGTGTTTTACTTGCCACCGTGGATGAGGAAGCCGTCGATGATGCGGTTAAAGCTTTAAAGGATGCTGGAGTGAAATTTAGCATTATAGGTGAAGTTGTTGATGAAGGAAGAATTATAGAAGGACCGGAGGGAAAAGTGTATTTAGGAGATGAAATAGTGGAAGAGCTGTGGGTGGCGCTCGAGAGGGAAATCGATTAGACATCCTTTTCACTCTTAATCGGACGCCACCAGCTAAACTAGAGATCATACACCGCATTTCCATAATTATGAACGGAGTATTTTTATTTTCTCTTTATCTAATGAGAAACTAACTTATGTCTGCTTTAAGGGGTTTCAGAATGGGGAGAGTTAAAGTTAGCGAAAGAACCTTAGAGCTGTGGGACGAGTTCGTATCTCCCTTCCTACCTAAGGATAACTTCCTTTACAAGCCGTACACAGATTACACCTTTAAGGGTGTTGATCGAGGGAAGGAAATAGTTGACTTATTCGGACACATTAAAATCCCCGTTAAAGGGAAAATAGTTCTCGATCTTGGACTGGGAGCTGGCGGAATATCCATAGCGTTCTCGATGAGCGGGTCAAGAGTCGTTGGAATAGATATCGAGAAGTACTATCCACGCATAGCCCAGTCATGGGCACGAGACAATAAGGTTGAGGTGGATCCCCTCCTAGCCAGCGGCACCCACCTGCCATTCAGAGACTCATCCTTCCACATAGTGGTCTGTAACGATGTGATAGAACATGTAAACAATGCTGAAAAATGCTCGGAAGAAATAAGTAGGGTACTTAAAAACAGGGGGAAACTATACATAACGTGCCCTAACAGGATCGCCCCCCTCATAGTGGCGAGAGATGGACATTATGGCCTCCCCCTCCAGTCTCTAATGCCAAAGAAGCTGGCTGACGCCTATGTTAGAGCCGCAAGAAGAGCAGTGCACGACAACGTACCCTACCAGCCAACCTTCACCGGTCTAGTTGAACGCTTCAGGAAGCTTGGAATAACCCTGTACTCCGTAGAGTTAAGCTTAAAACTAAAATCCTTCTTTGACAGCAAGGACAACGGTGTGCTTTCTAAGGTTAAGAGAGCAATAGCTAAAGTCTTCCCTGGACTCGTCGAAATATACTCTCGGCACTTCTTCCTAAAGTGGTTCACTCCCTTATGGAGGTTCATAGGAGTGAAAACCAGAGAAGGATGAGTAAGAGTCAAACCAAAGTGGATGGTGGACCCCGCGGGACTTGTCCACCCTTCAGGTTTTGAATTCGCGACCCTCCAAGGGTTCCCGCGGCCTCCCGGGTGCAAACCGGGTGCTCTCAGCGCCACAAGCTCTACCAAGCTGAGCTAGGGGCCCCGATCCTATGAAACGAATAGACCTTATTTAAGGTTTATGATAGCCTCCCACATACCTTAACCACCAACGAGTAATTGTAAAGGTTGGTGGCGGCGTCGGCAAGCTGTGTGGAGACGGATCTGCCAATAGTAAAATTTATATAGAAGTGCTGTTTCACCTGTTTGTTGACGGGAAACGTCCTGTCACTCTCTTCTTACCTTTTTGTTGGGGGAGAACTAAATCTAATAGGAGGTTAAAACATGAGCTTCTGGGAGCGAAGGAGACGAAGGCGCTTTCCCTTTGACGAGTTCACCGACTGGTTTGAAGAGTTCGAGGAGATGATTGAAGAATTCTTCCGTACATCACCTTTCAGGGATCTAGACAAAATGCTTAAAGACCTGCCGAAAACACGGTTATCAGATGGGACAGAGGTTACTGGCCCTATAGTGTGGGGGTGGAGCATAAAGATCGGGCCTGACGGGAAACCTGAGGTCCGCGAATTTGGTAACGTCCCACGTTACACGGGTGAGCCGTCTCCATCCCTAATAAGGGAGGTTAGGGAGCCCCTCGTAGACGTAGTTGAAGGTGACAAGGAGATAATAGTTGTTGCGGAGACGCCTGGAGTTGATAAGGAAGAAATATCGCTGAATTGTACTGAAGATGAGCTTGAGATAAAAGCGGGAGATAAGTATTATAAGCGTGTTAAGCTTCCAGCACCTGTTAAGCCTGATGAGGCTAAAGCAAGCTACAAGAATGGGATTTTAGAAGTGAAGATACCCAGGCTGGAAAAGAAAGGACACGGGATAAAAGTAGAGTGATCTGGATGCTCGTAAGTGGAGGTGTCAGAAGATGAGTATGGGTGGAATACCCGTCCTAATATTGAAAGAAGGATCTGAAAGGACACGTGGACGCGACGCCCAGAGATCCAACATAATGGCTGCACGCGTGATAGCTGAAGCGGTCAGGACCACTCTTGGACCTAGGGGAATGGACAAGATGCTCGTGGACTCGCTTGGAGATATTACCATCACGAACGATGGGGCAGCGATCCTAGACGAGATAGACGTGCAGCACCCCGCCGCCAAGATGATGGTTGAGGTGGCTAAGGCGCAGGACGACGAGGTCGGTGACGGAACCACGACAGCAGTAATCGTCGCCGGTGAGCTACTTAAAAAGGCGGAGGAGTTACTAGATCAGAAGATCCATCCGACGGTCATAGTGGGAGGTTTCAAGAAAGCGGCTGATAAGGCTGAGGAAGTCCTAAAGAGCATGGCTACGGACGTTAAACCAGAGGATAAAGAGACGCTGTTTAAGATTGCTGCCACGGCAATGAACAGTAAGGCTGTAGCCGGCGCTAGGGAGCACCTTGCCAGGATAGCCGTGGACGCCATACTTCAAGTTGCTGAGGAGGTTGACGGGAAGCTTGAAGCCGACAGGGACATGGTCAACCTTCTTAAGAAGCAAGGTAAGAGCCTACTTGAGACCGAACTAGTTAGGGGCATGGTCATCGACAAAGAGGTAGTGCATCCAGCGATGCCGAAGAGAGTTAAAGATGCAAAGATAGCGCTCCTAGACGCGCCGCTCGAAGTCGAGAAGACGGAGTTCGATGCGGAGATCAGGATAACAGACCCATCCCAGATGAAGATGTTCCTCGAAGAGGAGCAAAGGATCCTTAAAGATATGGTTGAAAAGATAAAGGCGTGCGGTGCCACGGTCCTCTTCTGCCAGAAGGGTATCGACGACCTAGCCCAGCACTACCTGGCGAAGGCAGGAATAATGGCTGTTAGACGTGTGAAGAAGTCTGACATGGAGAAGCTATCTAAGGCTACGGGAGCAAGAATAGTGACGAACCTCGACGACTTGACATCTGAATCCTTAGGTGAAGCTGGACTGGTTGAGGAAGTTAAAATAGGCGAGGATAAAGTGGTGTACGTCAGGGACTGCAAGAATCCTAAGGCGGTAACGATAGTTATACGTGGCGGAACCGAGCACGTAGTCGACGAGGCTGAAAGAGCACTTAACGATGCTCTTTGCGTTGTACGAGACGTGATAGAGGATCAGAAGATCGTCCCGGGCGGAGGCGCCGCAGAGGTGGAAGTTGCAAGGCAGCTAAGGAAGTACGCTGAGTCTATAGGAGGCAGGGAGCAGCTGGCGATTGAAGCCTTCGCAGACGCGATAGAAGTAGTCCCTAGGACCTTAGCCGAGAACTCAGGTCATGACCCGCTCGACGTGATAGTGTCCTTAAGGGCGAAGCACGACAAGGATGGCACAGCAATAGGTTTAAACATTCAAACCGGCGAGCCTGACGACATGGTTAAGCTTGGAGTCCTTGAGCCACTCAGAGTTAAAATGCACGCCATAAAAACAGCAAGCGAAGCCGCATCGATGATCCTCAGGATAGACGACGTGATTGCATCGAAGCCTCACAAGGAGGAGAAGGAGAAGGGTAAGGGCGGACCAGAAAGCATGCCTGGAATGGGCGGTGAATTCTAAAATCATCTTTTTCTCTCTTTCCTTAATTATTCCCGGTTCTATTCCGATTTCTAAGGGTTCCCTAAATGCTTGAAATTATATCTTAAACCAGGGATAAACCCCCACCCGTCTTCGCTGGTAGTTTATGACCTTACAGGAACCCTCTACCCTGTTTTGTCATGAAGAGGTTCTTGCTGGAACCTTACCGGATTCTCCTTCCGCTTCATTTCTCAACTTGCATCTGAGTTTATCCAACAAGTGTTGATAGGTTTCGATTGGCAGTATGTCCTTCTTAATCGGTACTTCCATTCTCATCTTTCTCATGGCTTCCAAGTTTATGATTCCAACCTTGAAATCCTCCTCTCCAACTTTGCACTCAACAGTCACCCTACCTAGCGGGTCTATCACCCTACTATGGCCAAAGAATGAAACACCTCTTTGCTCCCCTGCAACGTTAACATAAACGAGGTATGCTGCGTTCTCGAATGCTCTTACTGGAAGTACCATGTCGAAGAGGCGCTTTGAAGTTACTGGGGCAGCAGAGATATTTATTATTATATCAACGTCACAGTATCCGTATATTCTTGACGCCTCGGGAAAGGCGAAGTCGCGGCAAACTTGCAAGCCTATCCTCCCCAGCCGTGTATCGCAAACTTTCATTTCCTCCCCTGGCCTGCAGTACAAATGCTCGAAGAACACTCCCCTACCATACCTTCCAGTCGGTAGGTGAACCTTGTTGTAAACGTTAACTTTCCCGTCCGGCTCTAGGAGGATCGCACTGTTGTAAACCACCCCCCTCTGTTTTGACGGCTCTGTTGGAGCGCCGAAAACGATGTGTAGACCTGTTTTAGAAGCTAAAGATGAAAGTTTCCTTATCGACTCCCCGTCAAGTCGCTGGACACACCTGTAAAACGTTTCAAAATCCTTCCCGTCCATGACCATGTAACCGCAAAGGCACATTTCCGGGAAAACTATCATTTCCGCCTCTAAACCTGCTGCCCTCTCAATGAGAGAACACATTCTCTTAAGGTTTCCGTCAACGTCTCCACACACGCTATTGATCTGCGCTAAGGCGACCTTAAACTCCATAAATACACCTCCAAACGGCTCAGCTGAAAGAGAAGTTATAGCTGAAAGAATATATAACGTTATAAGTCCCCTCCCCCCTTCCGGCGCCAAACCTTTTTATCTCCTCCTTGCTCAGTAAGAGAAGGAAGCCCTTTAAGAACCAGCTGAACCGGGGATGCGCCTTGACTCCCCTCGAAGCCGTCGTTTGGCCATGTACATTAAGGTGTAATGGTACCTGTGTTCACTGCTATGTTAGAGGCCGCTTTCACAGAGAGCTGGGGGTAGGCGACGGGAAGCGTATCGTGGCTGAAGCGGCGAGGGCGGGAGCTAAAATGATCTCCTTCGTCGGCGGGGAGCCTCTTCTGAGGGAAGACTTGCCATCCCTCATGAAATACGCTGCAGACCTTGGAATGAAGGTTGAAGTGGTGACGAACGGCTTTCTTATGGACAGTAGGGTGGCAAGCGTCCTCGCCCGCCTCGAAGCAAAGGTGTTGTTAAGCGTTGATGGAGCATCTAAGGTAACATGTGAGTCCATAAGGGGGCAAGGAGCATGGAAAAAAATAATGACCGCTGTGGATGTTATGAACTCGGCGGGTCTAGAGTTTATCCCCGTAATGGTTATAACAGGTCTTAACGCTCATGAAGCCGGAGATTTCGTCTCTTTTTCATGCGACATTGGGGGGAAGCTGGCATCCTTCCTAACGCTAATTCCCTCTGGAGCAGCAAAGGACAACAGGCTTCTAGACTTAAGCCCTGAGCAGTTAAAGCAGTCGCTGCTCAGCATAGATGAATCAGCAGACCGTCTTTCCTACTCGGCAGAGGTCCGCTGCACCCCCTTCGCAGAAAGAATCATCACGTCAAAACATGTTAAGGTGTGGGGCTGTTACTATAACGTCATGGACCTTAATCCAGTCGGCGACGTGCTTCTCTGCGACGTTTTAGATGTTAAGCTCGGCAACATACTGGAAGATGGTGGTCCGGAAAGCTGGAAAAAGCTTTACAGCAGGAGAGTGGACATGGGCTTACTGGACTGGGAGAACTTGGAGGGTAAATGCTTAACCTGTCCTGTTAGGGGTTTCTGCCTTGGAGGATGTAGGGCGAGAGCCTACCTGGCAACTGGCTCCTTCTTTAAACCCGATCCCTTATGTCCCTTCTGAAAGCCGGCCACGAGCATTAAGCAATTTTTAGTGTAAGCTGTATTTCTCTCCCAATTGAGGTATCGTGACGCTTGTCCCAACCCCTTTAATGAACTTTGCGAATACCTCCGGGTGCTCACAGTGAATGGGGAAGACTTGCTTCGGCTTTATTCTGCTTACAACATTCTTCAGCTCGATTGGCATTATGTGGCCTGAAACATGCACACGGTACTGGGGTAGCCCGTAGTGCCTCAGCCAGTTAAGCATCTTATTGAAGTCTATCTCCATTTCTTCGTTGAACGGCTCTGAGGAGGAATACACGTAGCAGCTTCCAGGTACAGGTTTAATATCGATTAGCTCTTCGAAATCGTAGAGGGACGCAACCAGTATTACCTCTCTTTGCCTTTTTGAGACTTCATAGGCGTCAACGACGGTCTCTCCTTCTAAAACCTCCCTCTCCCACTTCTTGTATGATTTCTTCTTTTTCTTGAAGATTAGGATGTGCTCGTCTTTCACGTCTGGGATGTTGAGATGTGGGTCTTCTTTCAGCCTGCTCAGGAGGTAGGCTTGTCTCGCTGATACAATTAGCTTCCTCCCGCTTTCTTTAGCGACCTCGTAAAAAGTTCTCAGCCTGTCAATGTCTGTGCTGGCAAAGTAGGTGACTATTAACCCGTCGGTGTTACCCACTATATAGCTAAGTTTATTCTTGACCTCTACTTCGGATGAGACGTGTGCAGCCGATATGTTTGTGGCCTCCGTTACCAAAACGTCGACGTCCTCCGATGCAGCTTCATCTATGAAGTCCTCGGTTAACTCCTTCTTGGCTCCATGCATCCTGAAGTCTCCTGTGTAAACTATAGTTCCTTCCGAGGTGTGGATGATGAACCCGTATGACCCGGGGACCGAGTGGTCTACGTGAACTGGTTTAACTTCGACGCCACCCACCTCAATTTTCCTCCCAGTCCTGAACGTTTGAAGCCTTTCTCTTCCAACGCCTCCCCCAACAATCCATTTTCCCATGTTGGTAAATACATCCATCATCGTTGCCGCTGTCTCACCGCAGAAAACAGAGATCTCATCCTTAACTATGGGGACATAGCCAGCGTGGTCCATGTGAACATGGGATACTATAACCGCGTCGACTGCAGCTTCCTCCCTGTCGAACCGGTAGACGCCTCTAAGCGGTGGTATCATCCCAAGATCTATCAGTCCTTCCTCCCTTCTAGGTGATAGGAAGGGTGTAGCGTAGAACTTCCCCATTTGAGCAAATGAAACGCCGAAATCCAGGAAAATCTGTACATCCCCATCCTCAAGTAAAACCTTATTCCCTCCAACCTCCCTCAATCCACCATAGAACGTTAGACTGACCAAAGGCAACCTTCCTCCTCAGCGAGCTTAAAGCACTCCGAAACTTCCCTATCAACTTTTCTTCTCTTTCTCGGCCACCTTCAAGGTTTTAACGTCGCTTTCTATGTCATGGTATATTCTCAGCTCTAAATCCCCTTCAGGAATGGCGACGATTTTCCCGTGTACCATTTTAACCATGCAACTGGTGATCTCCGCCTCACTCACCACTTCTTCAGCAACAGTCCTTTCCTCCCGCTTTCCTCCTCTATCGATAACTAAGATCACGGTTACCCTCCAAGCCTTCCCCTCAGGAGCGACCTCAAGCTTCTGGAAGCCATCATACACGACCATTTTTTTAACCATGATCCCCCTCTCGAACTCGTTCACGCTAAAAATGCTTTCAGTCAAAACTCACGTTTTCTCCTCTAAAAAGGTTAGCTGTAAACCTCTTTAAGCTAGATCCCCTACGATAGGAAAACGTAAATCTTGCCTCGAAGAATTCTCCAGTGGAGAACCTGTTCAAAGTAGAGAGCATAGCTGGAGCTTGATACGTTGCTCCTCCTTAACGATAAGGATGAGGGAAAAACCATAGGATTCTTCGTGGTCGACGTCCATACGCACCTAGGTAAAGAGGAAGTAATGGACGGCAGAGGAGTAGCCTACCGGTCTAACACCCCTAGACAGACAATTGACTTCTACCATCGCCTCCAGTTTGAAATAAGGTCTTCCATAGACTCCTCCCCTGATAAGTATCGTTTCACACCTGCTTCCCCCCTAACTATGCCACCCCCTCCATTAAAACCATTCTACGATGCCATTGGAAGGTCATGGGGGTGGACTGTAGACCAGTTCGTGGCTTTCCCATTTAACGATTTTAGAGCCTACTCTACTAAGCCAAGCTTCCAGAAGCCTAACAACCTGATTCTAAAGCGCTCGTTGACCCTCCCATTTTCACCACGTCTTTTGGGATTCATTAGGGTTGACCCGCATGACGGTGAAGACGCCGTTAAGGAAGTTGAAAGATGTGCTGAGATCGGCGCAAGAGGATTGAAACTTCACCCGATCTCTCAGAACTTTCTAGACGAAATACTCTCGAAGAACGTGAAGAACGTCACCTTAGCCGCAGTCAACAATGGACTGCCCGTCCTGTTCGACTGTCGCTACTACGCCACAGCAGAGGACATATACCAGCTTACACAGGAAGTACGTGGAGAAGCAAAAAGAGGGGACTTCGCAATCATACTCGGCCATTCATGTATGGAATACGCGAAGGACGGACTCTACGAAATACTCGGCGACCCGAACATTTACGGTGACACGTCAGGAGTGCGAGGGGACGACATCCCCCTTTTCTTCAGGAAGCTCAAATCCCACCTTGAAGACAGCTGGTCAAGCAAAATACTCTTCGGAACAGACTACAACTACTTTACAATCCCTCAAGCCTTAGACTTTATAACCTACCTTTTAACGTGGGAATTCCATGAAGAAACGGATGCGTCTTGGATGGACATCCAGAGAATACTTGGAGCAAACGCCCTATCACTCATAAAACCATACATCCACCGTTCACGTGGTGAAATATTTTTCGCGACACTTAAAGGAACCGCACAGGACGCATTCCTAAGCTCCCTACAACGCAGGTTGAGTGAAAAAGCACGTAGGAAGGAAGTGAACAGTTTAACCTACGACCCCCTCGTCACCGGAAGAGGGAGAATAGACCCCTCAAGCTTCATTTCATCGTTTGGCAAGATGGATGGAGGGCAAATGAGAGCCATCCTTTTTAAAAAGTCCCTTCTACATCCCGAACAAGCCATGATAATATCTATCCCAATCAAACCACCATTCCTTCCAAACCTGAGAATAAGAAGCCATAACTCAAGCCAGTACTTCGAAATCGTACGGTTCTCCCTCACCAGAAAGCCGGTGGAAGCATCCTCCAGTATCGACGCCGAAAAACTGACGGAAAAAATCTGCCGTCTGTAGTTTGTTCATCCATCTTCTTTCCTCCATGCACTTATAGTTTCGTGTAAAACACTGTGAATGCGCATTTTCCTCCATTACGGGTTTTCCAGAAACTTTTTAACATTTACACCTACTAAAAGGTGTAAGCGGGGGGATGTTTTTATGTCTGTCAAACTTGAGGTCGTCAACGCAGGAGCCGCCGATGGACGTGCATTCATGAACAAGAACGACATGAACCAGCTTGGCGTCGACGACTTCGACGTGGTGGTTTTCATTAACGAGTACGAGGACTGGGGGGCCGTGCAGGTCATGTCAAGAGAAGACTGCCCTGAAGGATACATCATGATCGACGAGGACGTCCTAGACTCCGCAAACGTCTCCGAGGGAGACACCGTCACCGTCAAGAAGAAGAAAGTCACAGGTGGAATAAAATTCGTTCAGCTCGGCGTTGAACCAATGGAAGGCCAGTCGACGGAGGACGTGGTCGTGTGGGTCGCAGATCATGTAGGCGAACTAGCACGAATACTCAAAAAGAGACCCATATACAGGAACCTTGAGTTGAGCTGGCGAGACGCCGAGTGCGGCCACATCAAGCTCAGAGTCCAATCCACCAAACCTGAACTCTACGGTGAAGATGTCGGAATAGTCGACCCGACCGGGCACGAGGTAACCTTCGAGATAGTCCCCGCCTTAGACATGACGTTTAACGCCATCCTCATGATCGATGTTTCGGGCTCCATGCAAAAGAAGGACATGAAAGTTAAGAACGTTGACGGCGCAATAGAGGGACTTAGAAAAGGCATGAGAGAGACGCCTCGCCTCCAAGAATTCCTAATAGGAATGGAGGAAGGCGGCATGGTCAGCAGGATAAAGGCCGCCGCCTTAGCGACGCTGCTCTACCTCTCCCTCAAGATCGGGAGAGGATGGGGTGAAAACGTTCAAGTGATAACGTTCGCCGACCAAGTAGAACCGTTAACGATAACAGATCAGGATGGCAACACAACCACAGTAATTAAGTGTACTGGCGAGAGCAGGGCGCTCGGCCTCGAAGTTATAGGCGAGTACATATTAGAGAGGTGTCAAGAGGGAAGCGGGTTAACGTTCATGAGCGGCGCCCTAAAAACAGCAGCCGAACTCGCTGAAAGGTTCCCGCCAAACCCAAAAACAGGAAAGCCAAACCCGGTGATGTTCGTGCTCCTCTCGGATGGCTACCCTAACACTGGCGATGAGGCGGCTGGGATACCTGTTAATCCAATACCGGTGGTAAGGAACTACTTCTCCGGAAGGCCGGAGTGGGTCCTCTACACTATTGGGATAGGCGAGGCGGACGTAGAGCTCATGCGTAGGTTAGCCGAGATCGGTAGGGGTGAGTTCTTCAAGGCAGACGACTTCGGCGACCTAACACGTTGGTACGATCTCCTAGCACAGCGTTTTGCCATATCCGTTAGGACCACACCTTCGCAGTTCGCCGAGGCAAGCGAACTCTAACTTCCCGCAACCTTAGAACGTGGAAAGAAGGAATCATCATTTCCTCCTTTTTACTATGATAACCTTCTTGCTGAAGGCGTCTATTATGTTGGGTGGAAGCTCTCGCTTATTAATGTCAACCTTAGCCTTCAGGTCAAACTCCATTCTGTAGGGAACGCTGGGGGCAATCCATTCTATTGGTCCGATGTCTTTCTTTTCGTCTTTGATCTTTCCACTCCAGATTTCCTTAACGCCTAGGGGGCTCTCAGCCACTAGGCGTATCCTAACTGTTTCCTTAATTCTCTTTTCCACGAGCAAGTTAACTTTTATCTTGTCTCCTTCTCTTGTCAGCGTGGGTATAGCGGCATCCCTAACCTTGACCTTTACTAGTGGTCTTAACGGAGGGGTAACATCTACCGTTTGCGTAGCCCTCTGTTGCACGTAATTAGCCTCTTTTCCCTTGTAGCTTAAGGTGGCCAGCAGGTAGATTTTCTCCTCTACGAGCCATGGTGGAACCTCGATTTCACCATAGACATCCTCTCTTCCTTTAGGCTCTATGACCATACTAAACCCCTCCTTTCCTCCTTCCCCCGTCAGGGAGCATACCCGAACTTCTCCTCTCACCCTAACTCTTCCATCCCCGACGTTGCGCAGTCTTAAGTGGTATTTCACGTTCTCTCCCGCCTGCACGGAAGCTTTCTGGATTGTTAATCCATGAACGTTTACGGGGGGCTCGGGTAAAACTGGGATCGTAAGCTTCCTCTCGTAAACCTTAACGTTCTCCACTTTAACTTTCAGGTTCACGGCGGCCTCCTCGCCTTTAACGCCCTCCGTGCCTATGCTAATGGGGAGAACGTACCTCCCATTCGTTAACGAATACTCCTGAACGCTGGAGCTTTTAGACGTGGCTGCAGTCAGGGAAACCCTAACAGGAGTGATTACCCCTCTAACTTCAACTCTAACCTTAAACACCGCAGCATCTACGGGTACGATCGCCTTGGGGGCTTCTACTCCTAGAACCTTAACAGTCTTCCTTGCCGACAGCGGCGCCACCTCTATGATCCGCGTCTGCCCTTGGGCGACGACCACCCCGTCATAAAGTATTTCACATCTAACCCTAAACTTGCCGGCTTTGACGTCTCGGCCGGCTTTAACTTTATACGTTAATCTCCTCGAGTCGTGAACAACGATTTCCCTGTGATCCAACTGTTTAACTTCGGAGTCGACCACTAGGACCCGGACCCAGAACGGGCCAGGCAAGTCTGGGTTCAAGTTCCTTACGTTAAAAACAACCCTGCATGTTTCCCCCCACTGCACCCTGCTCTTAGATACTTTCTCGTCTAGTGCTACCTTGGGTTTAAGGGGTACATGGGAGACGTCAAGTGCACGTGAAACACGCACCCTCCCCTTACTCTTGACTCTAAAG
>Ga0190363_1001241_pt1 | contig 15103 bp, 20 predicted proteins | sample 48721867_MG_FD_161272 | JGI IMG/M metagenome (GOLD analysis project Ga0190363, IMG submission 161272) | Hydrothermal vent microbial mat bacterial communities from Southern Trench, Guaymas Basin, Mexico - 4872-18-6-7_MG | ecosystem: Environmental > Aquatic > Marine > Hydrothermal vents >... | reverse complement strand
ATAAGGATATGGGCTATGCGAGTCCGATGAGCTTAGAATGGTTAGATTGTTTAGCCAGCTAACCCTCCAATTCATCGGCGGATCGCTGCTAAGGCCTGTCTCGATAGCGTAGATGTGCTTGACCTGGTCTTCATAGCATTCCTCTAAGCTATCGACGCCTCCCCTCGCTCCGAGCATGCTCCACCAAGGGGTCCAGATGTGGGCTGGGAATATTAGGTTCCTCCAATCGAATTCGATCACGATCTCGACGAGCTCGGATGGCTTCATGTTTAGAACAGGTCTACCATCGGCTGAGACGTTCCCAAACCTGCTGAGTCTATCTGAGAGCTGTTCCGCGACCTCTAGGCTCGGCATCAAGATTACGTGATGAATTCTCCTAGCCTTACCCATATATTGGTGAACGGTCGCGACCTCGGTTTGAGCTACGAAGTAGACCTCTCCACCCATCTTGGGCTTATAGAATCCCGTCTCATCAATAGGCTCTAGATCCCTCTTAAGCTCCTTAAGCCAGCTTGGGTGGAGGGCGTCTCCCGTTCCGAGGAGGTTTAATCCCTTAAGCTGGGCGAAGCTCGCGATCTCAGGTATATTCATCCTTTGCGAGGTAGCTCCAGAATACTTGCTATGTATGTGTAGGTCTGCGATTATCCTCAATCCTCTCTCATCTCCCTAGATCTCCCAGCTCCACCTAACAACCTTCGCGAGCCTATATGCCGCTCTAGAGATTAGGGCTGGATCCATGTTCCTCCACTCAACTATCCTTTCCTCCACACTTCTCTCAAGAACCTTGAATCCCTCGGAGCTTAGCTTAAACTCTATCGTGGATGCTATCTCCTCGACCTCCTCCATGCTCCTAACCCTCTTAATCCCCTTCTCGGTTATAGCCCCGAACATGAACTGTAGCTCAACTATTCTATCTCCAATCTTTTTACGTAAGACTCTCGATGGTAGATATTCTCTCTCGATCTCCTTGATGATCATCTGGAGCTTGGCTAAATCATCCGCCTCAACCCTGAATCTCGCGGACGGGAGCTTTTCATGGACGACGAAGTATCCTAGATAGATTTGGAGACCTCCCTCGAACTCCGGCCCTCTCCTCGATATCCCATAGATTAACAGCTCTTGGCCTTCTCTTAGGAGGAATCTCTGGCTTAGCTCCGCTGGTATGGTTATTACGAGGCTGTTCCCGCTCCTCCTTATCGCGCCCCTAAAGGTAACCGTATCTTCAACCCAGCTCATCTTACCCGAGTCCTCTCCAAATCTTATTCCATAAAGACGCTTATTTAAGCTTGGGTTCCTCGATTCATAGGGTAAGCTTTTAAAACTAGAAGTTAAGGAGATTTTCGGAGAGGGCCGAACCTTGCTCCTAGCGTCGATCGACGCTCGATCTGAGGATGAATTACTCTGGCTTCTCAGATACAAGACTAGGAGGAGGATCATCTTGGCCATAGGAGATGCTGGGAAGATTAGCGCGACGGCTCTCAGGGATGGCTTGAAGATAAGCACGGGATCACTCTATTACAATCTGAGGCAACTTAGGAGGTTTGTGACCCAAGATAATGATAGAAACTATATGCTCACGGAGGAGGGTTTAAGGGTCTATAGGGCGTTGAAGGAGAAGGGCACGGTGTCATCATCCGATCTCATCGGCGAGAAGCCTCCAGGAAAATTCATGAAAGTTCTCCAAGGGGTCTTCTTCCCCCTATGGCTTTATAGCCCGCTCTATGAGCGAGTTGGAGTCACGATAATTCTCCCAGCCCTCTCCTTCATCCTCTCCTCAACCCTCCTAATCTATAGTAGGCATAGGACATTCCTCCTACACTTCTATGAGACGGCTCCGAATCCATTGGAGATAATTGGATCCCACCTCCTAAACACATTCATCCTATATGGCTTAATCACGATCCTATCGATATTACTTTCAGGAACCTTGTTTCGGAGATCTGAGGGAGAGTCATTGGCTGATAGGGTGAGGCTGATTGCGTTGGCGTCGATCCAAGATGAGTTGAAGTTTCTTCTCTCACTCTTCGTCGCCCTCCTACCCCTAATGTTCTATCCAGCGATACTCTCGGTCAATAAGCTCTTCCACCTCTCCATAATCCCGCCCAAGGGAACGCCATTATACTATCAAGTTAGAGATGGGCTCCTGATAATCGCTCAAGGAATAAGCTTACCATTCCTGACGGCCTTAACCGCCTATGGCAGGAGACTCAGCGGAACCGTGGCAGCCCTAGTCACGCTCATAGTATTCTTCATATCGTACATCTTCTATCAGATGCTGACTATCGGGGCGATCACCTAACGGTCATCTCGACTGAGACATCTTCAGGGATCTGGATCCTCATTATCTGCCTCATAACCCTTTGATCAGTTATCTGGAGATCTATCAGCCTCCTATGGATTCTGAGCTCATGCTTCCTCCAAGTGTGGGTTCCCTCCCCGCATGGAGACTTCCTTACAGGTACTATAAGCCTCCTCCTAGGGAGGGGTATAGGCCCCGAGATCTTCGTTCCAGTCTTTAGCGCTATCTCCTTTATCTCGGAGCATACTCTCTCGATCTTCTCCAAGTCCGTGCTCGTGAGCTTTATCCTGACATTCGTCGGCATCCCGATCCCTAAGTGAGGTTTTGAGAGTTCTATTAAACGATTTAGCCCTTGGAGGATACAGTCCTCAGCTCCCCGAGAGGCTGCATTGAAGCCTCTATATATCGCGCCGATCTATAGGTGTGGGCTTGCTTAGGATAGCTCTAGACCTCGACGGGGTCTTGGCCGATACGATGAGACTATGGATAAGGCTATGGAGGCGTAGAACCGGCCAGATAATAGAGTTCGAGGACCTAGATGAATGGGATTTCTGGAAGAAGCTTGGGATAAGCGAGGGAGAATTTATGGATGTGATGAACGATGCGTGGAGGCTTTGGAAGATCATGCCGCCGACCGAGGACTCGCTCTCAGAGAAGGTGAGGGAGATTAAGAGGTTCGGGAGAGTCGACATAGTCACTGCGAGACCTAGGGTGACTGAGAGATATGTCTTGAACTGGCTGAGGCTTCACGAGATCCCATATGATGAATATGTTTGGATTAGGAGTTGTAGGGAGAAGCCTAGACTAAACTATGATGTCTATATCGACGACTCCCCACTAATAGTCGATGGATGTATGAGGAGAAGGAGGCTACTCATACTCTATGATAGACCATGGAATAGGAGGGTTCAGGAGAACATCCACGTTAGGAGGATAAAGTCGCTTAGTCAAGTCTCCGAGATCTTGAGGAGGCTTAGGCGATGAGGGTAAACTATCTCAGTAAGAAGGAGACTTCGATGTTGGTCGAGAGGATAAGATCGTTGTATTGGGGTGAGGTGTTAAAAGGAAAGGTGAGGAATGCCATGGAGATAAGGGAAGATGAGATAAAGCTCTATAGGATCGGCGAATTCATAGTCGGAGAGATCGACGAGAAGCTCTACCCAGTAATCCACGAGAGAAATCTGGAGGCGTTGGACAGGCTACCTGCGATGATAGTGGATATGGGGGCTGTTCCACACATAGTCAATGGGGCTGATGTGATGAGGCCGGGGATTAAAGATTTTAGAGGAGAATTTAATGAGGGTGATTTCGTGGTCGTCAGGGATGAGAGGAATCTGAGGCCCTTGGCCGTGGCCATCGCCTTGGTGGGGCTTGAGGAGTGTAGGGCCATGAAGAGGGGGAAGGTGGCGAAGAACATTCACCATGTAAATGATAGGATCTGGAAGCTTATGAGGAGGATAAGGCATATACTCGAACGAGAGCTTTAACCTCTGATCTTTAGGAAGAATAGAACCCCGACCAGGTTTATTAGAGAGCCTATCCAGAAGACCCCCAAAACCCCCACATAGTTGTAGAGGAATCCCGCGATCATGGGGCCTGGGATGCTAGTCATACTCGTTATAAGATCCAATGATGCTATTGTGGTCCCAACCCCTCTCCCATCAGCTATCTCTGCCAAGATCTTCCTCCTAGCAGGCATATCCATAGAGCTCACTATGCCCATGAAGATCGCCGAGATCATTATTATCGTGGGACTCCATGAATATGCGTAGAACATCCATGAAGCGAAGGATGTTATAAGATGCCATGTCAAAATCCACCTTCCCCCAATTCTATCCGTTAAAAGACCCCAAGGAACTGTGGTGAAGACCATCGATAGAGTCCAAGCAGAGTTAACAATCCCTATCCCATAGTCGCTTAATCCTAGATCACTTGCGTGGACAGAGATGAAGGGGAAGAGTATGTTGAAGCCTATGGTGTGAAATATCAAGCCAATTGATAGAGATCTGAAGCTCTCATTCCCCGCTAAAAGGCTCTTCACACTCAAGGAGCCTCTTGAAGAATCGGTTGAATGTCGATCGCCTTTGAGTAGGATTGTCGGTATGATCGCCGAGAAAGATGTCATAGATGATAGGAGGAATAACGTAGTGCTTCCAAACATCTCCTTAACAGATCCGCCTATAAAAGATCCTATCACATCTCCGAGCAATCCTCCGGATAAGGCTATCCCGTAGACGACTCCCGTCCTCTTAACACCTCCCTTCTCAACCGTATAAGCCGTAACCGAGACTATGAATGATCCATAGCCCGCTCCGGAGATTAGGCACGCTATTGAGAGGATTATTGGATCTCTCGTATAGGCCATTATCGTCGCGGAAACCCCCATCAATATCAACCCGAAGGCCATGACCCTTCTCCTACCGAATTTATCAGAGAGCCTTCCAGCTGGGAGGACGACGAAGGCATAGGATAGATTGTATAGGGTCATTATGGCTCCGAGAACCTCGCCGCTGAGCATGAGATCCTTAATGAGATATTTTCCAAATAGGGGGTACCAGAGCCATGTGCTACATCCGGCTAGGAGATATGCGAGGGTTGAGAAGCCCGCGGCCGATAGGGCGCTGGTAAATCTCTCTGTGCTCAAGTTCAGCCTATTGAGACCGCTAAGGGGGGTAGAATTTGAGGATGACGAGCCCTTATCCAGTCAATACTATCGGCCTACGCTCGACTAATGCTTGGACGAGTTTCCTCCTACCGCTGTCCAAGGCCCTCCAAAGCGTTCCACGCGAGATCTTCATGAGCTTGGCTGCCTCCTCCTGAGTCCTCCCCTCGAGATAGACCAGCCTTAAGGCCTCAAACTCATCCGGTCTAAGATAGATTGGCGGGGATGGGAGCGGGTTTCCCAAGTCGTCTAATGGGGCGAAGAAGAGCCTCCCCAACCCCACTCGAATAAATCTATCTTTCGGGGGTCTGCCTCTTCCATGAACTCTCCAACGCCACCTCGGCATCCAAGATAAAGTTTCCTACTTGGAGCTTATAAAGTGAGTGATACTAATGTGCAATCGCACAAAACTTAAAGCCACCCTCAACTCCCTAAACTTGGTGAGTAACCGTGGGGTATCCATACTATCCATATAGGAGATATTGGAGATACCCATTCTACCCCATGCCATTCTATCCACCCTTCATGCCGCCATATCCGCCGAGCCCAGAGGATGAGCTCAGGATGCTTGAAGACTATAAGCGTGAGCTTGAGGCAGAGCTTAAGGATCTTGAGGAAGAGCTTAAGAGCGTCGATGCTAGGATCAAGGAGCTTAAGAAGACTCTTGGCCGAGAGAGTAAAGGTTAAATTTTGAGCAATGACACAAAAATGGTGAGAGAAGATGGGATGGGGATGGAGAGGTAGAGGTTGGGGATGGTGGTCGCCCTGGCCTGGAAGAGGCCCCTTCAGCTACTTACCACCATGGCTTAGACCAGGATGGATCTTCGGGAGAGGAGCATGCTGGTGGCTCTTCGGCTGGCCATGGGGGCTAAGATGGTGGCTACCATGGATCTATGGATACTATCCTTGGTATAGCTACTGGTGGCCATACCCGTGGACAGCCTACTCCTACTATCCATGGACGATATACGGCTACTGGCCATACACTTATCTATGGCCATACTACTGATTCTGAGGTGCGATAAACTTGTGGTGGGGCTATCCAGGCTATAGGAGGACGCCGCCTCCAGCTCAGCCTCTATCGCCTGAAGAGGAGTTGGATTGGCTTGAATCCTATAAACGTGGGCTAGAAGATGAGATAAGCCGCGTTAAGGAGGAGATTAAGAGGGTTGAGGAGGAGATTGAGAGATTGAGAAAGGAGATAGAGTCCGCGCCCCCAGAGGTCCAGCAACCCCCGGCAACCTATCCACCAGCCTACCAGCCGACCCCCATGCCCGGATATGGAATGGGATACCAACCAACCTACATGCCTGGCCCAGGCTATGGCATGGGCTGGGGTCGTGGAATGGGTTGGGGCAGGGGGATGGGTAGAGGTTGGGGGGCTATGCCTCCAGCCGCTATGCCTCAAATGCCTCAGCTCCCTCCGTTGAAGGCTGGGATGAGGAGGGTTGTCGCGGCCGTCGAGGATAATAGTGGATTAAACTCTAGGATCTCTCCAAGGTTTGGTAGAGCACCCTTCATAGCGTTCATCGATCTCGGGGATGGGGAGGTGAAGGCCATAAACATAGTTCCAAATCAGGCGGCCAATCTCCCAGGAGGAGCTGGGATAATGGTCGCCCAGTGGATCATCTCCGCTCAAGCAAGCGACGTGATCGCGCCATATCTTGGGCCAAATGTCTCGATGGTCTTCTCGCAGGCGGGTCTAAGGGTTCACTCGATTGAGCCCCTAATTCCCCTATCGGAGGCTTTGAGAAGAGCTGGGCTCATTAGATAGCCATGGAGATAGTCGTCGCAAGCGGGAAAGGTGGGACGGGGAAGACGTTTCTAGCATCAAACCTAGCCATATTGATTAACGAGAGTCTCGATGGGGCGGTCGCCGCCGACGCGGATGTGGAAGCGCCGGACCTAGTTTTAGCGATGGGAGGGGAGAGGAAGCTCTTAAGGAGTAGGGAGATCTGGGAGTCGATGAAAGCATCCATAGACTACAGGCTCTGCAATAGATGCTTGAAGTGCGTCGATGTCTGCATGTTCGATGCGATAAGATTAGTCGATGGCGAGCCTAGGATAATCGAGGAATTCTGCGAGGGATGTGGAGCATGCGCCCACGTATGTCCAGCAAATGCGATAAGCTTTAGGAGGACGAGAACCGGTCGAATATACTCCGTCGAGACCACGGCCGGCGTGAAGACCACAACCGGAGACCTCGAGATAGGTGGGAGAAATACCGGAGACCTCGTCTACCTCGTTAGGGAGGAGGCGAAGGAGATCGCGAGAGGAGACCACGTGAAGAATATAGTCATAGATAGCGCACCCGGAATCGGATGTCCCGTGATCTCAAGCCTATCCGGAGCAGATTTATTGATAATCGTGGTCGAGCCGACCCCACAGTCCCTTAATGGCGCTAAGAGATTGTTGAAGATCGCTGAGTCATTTAAGATGAAGGTAACCTATGTCGTGAATAAGTTCGATCTAAATGAGGAGTTCCTCAAGGCAATAGACTCCGAGCTTGGATTGGAACGCGTTGGGAGGATACCATACGACTCCGAGGTTCCATCATCATACTCGATGATGAGGCCGATAGCCATCCATGGAATGGATACGAGGGCTGGAAAGGCATTAAAGGAGGTATTCGAGAATCTGGAGAGCTGGATAACTTGACCAAGATAATCTCAGTCGCCGGCGGGAAGGGTGGAACCGGGAAAACGTTTGTGGCAGTTAACCTAGTATACATGCTAAATCGAGAGCATAAGACGCTCCTAGTCGATGTCGATGTAGATAATCCTTGCACGAGGTCATTCTTTAAGACGAGACAAGTCTGGGAGAAGAAGGTGTTAGAGTTTAGGCCTAGGATAAATCAAGATCTATGCAGGCTTTGTGAGACATGTGTGAGAAATTGCCCGGAACACGCCCTAGTGATGATCCCGGGAAAAAAGGTGATATTGGTTGGAGAGCTGTGCGCTGGATGCGGGGTGTGCAGACTTGTATGCCCCTTTGACGCGATCGAGGAATCTTGGATCGAGGGAGGAGCCATTAGGGGATATGAGACCGAGGATGGGATTGATCTAGTCGTCGGAGAGCTCCAGCCGACCTGTAGGAGAAGCCCGGTCATGATCCTGAAAACCTTGAATGCCGTGAAGGATCTCATGGGAAGATATGGATATGTCGTCATGGACGCCCCTCCAGGAGCGGATGCTGGAATATACTCGATAATGGATTACTCTAAAGTCACCTTGGCCGTGACCGAGCCGACCCCCCTAGGCCTCATGGATCTCAAGAAGATCTATAGACTATATCAGAAGTTCTTTCAAGGTAGGAAGAGGTTCATGGTGATCGTCAACAAGTATGGCCTACCCGGCGGCTCAGATCAAGAGTTAAGGAGATTTCTCGACGAAAACAGGATAGCTTGGGCCACCATACCATACGATGACCTAATTGTGCGAAGCTATATCGCCGGAGAACTCATAGTTAAGACTCACCCCAACTCGGAGGCAGCTAACTCGCTAAAAGAGATCGTTAGATTGTTGGAGAAGGAGATATAAGGTTGAAGTACTCTGGATTTTGAGGATTGAGCCGTAAGAAAGCGGTCAAGTTAAAGATAGTGGATCATAGACATTGCGTGACATGTGGGAAGGCTATCCCACCCGATAAGAAGTTCTGCTCAGAGGAGTGTAGGATGAAGTATGAGGAGGCTAGGATGAGGGAGAGGAGAATGAGGAAGATGCTCTGGATAATATACGCTGTGATGATAGGCGCGCTCCTAATAATGATCATGCTTAGAGGGATGATCCACTAATATGGCCTATCCTTAAGCTTGAGTAGGTAGGCGATGAAGTTCGTGGATAGGTGGAGTATCACGGTGATTATCAGGATGCAGGCAAAGATGATGGGATCAAACCAGTCTGGAACCCCGTAGATGGCCGTTGACACGATTAAGGCGATTATGAGGAAGCCGAGCTGATCCAATCCAGGGGCCAGCTCTCCCCTCTTCAACCCAATCCTCCTCTTGATGAATGAGCCGAATATGTCTCCGATCATCGCGCCCACACTCAAGACCATCGGCTCGGAGATCGATCTAAATCTCCCGAGGTTTCCAGCTAGATATAGGATCACCCCGATTAGAGTTCCTCCAGCTATCCCGAAGAGGAGTCCCTCCCAGCTCTTTCCATCTCCCAAGATCCTCCTACCATCCCATGCAGATCTGCCGCCGTCTATCGGAGTGGTCTTCTTCAGAATCTTGGCGAATGGGACGGGTGTAGCGTTGGCCACGTATGCTGGGAGGACGTAGATGAGCGCCGATAGGATTTTTCCGAGCATCCCTTCCCACGACTCAGCTCTAAGCCGACCTCTTAAATCTACCCTAAGTTCTCTGAGTAACTCGCGAAGACTCCCTGAGAATATATCCCGTAAGTCTAAGAGGGGAGAATTTATTGAGATGCGGCTAAGCTTGGAGACCGTGCGATGGAAGTTTTGGAAGAGGGATGAGGTGAAGGTTGTAAAGCCGCTGTCCAGGAGGATAGATGAACTTATCGTGAGGCTTGAGAATATTAGGATGAGGCTTAAGAGGAGGATAGATGAGCTTAAGCTGAGGGATAGGGAGCTATTCGAGCTTACGGTTAAGGCGAAGATGGAGGGAGATCTTGAGAAGGCCAAGATATATGCCAACGAGCTATCGGGGTTGAGGAACATGCTGAAGAGAACAATCTACAGTGACCTACTCCTCGAAGGAGTCATAAACAGGATCCAGATAATTAGAGAGTTGGATGAGGTCGGGGATGTGATAGCCCCTGTTAGAGAGGTCTTAATGAACGTGAGGAGGAATCTGAGGGGGATCGCCCCAACGATCTCGCAGTCAATCTCGAACATAATAGACTCGGTTGAATCCCTCTCATATGAGCTTGGAACCATGAGCGATGTCTACATCCCAGAGAGAACTTTGAGCAGAGACGCTGAGAAGATTTTAGCCGAGGCGAGCGCGGTGGCCTCTCAAAGAGGGAAGAGGGAGGATGAGCTTAGGACTGCTTAGCGAGATCCCTCAACACCTTCTTCGATAACATATCAGCTCTCCTCAATGCTTCAGGATACCTTGATCCGAGGATGGAGATTATCTTGGGAATCTGATCCACCCCAACCATGTATCCCGGGCTTGCATAGAATTTCCTCGAACCCCTAGGCTTAAACCAGTATCCGAGAACCTCTCCCTCAACAAACACCCTTCCAAAGTTTTCTCCAGGCTCCTCCTCACCCACTAAGAGAGATTTAGCCAAGCCTATCGCAGGCTTATCCAAGATGAATCCAAGGAAGACGGCGAGTCCCATCCTCCTCGGATGGAGGATTCCATGAGCGTCAACGAGCAATAGCTGCCAATCATCAAACTCTTTAATGAGCTTGAGCATCGGCGGCCCCTCTCTAAGGAATAGTAATCCAGGGACATATGGGTATGGGGGCTCGCATATCATGGTCTTCTCATCTAAGACTTCTCCTTTCATGGGGCTCCACTTGACGGCGGCCACGGCCATAAACCTTCCCCGATACGCTGCATCCACGCAAACTAGGTTTTTAAGCTCTTCAAGCCTTAGCCTCCTCTCAACCTTCAAGATTCTTTTAATGGCTTTCTGTAAATCTATGAAGAATTCTTCGAGCATCTCGTTCCGCTCCATCTTCACAAGATCATCTAATTAATCCATACTTATCTCTTAGTAAATCCTTATGAACTCCTCAGCCCAAGTATTCGATGAAATGAAGATAGCTATAATGAGTAGATGGAATGCTACATGCGGCGTAAGCCTTCATGCGGAGATCATTGGTAGAAAGTTTAGGGAGCTTGGACACGATGTCGTGGTCTATGCTCCAACCCTTGAATCCGCGAACGCAGATTGGCATCATAGACATATAGATGTAGTTGATGAGCCATGGGTGCGCAGGGTCTTCGACGAGACCGATGAGTATCTCTATCCAGCTGGGGGGAGTATAAAGTCGGATGAGTTGCTCAAGGAGGATTACGACGTATTCATCGTAGAGTCGGTTAACAGATTTCCCGTCTACGAGTTCAAGAAGATAGCGTCTAAAATTAAGGAGAAGGCTCCGCTGATACTCGTGATGCACCTCGGATATATACGGGACACCGATCCATTGATGGAGATAGATTGGGATAAGATAGTGGTCTTCGACAGAAGATACGTCGAGGAGATATTCTCGGTCTATGGGAGAGGGGTTGAGGAGAAGATCGTAGAGATCCCCTATCCATGCCCCATCATCGATGTCGAGCCGATTAGGCCAAAGTCTTTAGAAGGTGAGTTCCTCTTCTTCACCTTCGGCAGGCAGCCCGTGATGGAGTATCTCGACTATGTTCGCGCCTTAAGGAGGCTCTCCGAGAGATACGATTTCAAGTATTTAGTAGTTAGAAGTGATCTCAAGCTTCCGTTCAGGGATGGATGGATGATTCAGAGGCTTGAGAGACCTGAGATGAGAATGGTGCATCGATATCTGAGAGGCTCGGATATACATCTTCTTCCAAAGGGCGAAAGCAGGGGGGTCGTGATCTCCTCGACCCTCACTCAAACGATCTACACTGGAACTCCCACGGTCGTCCCGGATACACGGCACTTCGAACTCATACCAGTTGACAAGGATGGGTTCGGCCCGATAGTGAAATATAGGGTTGGCGACACCCATGACCTTGAGAGGAAGTTATCGGTTCTAATAGAAGATGGTGATCTCAGGAAGAGGATCTCGAGGGCTGCGAGAGAATATGCCAAAAAATATAGTGATGATTTTGTCGCCAAGAAGTTTTTGGATCTCATCAGATCTTTAGGGGCTTGATGTCAGTAGATCCTCCCCTTATCAAGCTCCGCCATCAAGTTGTTTAATGAGAGTATTCCCAGCCCGATCATGTAGTCCGCCGCACCATAGCTTATCACCACTTCATCCTTGCTTATCTTGACTGCTCCACATGGAAAGATCGTTAAGGGCCTGTCTCCGATGAGCTCGTAGGGCGTGGTCGGCTCCATTATGTATCTGGGGGTGACCGCTTCTAAGACGACTTCATCATCCGATAACGATAGCTGAGCCGCAAAGACCCTATACACCAATCGCTCTCTATCGGTGGCATGGATCAGGGTTATGAGCTTCTTATCTCCCATGTTTACGAGTGGGGTGGCCCATCCAAGCTTGCCCTCAAACGGCATTACATCGAGTACCTCGACCGCATCAACGATCTCTATCTCTTTGATCCTCATCTCATCCGTTGATAAAATCTTTGGATCAAGCTTGCTTACCACGAGCCTCAAAGTGTCATCGATTAGATGTGGTCTATGGAGGAAGTAGAGTCTCCCATCACCCATCTCATGGAGAAAGGCGTCTTTGTCGGTTATTATCCTACCGAAGACATTTGCAGATGGTATGAATACGAAACGCTTAATCCAATTTCTGAGGGTCTCATCATAGACCGCCGTCACGGGCACAGTCCTATTCACCCTGATTGGGGAGAAATAGTTTATCGATCTACCGGTATAAGTCATATACAGCTTGCCACGGACCTTGTAAACCCTTGGATCCTCGGTTCCCCAAACATCGTATTTCGTCGATGGATAGATGATTATTCTCCCAACATAGCTGTTTATGTTTACGTATCCGTTGAAGAGGTCGTGGAGCGGGACCTCGAACTCGATTATGCTGCTGACATACATGTAGTATCCGAGGATTATCCTGGCATAGATCTTTAGAACGTCCTCTTCTTCATCATAGGTCACACTCGCGTTGAAGGCGGTTATCGGATGGCTCACGGGATAGTTGTGGATGGTTATCCTGTTAGGGCTTATCACCCCATATCTTCTAACGATATCCTCGGTTTCATTTCTCCTGATCCTCTTAGCTTCTTCAGATCCAATAGCTCTCTTAAATCTAAGGCTGGCGATCACCATTTAGTCACAGACCATATCCAGAGGCTGTCAGCCTATAAGTTTTTCCGTCAACAATTTTTAGTCTCCCAAACGAATCCCCTATGGTTGAGTGGGCATAGGATAGATCTTGAAGAAATCGGAGAATGGGTTAAGGCCGGGGGATTTAGGAGGATCTTAATCCAAGCTCCTCCAGGCTTATGGCCAGAGGCGGCGAGGATCTCGGAGTTCTTGGAGAAGAATGACATTGAAGCGATAATCCATGGAGGTAGCTGTTGGGGTGGATGTGATGTAGCATATCTCGAGGCCAAGTCTCTGAGACTCGACGCGATAATCCACATGGGCCATTCAAGGTTCCTAGAGAGGGATGAGATCCCCACTTACTATCTTGAATGCAGATACATGGACCCAGAGCCTCTTAGATCGCTACTGAGAAAGGTCGGGGATCGGCTCGATGGGTTTAGGAGTATAGGGGTGGGCTTAACCGTTCAATGGCTAGACTTCCTAGACGAGTTTCTAACCGGGCTACGAAATCTAGGGTTCGAGCCCTATGTCGGCGAACCAATGGGGGTCTTAAGATATAGGGGGCAGGTGCTAGGATGCAATTATCGTCCTCTCTTAAGGCTTGAAGAGGTGGTGGACTGCTATCTAGTGGTCGGGAGCGTATTCCATGGCCTTGGGCTAGCGCTCCAAACGAGTAAGCCCACCTATGCAGGAGACCCGCATACCCAGAAGATCGTGAAGCTTGAGGAGCGCGTCAAAAACCTCCTAAAATCTAGGTATGGCCATATTCAAGGATTCAAGAGGGCACGGCGAATTGGAGTGCTATTAAGCGTTAAGCCTGGTCAGAGGAGAGTTAAGCTAGCCATGAAGCTGAAGGAGCTGATTGAGGAGGCCGGTAAGATCCCGGAGGTCGTCGTGGTGGATGATGTGAGAGAGGACTATCTACAAGACCTCCCCCATGAAGCCTTCGTTAACACCGCTTGCCCAAGGCTCTCGATAGAGGATCAAGAGAGGTTGAGGAAGCCCCTCCTACTACCCATGGAGGTGGCCGTCGCCCTTGATAGGGTGGGCTGGGAAGAGATTATTAGAACTCCAAGCTACATGGCCATGGAGATACCTTTATAGCTTCATACTCCAGCGAGAAAGCTCCAGCCGACGACTTGAAGGAATAGCTTATAGATAGATTTATTGAAGATATCTCGAAGTGAGATGGTATTCTTGAGGGACGGCGACCTAGCATCTCCGGGAGAGCCGATATGCGTCGCGGAGGAGTATATGCCTGGAGAGAACGTTGAGCTCGATAAGGGGGGAGTCGTGGTCTCGATCCTCAGGGGAAGGGTGAGCTATGATAATAAGAGGAGAGTTGTTAGAGTTGAGCCCCTAAAGCTCGTCGAGAAGCTTAGGGTCGGCGATAAGGTGCTGGTCGAGGTTAAGGAAGTCCAAGATAAGATAGCGATAGCCAGCATACTATCGATTAATGGAAGGCTTATCAAGCATCCGAGGACCGCAGTCATCCTCCCAAATCCTGGGATGAGGAAGACCATGGATCAATATGTTGGAATAGGGGATCTGGTGGTGGCCTCGGTGGTTACGACCTTCATGGGGATCATCGGGCTGTCCATATGGAGGCAGGATCTAGGGGTGGTGTTGGCGAGATGCGATAAGTGCTCTGGGATGCTGAAGAGGGTTAGGAGGAGATTGGTCTGCGTGAGATGTGGGAGAGTGGAGAAACGTAAAATAGTTCCACAATATGGTAGCATAGCATACCTAATCTCCATGATGGGGTGAGGAGATGGAGCTCAGGATAATAAGAGTTAGGGATGACTTCCTAGAGCTTGAAGCCCTAGAGGAGGATCCAGCCTTCTTCGACTCCCTAAGCGAGCTCATCCAAAAGCTCGATGGGGTGGAGTATGCTGGGATAACGATAGAGCATCCATTAACGAAGAAGATAATCATGAGAGTCAAGACGGATCCCTCGAAGATAAAAGCCGTGGACGCCGTGAAGAGATCTATTCAAGAGCTGAAGGAGATATCCGGAGAGCTTAGAGAAGCTTTCGAGAAGCTTTAACCACAGAGCTTTTGAATCTAACGTTATAATATCGAGACCTCGAAAGATTGTTGGATGACCGAGGTGTTCGTTGGAACATCCGGCTGGATGTATGACTGGAATAGAGGCGGAACATTCACCTGGTATGTTGAGAACTCAAAGCTCAACGCCGTCGAGTTAAATGCGTCATTCTACAG
>Ga0190363_1001240_pt1 | contig 15123 bp, 15 predicted proteins | sample 48721867_MG_FD_161272 | JGI IMG/M metagenome (GOLD analysis project Ga0190363, IMG submission 161272) | Hydrothermal vent microbial mat bacterial communities from Southern Trench, Guaymas Basin, Mexico - 4872-18-6-7_MG | ecosystem: Environmental > Aquatic > Marine > Hydrothermal vents >... | reverse complement strand
TCAAAAGTCTTGTAGGTTCTTTTGGTAATGGTTTCTGAAATTCGCGCTCCAAACAAAAGAGAAGCCAAAAACCATTTAAAGATTTCGTCTTTATCTTTTGTTTCTAAGTTTATTCCTAATTCCTTGGAATAAAGAGTGCTATATTTTTTAGTAAACTTTTAAGATTCATCACTAAATGATTGTTTTATTTTTAAAAAAATTTTCAATTTCTTTTTTAATTTTTTTGAAGTTTTCTTTTTTTAGATAAAAAATTTTAGTATCTTTTCTTTCTTTTATTTTATCGCAAAATGGATTTCTTTTAAGCATTATTGTGCCTAAAACCTTGTTTTCTGAATTTAAAGCTTTTAAAACTGCTTTTTTAAATTTTTCAGAAAAAAGTTCCATTTTGCCAATTTCATCAATTAAAACAATTTTTTTCTCTTTTATCGCCTTCTCTAAGGCTTTGACTCCGATTTCTTCAAGGTCTTTTAAATTAACTCGGTATTTTCCCACCTGATATTTACTTTTAATTTTAATATGAGCCAAAATCCCTTCTTTTTTATCTAAAGTTTTTATCTTAAAGCCAACTCTTTTTTCTTTTTCTCTTATCTCCTCAGTATAAAAACCAAAAATTTTTGAATTTAATTTTTTTGAAATCTCTTTTATTAAAGTGGTTTTTCCACAGCCAGGTTTTCCAGTAACAAAGATATTTTTAATCATTTTAAAAATTTAGAAATAAAATAAAAAATTAAAGAAAGAATAACGCTAATTAAAATACATGTGGATAAAGGAAAATAAAAAGTAAAGTTTTCTCTTTTAATATAAATATCGCCAGGTAATTTTCCCAAATAAGGAATTTTATGAGAAAAAGAAAAAATTAGACCTAAAATAACAAACAAAATACCAATGAAAATTAAAATTCTTCCTAAAGAGTTTATCATTTAAAAAATCTTCTCCAATAATTATTCAGACATTTTTCTTTATGATTAGAGCCGAATTTAAAACATCAAGTTCTCTAAAATTTATCAATAATCCAATAATTCAATAAATCCAATTGCTCTTGCCAAATTAATTTCGAGAAATCCTCAGGTTTCATTCTTTGTAAAAATATTTTGCTTCCCAAGTGGTTATATTCGTGTAAAACTATTTGCTCTTCCAACTCCCTTTCGAGTATCTTTTTCTTCAATCAAACAAGAAAAACCCAATCTGACTGAAGATCTTTTCTAAAAGCAGTATTGTCGTAGATAATGGTAATTTTCATTTTGGATTGTTTTTTGGGTTATTTTTATAGAAAAAGAAGGAATGGAAAAGGATATTAAATAAATGCCCTTATTCTAATGTTCTCAAGAACTTGAGAACTACTTCTCCTCTTTTTGTGAGACGATGACGGACGCTTGACCCAGAAGATCTTTTCATTACCAAACCAGCGATAGTCAATCGCCGAATGTGGTCAGCAACAGTTTTAAAATTAACATTAAGTTTTTCAGAGATTTCTACCACTGAAAGCTCAGGATATTTTTCCAAAAGTCTTAATATCTCAATCCTTCTATGATTTGAGAAACCTCTAACAATTCTTTCCAACTGGCGATAGTTATACTTTTTATTGAGCGATAATTTCATATGATTACATATTAATTATTTTCATATAATCATTCTGATGTTCTTAAGAACTTAAGAAGGTGCTTTATCAGGATTGTCAGGATTATCAACCAATCTGACCTCCTTCCTTTTTACTGTAAATAATCCTTCTTTTTATTATAAGCAAAATCAATTAAAATAACAATTACTGAAATTATTATGGCTAAAAGTAAAACAGCAAAAGCAGTTAAAGCACTTTCTAATAGTTTTGGTTTTAGTATCAAAATCAAACCTAAAAATGAAATCATAAAACCTGAAATTAACTTTAACCTTCTTACCCAGAGCTGACTAAAAGTTTTCTTCCCCAAAGTAAAAGCAAAAATTAAAACTATTGCAACCAAAGGAATAACATAAACTAAATTATAAAAAATTAAATAAAGATAATATTTAAAGGAAGGTAAATTTTTTAAAGTTAAGATTCGAGTATAAACCATTGGAAAACCAAAAGTACATAAAAGTTCATAGATGTTTACAGTGGCAGCGATAATTGTAGTGCCAAAAATTAAAGCCAAAGTAGATTTTGCCAAACTTAAACTTTTTACTCTTTGAATAAATTTCTCTTTATGACTTTTTGGTAAAGTTAAAGAAATTCCTTTTTGGAAAAGGAAATAATCTTTTATATTAATAATACCGGCAAAAACAGCAATTAAACCGGCAATAATAGTTAAAATGCTAATTTTCCCACCTAACTGAAATACATTAAGTAAAACTGACATAAACAAAAAGTAAAAAAGAGCTGAGAAAAATACAAAAATACTGCCTGTTAAAAGAATTTTTCTTCTTGCTCCAGCCAAACCAATTAAAGCAGCCAAAAGAAAGGTTAAAACAAAAAAGGCGCAGGGATTGAAACCATCTGCTAGGGCAATCAAAAAAGTTAAAATTGGCAAAGAAAATTTTTTAGTTTCTATTTTTCCGACAATTGGAAATTCAATCGTTTCTTCTTCGGATTTTTGAACACTTTCTTGCACTGAAGTAGCTTTGCTTTCTGGTTTTATTTTCTCTTCAGAAACAGCTGGTTGAGTTTCTTCGCTTAAAGCTTCATTTTTAGAAAGAGTTATCTTTATAGCATGGTCAAATTCAGCATAAGGAACAAACCCAGAACTCTGTGAAAAAGCCATTCCAGAAAACTCAACCCTTTGAGGCTCAACAATATCAAATACTTTATTTACTAATTTCTCAAAAAGATTTTTAGTAAAAAGGAGTTCTTTTAATTCTTTTTGAGTAAATATTTCTCTGCCAATTGTTTTTGGGGGATCTTCTCCGTTCCATTGAAAAAGCCATTCATTTTCGCTTAATTTAATCAAAACTCTTTGATTTACCCAGATTTTTGGAAAAGCTGGAAGTTCGGTTAAATCAAGATTTTCAAAAGAAACTGATTTATCAATTAGAGGACAAAAGTTAAACTTTTTACTTTTTATATCTTTTTCTCCGGTTGGAACATCAATTCTCCCCAATTTAATATTGTTTCTACTAAAAACCAATTGAGGGACAGCTGCTTGGGTTTTGTAAGCTTTAGTATATTTGCCAAAAAACTGGGAGTTTGGATCTTTCCAATCACCTGCATACCATCCATATTCAATAATTACTAAATTGGGATATTTTTGGGGCCATTCGGTTAAAACAATCGGATCAGTATGAGCACAATTAGGACAGCCAATAAAAGTAAAATAAAAAGCACAAAAATAGTTTTGAGCAAAAACTTTCAAAACAGGAAAGAGGAATAAAATTAAAAATAAAACGATGGAAACTCCTCTTTTCATAATCTAAAATTATTTTATTATTTTTGATGATTTTTTCAACCAAAATTTCTTTAAAATTGCTTCGTTTTTTGTAAACTTTGTGAATAAATTTTCTAACCTTCTAAACTCGGAGGTTTCACTTTGTAAAAAACTCCGGGGCTAGGATTCGAACCTAGATTACCAGGGCCAGAACCTGGCGTCCTACCATTAGACGACCCCGGAATAATTAAATTATAGCAAAAAATTCCCTTATTTTAAAGCTCTCGAACTCTTTAACAGCTCGATTGCTTTTTTAACTCGCTCTAAAGATTCTTTTTTGCCAAATACCCAAAGAAGTTCCGCTGGTGATGGAGAAGCTTCTTTTCCAGACAAAGCAACTCTCACCGGCCAGAAAACATCTCCATTTGTTAAATTCTCTTTTTCAACTACTTCACTCAAAAGATTTTGAAGGTTTTCAATAGTCCATTTGGCTGAAGGAAATTTTAAAAGATAGATCAAGGCCAAAGAAAGGCCTTTTAAAGTAGCTTCTTTATTTGATTTTTTAAAAATTAAAATAGAAGGAGAAAAGGATGGTCTTGTAAAAAAATAATCGGCAAGCTCATCAAATTCAGAAAGTTTTTTAAGTCTGTCTTTTATTACATGAATAATTTTTTCTAAAAACTTATCACCTGCTATCCTTTCTCCTTTATATTTTCTTATAATCTTTACCAATTCTTTATCACTTTTATTTCTGATATAGTAACCATTTAAATACTCAAGTCTTTGAAGATTGAAAATAGCAGAAGACTTTCCTACTTGATTTAAAGAAAATCGTCTTATAAGTTCTTTTAAAGAAAAGATCTCTTCTTCTGTTTTTGGGTTCCACCCTAAAAATGCCATAAAATTAATCAAAGCATCGGGTAGATATCCTTGTTTTTTAAATTCTAAAATAGATAAGGCTCCATGTCTTTTGGAAAGTTTTTTCTTATCAGAACCAAGAATCATCGGTAAATGAGCAAACTTAGGGGGTTTCCAGTTAAAATATTTATAAAGCAAAAGATGTTTTGGAGTGGAAGAGAGCCATTCATCTGATCTTATAACCCAATTAATTTTTGATAGATGATCGTCAACTACCGAAGCTAAATGATAAGTTGGAAATCCATCTGATTTAATCAAAATTTGATCATCGATTAAAGAAAGATCAAATTCAATTCTTCCGTGTATCTCATCTTTTACTGTAATTTTTCCCTCAAGAGGAACTTTTAATCTTATCACCCATTTCTTTTTTTCTTTTAAATATTTTCTTATTTCTTCTTCTTCTAAATTTCTGCAATGTCTATCATAGGAAGGAGGGAGACCTTTTAATTCCATTTCTTTTCTAATTTTTGAAAGCCGCTTTTCTGAACAAAAACAATAATAAGCTTTTCCTTCTTTTACTAATTTCTTAGCAAACCTTAAATAAATTTTTTTTCTTTTAGATTGAACCAAAGGTCTCTTATCCCATTTTAAACCAAGCCATTTTAAAGCTTCTTTTATTCTTTTCTCAGAGCCGGGTACAATCCTATCTCGATCAGTATCTTCAATTCTTAAAAGAAACTCTCCTTTTTTACTTTTAGCAAAAAGAAAATTAAATAAAGCAGTTCTTGCACCTCCGATGTGAAGTTCTCCTGTAGGTGAAGGAGCAAATCTGGTTCTAATTTTATTTATTTTCTTTCCCATATTTACTCGGAAACGGCATTTTCTATATGATTAATTTGCCAAGAACCATCAGAATTTAAATAAATCGCAATTACATCTATCCTTAAATTAATATTTTTTATTCCCTTATCCTTTAAATAAAAATAAGCTAATTTTTTAAGCTTTTCTTTTTTTCGATAATTCACCATTTCTTCAGGACTACCTTTTTCGACATTCCTTTTTGTTTTCACTTCAAAGAAAATTAAAGTGTCTTCTTTTGAGTTCGACTTTCCTATTAGATCAATTTCACCAATTTTACATTGCCAATTTTTTTCTAAGATTTCAATCCCCTTTTCTTTCAAATAATTTAAAGCTATTTCTTCCCCTTCTTTTCCTAATTTTTTTCTAAAATCGATCATTTTAGTTTAAAATTCTTTCGATGAATTTTAGAAATCCCATATTTTTTTATCATCATTTTATGAAATTTTGTTCCATAACCTTTGTTTTTAGCAAAACCATATTGAGGAAATTTCTTATCATATCGCTTCATTAATGTATCTCTAAAAACTTTAGCTATAATTGAGGCACAAGCAATTATTGGACATTTTTCATCTCCTTTGATAATAGGGGTTTGAGGTAATTTAAGATTTGGCAGAAAAATAGCATCAATAAATAAATGATCTGGTTTTTTACTAATTTTGATTAAATTTTTAATAGCTCTTTCTAAAGCTAATTTAGTTGCTTTTCCTATTCCTAATTTTTCTATTTCTTTTAAGGAAGTTTTTCCTATCGACCATTTTAAATTTTGTTTAAGAAATTTTGCAATTTCCGCTCTTTTTTTTGGAGACAATTTTTTTGAATCAGGGAAATTAAATTGCTTAAAATTCTGATCTGTCCAAATACCTACTGCAGCAGCAACCACTGGTCCAGCTAAAGCTCCTCTTCCTACTTCATCAACACCAACTAAATAAAATGCCTTTTTACCTTTTTTCATTTAGTTTCTTTTTTAATCTTATGCTTTTTCTTTCTCTTAAAAAGTAAAGTTTCGCTCTTCTTGTTTTCCATCTTTTTAGAACTCGAACTTTCTCTAAATTCGGAGAATGTAAAGGAAAAGTTTTTTCTACACCTACCCCATGGGAAATCTTCCGAACTGTAAAACTTCCTCCTGCTTCTTTTTCTCTTCTTTTTCTGATCACTATCCCTTCAAATACTTGGGTTTTCATTTTGTTTCCTTCCTTTATTTTAAAATGAACAGCAACCTCGTCTCCGACTCTGAAATTAAAATTTTTTTCTTCTGCCATGTTTTACTCCTTTTTAGCCTCTATTAAAACTTGGTTTCCTAATAATTCTTTAATCGACCTTTTAAAATCTGGAGTGTATGCTACCTTAAAAGATGTTTTTATTTTTTTACTAATGCCATTTTCGCTAATAGACAAAATAAGTTGATACTCTCCTGGAAATTTTGCTATTATTCCTTTCATTTTTTCTAAAAGTTTAAGATTTAAATTAGAGGGGATTGTTAGATATAATAATTTATTCTCTGAAGAAGGAATAAAAGGAGCTTCTTGAATTAAATTAGGTTGAAGTAATTCCACTTTCTCACAAAGAATTTTTGGCTCCTCTTCTTTAAAACTTACAATACCTTCGGTTAAAATAGACTTCCCTTCGGTCCACAATTGTTTTGTTCTTTCATATAATTTCGGGAAAACTATTAATTCAATAGAATCTTCTAAATCTTCTATTTTTACAAAAAGCATGGTCTCTTGAGATCTTGTTAAAATTCTTTTAATCTCTGTGATTACTCCTGCAATTCTAACGCGTTTCTCGGTAAATTCCTCATTTATTTTAGAAATAGCTAAAGTATTTTTCTCTAACCAATTTTTATATTCTTCAAGTGGATGTTCTGATAAATAGATTCCTAAATATTCTTTCTCCCACATTAATTTTATTTTTTTCGAAACAGGAGTTGCTTCCTCTAAATTTAAAGAAGGTGGTTCAGAAGAAATTTCAGCAAAAATATTCAACTGAGAAGAATCCTTTAATCTTTTTGAATCTCTAGCAAATTGAAGTAAATTTTCTAAATTTAAAAGTAATTTATTTCTATCAAATCCAAAACAATCTAAACTTCCTGATTTAATTAAGCTTTCTAATATCTTTTTATTCATTAGATTAGAGGTCCTTTCAAGAAAATCTTCTAAAGATTTAAAACTTCCATCTTTCTTTCTTATCTTAACGATTTCTTCCACCACTCCTTGACCTATATTCTTAATAGCAGATAAAGCAAACCTAATATCAAATGTTTGAGGATCAACAGAAAAATCAACAAAACTTCTATTTATATCAGGAGGTAAAACTTTGATAGAAAGCCTCTGACATTCTTTAATCTCAAAAGCTATTTTATCCAAATCATTCATATCAGAAGTTAAAAGAGCTGCCATAAAGCAAGCGGGATAATGAGCTTTTAAATAAGCCGTTTGGTAAGCTATGGTTGCATAGCAAGTAGCATGAGCTCTATTAAAGCCATATCCAGCAAATGGTTCTATAAAATCCCAAACTTTTAAAGCTATCTCTTCACTAACTCCTTGTGCTTTCGCCTTCTCTATAAATTTCATCTTTTGCTCCATTAAAAGTGAGGGTATCTTTTTACCAACGGCTTTTCTTAAAACATCTGCTTCAGCATAAGAAAATCCTGCAAATGATCTTGCTATTTCTAAAACCTGGTCTTGGGTAACTAAAACACCATAGGTTGGTTCTAAAATTGGTTTTAGTTTTGGATGAAGATAAACTGCTTTCTTTTTTCCATGTTTACAAGCTATAAAATCTTTTATATGATCCATAGGACCTGGACGATAAAGAGCAACCATCGAAATAATATCTTCAAAGCAAGTTGGCTTAAGTTCTCTTAAATATCTTCTCATTCCATCACTTTCAAGTTGAAACACTCCTGTTGTTTCTCCTTCTGATAAAAGTTTGAAAGTCTTTTTATCATCTAAAGGAATTTCTTTTAAATTAACATCGATATTTTTTACCTTTTTGATTATTTTTAAAGTATTCTGTAAGATTGTTAAATTAGCTAATCCTAAAAAATCCATTTTTAAAAGACCTATTGCTTCCAGATCTTCCATTTGGAATTGGGTAACAATAGAAGTATCTCCTCCAGCTGCTTTTTGTAAAGGAACAAATTCTACCAAAGGTAAAGGAGAAATTACCACACCTGCTGCATGAGTTGAAGCATGTCTTGCAACTCCTTCCAATTTGGAAGCTAGATCTAAAAGTCTTTTAACTTGAGGATCTTTTAAATAAAGTTCTTTAACTTCAGGAATTGTTGCTATAGTTTCTTTTAATGGAAGATTTGGTGGTATTAATTTAGCAATTTTATCTACATCAGTATAAGACATTCCTAAAACCCTTCCTGTATCTCTAACTGCATTTCTTGCTGCCATAGTTCCAAAAGTAATTATTTGAGCAACCTTTTCAGCTCCATATTTAGAAATCACATAAGAAATCACTTCTTTTCTTCTATCATCAGCAAAATCTACATCTATATCAGGTGGAGCAATTCTTTCTGGATTTAAAAATCTTTCAAAAATTAAATTATATTTAATTGGATCAACATCTGTAATTCCTAAACAATAACTTACTAAACTTCCAGCTGCTGATCCTCTTCCTGGCCCAACTAAAATTCCTTTTTTCTTAGCCCAATTAACTACATCAGCAATGATTAAAAAATAATCTTCAAATCCACATTTTTCAATTACTGTCAACTCATATTCTAATCTTTTAACTATTTTTTCTTTATCAACCTCTTTATTTTTGTATCTTGTTTTTAAGCCTTGATAACATAACTTTCTTAAATAGGTGGTGTTAGTAACCCCCTCTGGCAGATCGAATTTTGGAAACATGAATTTCCCCAATTCAAGTTCAAGATTGCATTCATTTGTAATTAATTGGGTATTCTCTATCGCCTCTGGTACTTCTTTAAAACTGTTGATCATTTCTTCTTCTGACCTCAACGAAAAATTACCTTGAATCATGGTCATTCTATCTTTGTCATCCAAATATTTTCCTGTTTGAAGACATAAAAGAACTTCTTGAGCTTCCCGATCTTCTAATTTTAGATAATGAACATCACAGGTTGCTACCAATCTAACACCAAGATCTTTTGCCAATTTTAAAAGACCTTTATTCACTAGGTGTTGTTCAGGAATATTTGGATGATCTTGAAGTTCTAGATAGAAATTTTCCTTACCAAATATATCAAGATATTCTTTGGTGACTTGTTTTGCTAGGTCAAAATTTGAAGCTATTAAATGTCTAGGGATCTCTCCTTGAAGGCATCCACTTAAAGCAATTAACCCATCAGAATGCTTTTTTAAAAGTTCTTTATCTATTCTTGGTTTATAATAAAACCCTTCTAAATGGGCAATAGTTATTAATTTTATTAGATTTTTATAACCTTTTAAATTTTTACATAAAAGCACTAAATGAAATGGATTAGAATCAATTTTTGGTGTTTTGTCTTTATAAGATCGAGGAGCTATATAAACTTCGCTACCTAAAATTGGTTTTATATCTCGTTTCTTTGCTTCTTTATAAAACTCGATTACTCCATACATAACCCCGTGATCAGTAATAGCACAAGCGGTCATTCCTAATTCCTTTACTTTATCTAAAAGTTTAGGAACCGAGGGTAGACCATCAAGTAAAGAATAATGGGTATGGACATGTAAATGGGTGAAATTCATTTTTTAATAAGTATACTATTTAATCACTAAAAAATCAAAAATTTTGACAAAAATTTTCTTCTTTGTTAAAATTATTTTAAAGGAGGAAAAATGGCTCATAGGAAAGCACAAGGCTCTACAAAATTAGGAAGAGATAGCCAATCAAAGAGATTGGGTGTTAAAATTTTTGGTGGACAAAAAGTAGAAGCAGGCCAAATTATTATCAGACAAAAAGGAACAAAATATCATCCGGGAAAAAATACCAAACTTGGAGGAGATTATACTATCTATGCTCTTAAATCAGGTGTGGTCAGATTCAGAAAAAAAATGATCCCAAAATTTACAGGGAAATGGAAAAGGGCAACTATTGTTGATGTAATTTAAGATTTTATAAAGCCTATTTTTGAAAAAGACCCGGGTTTAAATTTCTCTGGGTCTTTTTGTATATCTCGAATCAAGTTACAAATCTCCGGTGGATTAGCAACCTGATCTAATTTCACAGATTCTACAGCTCCAGCTGTCTGAATTAAAATATCTCCAAAATTAAATAGGGTTGGGAAAAATCCTTTTATCTCATAACTAATATCTTGGATTTTATCATAAGAGGCCTCGGCAACCCGTTTTGAAAAAAGCCCTTTTCTTTCCATATCAATTATTCTTTGATCAGTAATAATATAGATATCTAAAGTCCAACAAATCCATAAATAAAATCCCCATCCTATAGAAATAAGAAACCCTATAAATAGAATCAAAAACAAAATTGGATTTGAATAAGAAAAATTAATAAAGAAATAAAGAATAAAAATCACTAAAATAGAAGGCTTTAAAAGAGGCCAAAAAAGTGTAAAAGGATGTTTTTTAAAAACTGCTATTATTTCTTCATCCTCTTTTTGTCCTGGAAATTTAAATTTTTTCATCTTCCCTCTTTTTAATCTCTATTAAGTCACTTTTTTCAATGGAGGTATCCTTTAGGCCAAGTTGATTAAATATTCCACCGGGCCGAGTAAGACTCTTAAATAAAAGATCTTTATCTCCAATCGCCTTTATCTGATAAGGCTTTTCTAAAATAAAATTATCAAGAACCAATTTTTTACCAGCATTTTTGAAATAAGAATTTATTAAAATTCTTTTTCCTCCAAAAGAAATAACCTCAGCACCAGCATTTTTAAGCCCATTTAAAAGATCTATTGCCTGTTGCCAGTTAAGATCCTGATTGATTTCAAATATAATTCCAGGTCCTTCTACCTCTACCTTTCCATTTATGATTTTTAATGTATCTAATTCCTCTTTTATCGCCAATTTACTTTTTTCTTTATTAATCACCGCTTCCTCAAAAACTTCTTTTTTCTTTTGAAGAGTCTCTAATTCTTTTTTTAATTGTTCATTGGTCCTTGAAAAAACTAGAATTTTCATTGCCTTAGAAACTAAAGCAGTTGGAGAATATTCAAAAGGTCTAATGCCAAATTGCTTTGAAAAAAGAAATCCAAGCAGTATCAAAGCTAGAAAAATTAAAATTTTATCTTTTAAATTCATTTTTTAATTTTAGAATAATTTAATTTAAAAGACCCTGAATAAGGAGCAATGGTTAATTCTTCTTTTTTTTCCGCCTCTAAAACAATCTCCTCTTTTATAATTCTGTTTTTAAGATCTTTAGGAAGTAAGAGAAGATCTGTAACCGTATTAAAAATCTCCTTCTGATTTCCTATTACCTTGATTTTAAATGGAGAAACATAATTTTTTCCATTTATTAAAATTGTATTTCCAATACAATCTATTGAAGTTGAATAAACAATTCTTTCTTCATTTATAGAAATAGCATCTGCTTCTAAAGACCAAAGAAAATTGATTAAGTCTCGGAGATCAGCTGCATGAACTACTCCTTTTCCATCTTTTAAAATAAACGTCACTCCTCTTCCAGAAACAGAGGTAAGACCTGCCTTTTCTTTTTGAAGCTGAAAAAGAGAATAAAATTTGTCATTTTTAAATTGTTTTTCTTTTATATTCCTCGAAAGTAATTCTATCTCTTTTTGGAGTCCTTTAATCTCTGTTTTTAATTTCTTCTGAAGTTGAGTTAAATTTTCGATTTCTTTGTCAAATTCTTCAAGGTTAATTAAAGCATTAAGCCTTTCTTTACTTTGATATTGAAAAGTAAAAATAAAGCCAATAAAAATTCCTAAAATAACAATTAAAATTCTGGTTAAAGCTTTCATTTCTATTTAAGGATAACAAAAAAATTTTTCTAAAACAAGTTAAAGTGAAAAGTGAAAAACGTAAAGCGAAAAGTGTAAAACTTCCTTTTTCCTCTGGAGTATCGCGCTTTAGCGCGATTGCAAGCTAAAGCCAAAGAAAGCGTAAAGCGTAAAGCGTAAAGCGTAAAGCGTAAAATGTAAAATTAAAAATTAGTTTTTAGCTTTTAGTTTTAAATTATCGTTTTTCGTTTTTCGCTTTTAGTTTTTAGTTTTTCGCTTCTTTAATCGGAGGACCGGGATTCGAACCCGGGATCTCCTCGTCCCGAACGAGGCGCGTTAGACCACTACGCTATCCTCCGAACTTGTCTTTTTTCTTATAATTTATTATACTATAGAAAACTTATATTTTCTATGCCCCGATAGCTCAATTGGATAGAGCAGTGGCGTCCTAAGCCATTGATCCAGGTTCGAGTCCTGGTCGGGGCATAATTTTTTGTTATTAAACCAATTATTTCCACCTACGCGGTGGGAGGGGGTTAAAAAAAGAAGAGACTCTGCACAGAGTCTCTTCTTTTTATATTAAATTTTTAAAATCTTATTTTATTGCCTCTTTTAATGTCTTTCCTGATCTAAATCTGCACACCGTGGTTGGGGGGATTTGAATCACTTCCGAGAGATTTCTTGGATTTACTCCTTTTCTTGCGGGTCGATGGGACACTTCCCAAACCCCGAAACCCGCAATAGAGACCTTTTTTCCCGATGCTAAAGATTTAATAATTGAATCAAATACAGTATTTACAACTTTCTCTGATTGAACCTTTGTTAAGCCGCACTGATCGGCTACAATTTTAATAAGCTCCTGTTTGTTCATTTTTACCTCCTTCCCGAATTAAATGAAATATGTTAAGTTTTCCACAAGAGATATGTTTCTATAACTATTTTAGCATATTAAAGATTGGTTAGTAAAGCTATTTTGCAAATTCAACAGCTCGAGTTTCTCGAATTACATTAACTTTAATTTGTCCTGGATATTCAAGCTCTTTTTCTATTTTTGCTGCGATATCTCGAGAAAGTTTTACTGCTTCAAGATCAGAAATATCCTCTGGTTTAACTATCACTCTTATCTCTCTTCCTGCTTGAATAGCATAAGCTTTTTCCACTCCTTTAAAGCTATTAGCAATATTTTCAAGCTCTGCTAATCTTTTTATATAAGCTTCTAAAGTCTCTCTTCGAGCACCAGGTCTGGATGCAGAGATAGCATCAGCTGCTTGTAAAATTAAACTTTCAATAGTTGCTAAAAGAGCAGCCTCCTTTGTTTGAGGTTCTACTTCTTCATGATGAGCTTCGATTGCATGAACTATTCTTTCATCAAGACCATATTTTCTCGCAATATCTCTTGAAATCTGTGCATGAGATCCAGAAATTTCATGATCTAAAGCCTTTCCTATATCATGCAATAAAGCTGCTTTTTTAATTGCCTCAACATCTGCCCCAATTTCAGCTGCCAAAATCCCGGCTATATGAGCAACTTCTATCGAGTGCTTTAGAACATTCTGACCATAGGAAGTTCTAAATTTAAGCCGGCCTAAAAGTTTGATTAAATCAGGATGAAGCCCTTTAACTCCGGTTTCAAATACAGCTCTTTCTCCTGCTTCTTTTATCTCTGCCTCAATTTCCTTTTCTGCTTTCTTAACCATCTCTTCAATTCTAGCAGGTTGAATTCTTCCATCTAGAATTAACTTTTCTAAAGCTCTTTTTGCAATAGCTCTTCTTACTGGATCAAAACAAGAAATAACAACAACCTCTGGTGTGTCATCAACTATTAGATCCACTCCTGTGACTTTTTCAAATGCCTGAATATTTCTACCTTCCCTTCCAATTATTCTTCCTTTCATTTCATCGGAAGGAAGAGAAACAGTAGAGATAGTGGTTTCAGTAGTATGTTCTGCAGCAATTCTTTGAATAGCTGTGGCAATAATTTCTCTTGCTTTCTTTTCCGCCTCTTCTTTTGCCTGCTCTTCAAGAACTTTTATTTTCTTTGCCAGATCTTCTTTAACTTCTTCTTCCACTTTTTTAAGCAATATCTCCTGAGCTTGATCTTTAGAAAAACCAGCTATTTCTTCTAATTTCCTATCTGCTTCTTGCTTGAGTTTGGTTATCTCTTCTTCTGTTTTTTTTAATTGATTTTCTCTTTTTAAAAGTTCTGTTTCTTTCCTTTCTAAAGAAATCCCTTTTGCATCTACTATTTCCTCTTTTTTTCTTAATTTTTGCTCCAGATCCTCAATTTTCTTCAATCTTTCCTTCTCTTCTCTTTTTGCCTCTTCTTTAATTTTTAAAGCTTCATCTTTTGCTTGAAGTAGAATTTCTTTTTTCTGGCTATAAGCAGAAGCTAAAAGTTTTTCTGCCTTTGCTTCGGCAGAAGCTATTTGTTTTTGGGCTATAAATTTCCTTAAAAAATATCCTAAAATAATCCCTCCTGGTAGCCCAATCACCAGAAGGAGAACTAATATTAAATTTTCCATAGTATACCTCGCTCATATTTGTTACGAAAAAATTAGCACCCATTATATTTCTATTATATCTAAAATAACTCTATGTGTCAAATAAAGATTGACTTGACTTTTATTTCTTTTTATAATTGAGGAGAAATGAAATTAAGAACAAAAATTAAAATTTTTGGATTTATTTTGTTTTGTTTTTCTTTTTTATTTTATCTTTCTTTAAGTAAATCTAATCAATCTATTTCTTTTGCAAATCCAAAAGATCCTAGCTGGTCTCCTTTTCAAGCCTCTTCTAATCCCTTTCAAGCTCCATCTAATTTTAAACTTTCATTTGACGGAACTGATGATTATCTTGATTTAGGTAAAGATCCCGTACTTTATCCTACAGGAAGTTTTTCTATTGAATTTTGGTTTAGACCTTCCGAGCTTCAAGGTTTTATTTTTTCTAATTGGTGGGGTTCGGGATGGAAAGGTATAAATATAGGTCATTATCCAAACTGGTCAAAGTGGGGAATGAACGTTTCAGGAACTCTAATAGAAACACCAGAAGATTATCTAGATAACAAATGGCATCATTGGGTTAGTATCTATGATAAAGAGAATAGAAAATTAAAATTATATATTGATGGAGAGAAAGTAAATGAGATAGACGGACCTTCTTCTATCTCTTACGGAAGTAGTTGCTCGGCTATAATAG
>Ga0190363_1001239_pt1 | contig 15135 bp, 13 predicted proteins | sample 48721867_MG_FD_161272 | JGI IMG/M metagenome (GOLD analysis project Ga0190363, IMG submission 161272) | Hydrothermal vent microbial mat bacterial communities from Southern Trench, Guaymas Basin, Mexico - 4872-18-6-7_MG | ecosystem: Environmental > Aquatic > Marine > Hydrothermal vents >... | reverse complement strand
CCTATGCAGAGGTATGCGTTTATGTCATTTAATACTATTTTAAACTTTCGTAAGGTTACAATTTCAGTAAAACAGCACCTAAATCGGCGGCTTCAATTTTAACTTTAATTTCCGGCAGAGAGCGCCCCAAATTCCTTCCGGGAGCGCTATCAGAATGGCAAGGACGACCAATCCCTCTAACAGAAGGCTGAGCCCAAGATATTGAGAAAGTAAGTATCCAAGTGCAACAAATACGGCACTACCAATAACTGGTCCAACTATCGTACCTACTCCGCCAATAACAGCCACAAAAAGGAAGTTTACTGTCCACGAAATGTTGAAAGCTGAAGTGGGATGAAGATATGTATGGTGAATAGCATTAACCGCTCCTACAAGACTTGTTAGGAATGATGCAAAGATAAAACATAAAGCTTTACACCTAAACGTATTTACTCCAATTCCGGAAGCTGCATCCTCATCTGCTCCTATGCTTCTTAAGCCGAATCCTAATTTAGAGTGGTAAAGAAAGTATACCAAAAAAATTGATGATATTCCGAGGGCTAAAGCGGGATAGTATATTAAAGCTGTTGAAATACCGTAAGCTTTTCTGAATATTAATCCTTTACCAGCGCCGACAAACTCCCAACTGTTAAAGAAAAGTCTGATGACTTCTGCGGCGAGGAAAGTGCCTATTGAAAAGTAAACGCCCCGTAACCTTAAAAGCGGAAAAGACAGCACACCAGCCAAGCCGCTTCCAATTAATCCCGCAATTATAGCACTTGCCCACATGGGAATTCCATAATACATGCAGCAAATTGCTGTAGCATATCCTCCCACTCCCATGAAAATTTGCTGGCCAAGAGAAACTATGCCTGCATGCTTGGCCATAAAACCCCAGACTTCGGCGGCAGCCAGATATAAGAAGAATAATATCAATGCATCTCTTAAAAAGCCTCCTACCCATAAAGGTAACGAAGCAAGAATAGCTAATAAAGCAATGATATAGCCATAATAACTTTTAATATTGGCCATTCTACCCTCTCTCTCCAAAAAGTCCTTGAGGTCTTATATAAAGAATGACTAAGATAACTAAGTAACAGAACATCAACTGAAAACGTGAACCGAAGAGATAGCCCCCTAAAACTAACGCTTCACCCATGATAAAACCTCCTACAAGAGTGCCTTTCAGACTTCCCAAGCCTCCAGCAACGACGGCGCCAAAGGAAAGCAATACATACATTGGGCCTGTGTCCGGATAGAAGGTGAAAGCCATACCCAACATTACTCCAGCTATAGCAACTGCTAGCAAAGCTAAGCCTGCAGCGAAGTTGTAGACAGCCTCGGATTTTATTCCAAGCATTTTAGCAGCTTCCGAATCGAAGGGAACCGCACGCATAGCTTTACCTAAATACGTTTTCTTCAAAAATATAAAAATCGCCGCAAAAACGATTAAAGCCGAAATAAAACCTATAGCATAGCGTGGTGAGGGGTTCAGTCCAAATAACTGTATATTTATAAGTAAGTACGGAGTGATTAGACTTCTTGCATCAGCTGTAAATAGTAAAAGTAACAGGTTTTGTATTACAATACTTAGCGCAAAAGTCACTAAAACTGGCTGATCACTACCCATTGGGAGCACTCTATTTATTATAAATTTTTGGAAAAGGTAGCCTATTACAAACATTAAGGGCGCAACGATCAACAAGCTTAAAAAAGGATCTATTTTCAAAAAGCTTACAATTGAAAGGGATAAGTATGCGGCAAGAATCGCGAAATCACCGTGTGCTATATTTATAACTTTCATTATTCCTGCAAAGATTGATAGCCCGAAAGCTGCTAGAGCAAAAAGTCCTCCTAGCAATAGACCATTCAATATAAGGTTTACAATGTTTATTATCTCCATTATTCTTCCCCCAAGTAAGCTTTTCTAACCCGCTCGTCTTTTAGAAGTTTTTCTGAAGGCCCTTGAATCACAATCCTACCATTTTCGAGTACAAAGCCTTTATCTGAATTTTCCAGAGCATGACCTGCATACTGTTCAACAAGCAATATGGTTACTTCTTCGTCGCGAATCTTTCTTATTATCTCGTAAACTTTTAGCACTATTTTTGGAGCTAGTCCTAACGACGGCTCGTCAAGTATTAGAAACTTCGGCTTGGACATCAATCCTCTCGCTATAGCTAACATTTGCTGTTCGCCGCCGCTCATACTTCCTGCGAGCTGATTTTGCCTTTCCTTTAATATTGGGAATAAGTTGAATACCCATTCCAATGCATCATCAATGTTTTTCCTTATTTTCGAAGCATACGCTCCAAGTTCGAGGTTTTCCCTCACGGTCATATTGCCGAAGAGTCTTCTCCCTTCCGGTACTATGGCTATTCCAAGCTTTATGATGTCTGGAATTGAAAGCTTATCTATTTGTTTTCCCATGAATTTTATTGAACCAGTTTTTGGGTGAAGCAAACCCACAATTGTTTTGCAAAGCGTCGTTTTTCCCGCTCCATTTGAACCAATCAACGACACTATTTCACCCTTGTTTACTTCAAGAGATACGTCCCAGAGGACTTGAAGATCCCCATAAAATACGTTTATACCATTTACCTCAAGCATTTTACATCACTTAAATTACCCATTTTTCTCCTAAATAGGCCTTTATCACGTTTTGGTCGCCAGTTACTTCTTCAAAAGGGCCATCTGCAATTTTCTTTCCATAATTCAACACAATAACGTGTTCAACAACTCCCTTTAAAGCCCTCATGATATGTTCAACCCAAACCACTGTGATGCCAAAGTTGTCTCTGATTTCTTTGATAATCTCTCTAGCTTGCAAAATCTCATTTGGATTTAGTCCGCTTAATGGCTCGTCTAACAATAGAACTTTTGGCTTTGTAGCTAAAGCCCGAGCAATTTCAAGAAATTTTCGCTCGCAAATATTAAGATTGCGTGCCAAAACATCTTTCTTCCTCTCTAATCCAACAAATTTCAAATATTCCAAGGCTTCAGCACGACTTTTACTTAGGCTTCCCCCGGCGCCATATAATGCACCAACCATCACATTTTCAAGAACACTCATATTAAGAAACGGTCTAACCAATTGATATGTCCTTGCAATTCCCATTCTACAAATCTTATGTGGGGGAAGACCAGTAATGTCACGCCCCATAAAAATCACTTTGCCGGAATCTGGCTTATAAACACCTGATATAACGTTGAACAATGTTGTTTTTCCAGATCCATTCGGACCAATTAATCCCACGACTTCTTTCTCATCAATCCTAAAGCTCACATCTTTTACAGCCGCCAGAGCTCCGAAGCACTTTGTAATTCCGATGCCCTCGAGCATAACCACCCGCCTGTGTTAGACTTAAGTTATTAGCTAACTGATGCCCTCTTTTAAGCATTACTTTTTTTTCTTTTTTAATTTTACGCATAGTCTATTTTTAGTTAAAGATAACGACTTTTAGCTTAGAGTTATAGATAAAGCCAAATTATAAGGTAGAGGATATACTAAGCGTATAAAAATAGCATTAAAATTCTCCAATGTTAAATGATATTATTTATGATGGTAGATTTTCTAAGGTGTAAGCGCCGCCAAAATCAGCTTCAAAAAGCTTGTCTTTAAATTTCTCCACATTTTTTCCGAATTTTATTGCTTGATGCATGAATCCTATCTTGTCAGGTGACACGTTTACCCCCTGATATTGAACTATACGTCCTCCGTTTAGAACTATTTTCTCGAAAACTTCTTTTTCTTTAATCTCACTTGTTAACGCTTCGCATTTATTCAAATTCTCAGGTAACTGGTTTATTGCCGCAGCAACAAATTCTAAACCCTTGAGTACATTTACAATGACAGAAGTTTTGAGTTGCTTTTTTATTCCTATAATGTTACATCCAGCCGTCCATCCCTGTTCAACTGCACTGTACCAAGTAAAATTCAACGTATAACTCCCATATAGGTTTGGGGATTCACATACATCTCCAGCTGCGTAAATATCTGGTACCGTGGTCTCCATTTTCTCATTTACGATGATACCTTTACGGGTCTCAATATCAGTGGACTTAACGATATCCAAAGAAGGCTTAACGCCAACGCAAACAACTATCATATCGCTTTCAATTTTCTGGCCGCTTTCTAAAATACAGCCTTTAGAGGAAGAGTTACAAAAAATTTCTGAAACTTTGTTCCCAAGTATTAACTTTATGCCTTTCTGCTGTAATTTTCGTTCAACATAGTGGGCGCCTTTCTTATCTAACACAGCTGGCACAATGTGATCTAAAAGTTCAACAACGCTTACGTCTAGTCCCAAAGAGTTTAACATTGTCGCCACTTCGATGCCAATAGCGCCAGCACCTACAATTGTAGCCTTTTTACAAGTAGTTACGCTTTTAGCAATTTGTCTGGCATCATCCAGCCTATTTAGAAAGAAAACATGTTCCATGTCAATGCCTTCTATAGGCGGTTTAATGGGAACGGCTCCTGTGGCTATTAGTAGACGATCGAAACTAAACTCTTTCCCACTTCTTAGAATAACCCTCTTATTTTTATCGTCTATTTGTTCAACTGGGTCTCCAAACAAAGTTTTTACTCTAAACTGGCTATAAAAATTACTGTCACAGAGATATAACTTTTCTTCCTCTATTTTTCCTGCGATGTAGTCTGTTAAAAACATTGGTGCATAAGCTGGAGTTGGCTCCTTTGAAATCATTAATATTTCAACGTTATTCAGTTTTGTTAGTCTTTGATATATACGGATAGCCCTAACGGCGCTGATAGCTGCAGGACCATTACCCACTATGACTACTTTCATAGTTCAACATCTAAAACTACGCAGAGGGATTCTCATAGAGTTTCTCAATTCTTAAAGCAGCTTTCTGCCCCTTTATTCTTGAAATTTCCTCCGGTGTGCCCACGTGTATGCATCTTGCAGGACAGTGTGCTTCACAAGCTGTTTTCTTCCCCTCTTGAAGGCGGTGAAAACACAGATCGCATAGCATCATCTTACCGTCCAAATCGAATTGAGGTGCTCCATAGGGGCATGCCCATAAGCAGAACTTACAGCCAATGCATCGTTCCCTATCAACCTGCATAATTCCATCTGCACGCTTAGATATTGCATTAACGGGGCAGGCTGACATACATTGCGGGTCAGTGCAGTGCATACAGGAAATTGCGACAAAATACTGGTATACTTTACCGTCCTTTATTTCAGGTCCTACTTGAAAAACTCTGATGAGACGCGGACCTTTCGGTTCTGCGTCAGGTGGAGACTTTGGATATGGCGCTAAGTTATGTTCCATTTTACATGCAACAATACAAGCGTAGCATCCAATGCATCTTTCATGATCAACAAAAATCATTTTTTGCTGGGTTCCCGTTGACAAATCATTCGCCCTCCTTAACTGGATAGACTTTACAAAGCAGTGCTCTAAAGGTGGTTGACCCCATTGCGGGGTCAAATGGCAATTCATTACTTGTTAGGACATTGGCATTACTATCCCATACACCGTGATCGGGACCAGGTTTTTCGGGATAATACCATGAAGCTTGGGCCACCACTATTTTAGGATGCATTCCAGCAAAAAGCATGGCTTTCTGTTTTATTCTACCCCTAGGCGTTTCGATCCAGATCCAGTCACCATCCTTAATTCCCAATTTCTTAGCTGTTTCCGGATGAATCTGCACTATTGGATAGGGCTGAAGTTCTCTTAGCCACGGATTTTGACGGTATTGCGAGTGGAAATAGTAGGGTAATCTGCCCCCTGTTGATAGGATCAACGGATACTCCTTACAGAGTTCCGGTGTACTATAAGGACTTTCATTTGGTTCTTTAAAGTATGGCAAAGGATCGTAGCCCAATTCTTCCATAATGGTTGAGTAAAGCTCCACCTTTCCGGTTGGAGTATCGAATCCGCCGCCCTTTCTCCAGTAGTCCGTTTTATATTTGTAGTAGATCTGTTCTTTCCCGGTTTTCGCCAGTACACCTATCTTTTTGAATTCTTCCCAGGTTATGTTTGCCTTCCTCAATTGATAATTTAACATTTCTTCTACATCTTTGAACCAGTATTGTGGAGCGATCCTTTTACCAAGCTCATTAAAGATTTTATTGTCAGGCCATGCCTCTCCTTGGGGTTCCACAGCTTTTTGTATTGCTGAAACAAAGAATCTTGGATGCATGTCGTATATGTCGTCTGTTTCTAGCCAGTGAGCCACTGGAAGTACCACGTCGGCATACTCAGCTGTTGGAGTCATATAAAGGTCGGCGACTGACAAAAACTCAAGATTTAATAAGGCTTCTAACACCGATTTTGAATTGGCATAGGCAACAAGCGGGTTTGACCCTTGAATGTGCATAACCTTTACGGGTCCGGTTCCATCCCTTAACCCCTTTAACATGGTTTCTACGTGGCACATCGCGAATGGGGGGCGTGCCAAAAGCTTAAACTTATCCGCACCCAACGGCAATTCTTTAGGTGCTGGAACCTCTAAAGCAAAATCTTCCATTGGGCCAGTGTCGGGGGGAACCCAATTAATCATGCTACCGGGTCTCTCAATGTTACCCGTTATGGCCATAAGACAAATTATTGCCCTCAAAGTCTGTGTAGAGTTATTACCTGCTTCTAGGCATTCTCCAATCTGGATGCATCCAGGTTTTTCTGTAGCGAAAATTCTGGCAGCTTCTATGATTTTTTCTTCCGGAACCCAAGTTATTTCAGCCACTTTTTTCGGCGGATAATCTTGAACTCTCTCCTTTAACTTTTCGAATCCATACGTCCAGTTCTCCACAAATTCTTTATCATACAAACCCTCATTAATTATGACATTCATCATCCCAAGAGCTAATGCGGCATCTGTACCTGGTCTAACTGGCAACCAAAGCGCTCTTCCCGCAAGACGCGTCGCCCTCGGATCCACTAGTATGAAGTGCTTTGCCTTTTCAAGCGCTTTTAAAAACCAGACTGCCATCTCACCGTCAGCATTTGTAATTTCTAACTGTTTCCCCCAGTGGATTATTGTCTTTGGATACTCTCCACCCCAACCGTGATAATCACAATAAAGTCTACCGCCAACAGTTATACCAAAGGCTGCCAATCTTGGGCCATAACAGAAGTGAGCTGGAAGGAATACGTTAGGTGTACCTATAGATCTTGCAAATCTAAAGGTGTACCTGTTATAACCCCTGCCTGTTCCTTGACCTATAGCCACTGAGCTAGGGCCATATTTCCTAATAGCCTCCTTGATTTTTTGTGCAATAAGGTCTAAGGCCTCTTCCCAGGTAATTCTTTTCCATTTTCCTTCACCACGTTTTCCGACTCTTTTCATTGGATAAAGAATTCGGTTTGGATTATAAACCTCCCGAATGCTTGCAAGGCCCTTAGCACACATTGTTCCTTCTGTAAGTGAGTCAGGGTCTCCTTCAATGTGTGTTATCTTTCCATTTTCAACAGTGACTATTACTCTACAGCCACCATGACAACTTTTACAAGTCGTTTTTATTATCTTCCTATTGGAGCTCAAATTTTTCGCATCCCACCCTTTTTTAGAAATCAACTGTAAAACAGTAAAAAGTTTTTGGTCCCTTCATATGCATGCAAAAAGTTAACATGACATTACCTTCAATCTATCATCATGGATTATCGAATTATAAATGAAATAAAAAAGTAGGGATTTGTTAAGTTTCCTTCTTTACGATTGCGACAAGTCTTACTATCGATCCGTCGCCACCCACCCATCTGATGGGTAATCCTACAATGAAGCATCTTTTACCTGTCACTTTATCGATGTCGCCGCCCACATTTTCCCATCCCATAATACCGTGCGTCAGTAGAAGCCTATGGCATGGTTCCCAGTAGGGGAAGTCTTCACAGACATCTCGGCCCGTTTCTCTTTTATATTCATCTGCGAGCCAAGGTAGGACACGATTTCTGTCGTCACCTTCACCCTGACACCATACTTCTCTGGTTCCAAGTGGATGATCAAGTGCTTGGGTATCAATACCTACAGCTTTCACTCCCTTCTTTACAAACCATTCTCCAGCTTCCTTGTAGAATCCCGGTGCATAACAGAAGTATTTAACGGTGTCTCCCCAATATCGGTGCCATCCAGTATTTACTATGACTATGTCTCCCTTCTCTATTGGTGGTTCAGCCTTTTCAAGATCCTCGGCTGTTATTACTCCCCACTTACCTTTTGGAATAGAAACCACAACGCCGTCGCCCATGTATCTCTCTATTGGTATTTGTTCGGTTGATGGAAATCCCTCCTCAACGTGAATTGGAGAATCAGCGTGTGTCGAAACATGCATCGTGTGAGTGATTACTTGCGACAACACCCGCGATTTAGCATGGTAGTGGAATCTTTCGATTTTAATGTCTTGAAAGTATGGCCAAAGCGGAACGCCTGGACCAAAGGGATGAGACAGATCATAGACTTCTACTTCCTCGCCGAAAAGTTTAACGATCGGCTTTATTAACACGTCCTCTGGTTTGCCAATGTATTTTGGATCAAGCATTCCATGCAGGTATTTAGAGTCTACCTCAAACTCTCCCATGGAAATCACCTTCTTATATTTTTCAAGCTAATGTATTTAACCTTTGTTACCAACGTTACTGAGATATATTGGACTCTGTAAGTTAGCTATCATCGAACTTAAGTTAAATTTGCTGGCGTTCATTGTTTTTCGAGGCTTTCAGAGTTGGTTTTACATGTAAAGGTTTAAAAAGGACTTTTAACTTTGGGTTACCTTAAGAAGAAAGAAACATTCACATCTCAAGAGTTAAAAATCTGTTAAGGGATTCAACGAGTGATTGTTTTGTCAATCGCCTTTAAGTACGCATAAACGAAAATTTTTAAAGTAAAGTGTTATTATACTCTAAAAAGTCTCGCAATGGAGGGAAAAGTTTGGCTTATAGAGTGAGACCGACCGGAGTTACTGTTTGCAAAGAAGAAAAGGCTTACAATGGATACACCTTGTTTGCTCCACTGGGCGGAGATGAATTTTATCTTATTGACATGAAGGGGAACGTGGTTCACTCATGGAAAGCTCCATATCCCGCCCATTTTGCAAGGCTGCTACCAAATGGAAATATTCTCTATATGTGCCACACAGAGAAGGGGCCACTTAAAGCCGGAGGCAAAACTGGCATCGTTATAGAGGCTACATGGGAAGGGAAAATTGTCTGGAAGTACGAGAATGATACACTTCATCATGACTTCTTTAGATGCCGTAACGGAAACACTCTGCTAATGTGCTGGGAGAAAGTACCTGAAGAAATTGCCAGCAGAGTCAAAGGAGGACTACCTTCCGAATGGCGATTCCACGAGGAAGAAGCAGAAGATAAGACAATGTGGAGTGACAAGATTATTGAGATAGATAAGAATGGAAAAATTGTTTGGGAATGGCATGCCTACGAGCACTTGGATCCTGAAAAGGATTCTATATGCCCGCTTTGTGGAAGACGTGAATGGACGCACGGCAATGCAGTATTTGAAACAAAAAATGGAGATGTGCTAACGAGTTTTAGACAAACAAATACTGTTGGAATAATTGATAAGGAATCTGGAAATTGGAAGTGGAAGTGGGGTAGAGGCGTGGTATATCATCAGCATGATCCAACAGAACTGCCGAATGGGAATATATTAATCTTTGACAATGGGGCGCATAGGCCTGGGCCTCAGCCTCCGAGATCCAGGGTGATAGAGGTTGACCCCAGAGAAAATAAGATAGTCTGGGAATATTCAGACCCGAACTATCTAGGGTTTTATTCGCATGTAATAAGCGGTGCTCAACGCTTGCCAAATGGAAACACTCTCATATGCGAGGGGAACCGTGGCAGAATATTTGAAGTAACGCCGGAAAAGGAAATAGTCTGGGAATACTATAACCCATTCGAAGGACGTAAAGGAACTGTGCATGACAAAGGAAGAGGGACTCCTTATGATGTATTCAGAGCATATAAATATGGAAGGGATTATCCTGGACTAATAAACTTGTAATTCTCCAACTTTTGTTTTATTATTAGTTTCGTTTAAAATGCTTCTCCAAAGTGAGCACCTGTTGTAAAACTGCGGTTTTGGCTCAAAATCCATGCTTCCTCTTCCGACTAGGATTTTCGGGCCGTGCCATCTAGCCTTATCCTTTATTAAGGTCAGCCGTAGGCCCTCTTAAGCTTCCCTTCAATCTCCTGCCAAATCATGACAAACGTTAAGGCTCTGGCGTCATAAGGCTTAAATTATTGAACTACAAATAAAGGACTGAAAGACAATCATAGCAGAGGGAAGTTTTATGAATGTTATTGTGATTATGGAAGACAGTTTTCGCAAGGATCACCTTGGTTGCTATGGAAATAAATGGATTAAGACGCCAAATATAGACAAGTTTGCCGCCAATGCAACCGTTTTCGATTATGCATATGCTGAGGGTATGCCTACAATTCCTGTCAGAATAGCCCTCTTTACTGGAAGATATACTTTGCCCTTTCGAGGGTGGACGCCTCTTATGCCAGCCGATGTTCTCTTAGCTGAAATCCTATGGGATAAAGGAATTAGATCCGCTTTGGTAACTGATACGTATCACATGCATAAACCTCAAATGGGATTCAGTAGGGGCTTCGATTACGTCATATGGATTAGAGGGCAGGAAGCCGACCCAGCGGTAACGGACCAAAACATAAAGGTCGACCTGTCCAAGTGGAGCGAGAAAAATTGGGTCGGATGGGTAATGCCGGGGATGGTTGAAAGCAGAATTAAAAATGATTTCGAGCAATATCTCCGAAACAGGGCTCACTGGAAAAGCGAAGAAGACCACCATATCGCACAGGTTGTAAAGGCAGGTATGAAATGGCTTGAAGACATGGTATCCAGCGGTAGAAATGACAATTTATTCTTGTGGCTTGACAGTTTCGATCCGCATGAACCTTGGGATCCGCCAGATGACTATATCGAGCTGTACCCAGTTCCAGAATATGACGGATTACCGATAATATGGGGTGGTGGATTTGTTGAGGATTGGACACTAGCTGAAATTCGTCACATTCGTTCTCAATATGCTGCAACGATCACAATGGTTGATAAATGGACCGGTCTGTTACTTGAAAAAATAGAAGAATTAGGGCTTTTAGACAATACTATGATCATATTCTTATCTGATCATGGTGAGCCTCTAGGGGAACACGGGATAATCAAGAAGATTCGACCATGGCCCTATGAAGAAGTTTCACGTATACCACTAATTATACGGTTGCCTGATGGAATGAACGAAAAGAAACGTGTTGACTCCTTTGTTACAACGCCGGATATTACGGCTACAATTCTTAGTTTCTTTGGAGTTAAAGTTCCGCCTTCAATGCAGGGAAGAAATCTTTTACCGTTAATTCAAGGTAAAGATGCAGGTGCAGAATTTGGAATCAGTGGATATCATGGACGATCATGGAGCATAAGGGACCATGAATGGAGCTTTTACTTATGGCTCGGAACAGACGCATCCTCAAAAACTAAAGAGAAACCTGAATTATATAGATATGACCCAAATTATGTGCCTCCAAGACCTTCCGAATATGAACTTGGGCATCAAGCAGAAAAAGAGAACCTCATTGATAGTGAACCAGAAATGGCAGATCACCTTGAGAAAAAGTTACGGAAATTTGTTGAAGGACTTTCCCCGTCATCCGGCGACTTGATGGTAAAGAGTTTAATGGAACGTAGAGCATCCTCAAAGGATTAATTTCAGCCTTTAAGCATTAACGACGAGCCCGCGTTTAATCTCTTTTTTCTTTGTTTTCAAGTGGTTTGAAATCTTTGCATGCTGGACTATCAAAGTAGCGAAAATCCCCATGTAATTTACATCGTATAACAGGTGGACATTGAACCTCTGCATATTCACATTCTGCACATGTAGGCAACTTTAACCACCTTAATCCCTCAGTTTATGATATATTTAAGATTTTAACTACCCTATTCAGTTACTATCGAGTAGTTAACTTTAATTCCCCTTTCTAAACTTCTACTTATGAGACACCCTCTTTTAAAAAGATTCTTGACCCTTTCAAATTTCCTTATCGTTTCTTCGTCCTTTGGAATATTGAGATGGATTGTCAAATTAATGCTGTCAACACATATTCTTCCTTTTTCATCCTTACCTGTAATAGCAGAAGCCACTGCATAAAACTTGTTAAGCTTAACTCTAGTCCATTTTAGAAGGAACAAAAGTGTAGAGCCCAAACATTCTGCCAGAGAAGCTGCTAAAAGTTTTCGCGCTTCAGCACCAACCTTTTCAGGCGAAATATTAGATCTTTTAATCATTAGATCATTCATACACTCGCTGTTAAATTTTATTTTTAAGTCTTCTCCTCCCAGCCATTCGAGTTCAATTATAGCTTCAGATTTGAAAGTGGACATAGGTGGTAACCTACCTTTATGCTGATTTTTACTCTTTGCCAGTAACCTTAGTTTCTAACATATAAAAGTTTTTAAAGCTTTTAAAGAAAAAAGGGAATTTACTAAATTTACATTAACCTACTGGTGGTTTTTTGTATGTTTGCGGCGGCGGGTTTTTCATTCCTATTCGGTAGTATTCTCCTGTTTCTTTACGTTTCCATCCACAAACTACTTGGTTTAGCGGGAATACCATTTTTATCGCTTGCTGTGGACAGTGCGCAACGCAACAGCCTCCAAACCAGCATTCATCCGGATACAGCACTATAGGAGGTTTTCCTTTCTCTGGATTTGGCACGAGTACATCTGTTCTACATACATCTACACATATATTGCAACCATCGCATCGTTCCGGATCTATTATGACTGCTTGGCAGGGAGTGAGGGGATTTGGAACCATAATAGCTCTATTATATTCAGACACAGACATATGTACACCTCCATTATAGACCACAGTGTAGCTTGTAGTTTTCTTCGTATGTTGGAGCGTTTGGAGGTTTAAGCCAAAATCTTGGCGGTAACTCTCCAATCTTGACCTTTCCATTTTCAAGTTTAACTGTTATAAATTTGTTCCATTCAGGCGGATCCATTTCTAGATAGTCCAATCTCTTGAAGTTTAGATATCGACTGCTTGCCTTTCTAGCCAAGCATGCATGCATAATTATTTCGCCAACTGTGAGACGTACAAAACATTCTAGTGTTCGCCATAACTCATGCGGATTTCTAGCGTAAACTTTGTTGCATTCGCTTTCCCGAATTGAATTAAGCCACCATAATCCAAGCTTCAACGTCTCTTCATTTTTGTATTCGCCGCAATAGTCTTGCATAACTCTGCATATGCCAGCTTGAAGCTCCTTCCAGCCTATTCCATCTTTTCGTTTCACCGGGGCATAAACGCGCGCTTTTTCCTTCTCCACCTGCTCTCGATCTATGACTGGTTCCTTTGCTTTCAATGCATATTCAGCTGCTTTCCTACCAGCGTATCTTCCGGTAGCTGCTGCGCAAGCATGTCCTCCCGCTCCAGCTATCTGGTTTCCCGCCGCGTATAAACCTTCAACAGTTGTCCTAAGATCCCAATCAACAACTACGCCGCCGCCATGCCAACCAGGACCACCGCCAGTTCGCCACTTCGGATGCGCTAAACCAGGTTGGCAAGCTTGGAATAGGTCACCATACCTTTGATATGCTTCCGGATTTGCCACAGGCATTTGAAGCATATCCTTGTCAGGGTTAAATCCCGCTTCAGTGTACATGTAATAAATTGGAATGCGCGTCTTTCCTTCGTTACCTACCATGAGGCCAAATATTGCCCTTCGTTCATGTTCAGGCATGCTTGGGATATCAGCGTACAATGGAAGAACAAACTCGCCTTTCTTTATACGCTCAGGCAAGTCGGGTATAAGTCTGGCGGGTTCTGGTGGTTCCCCACTTAGTGGGGTTGGTGACCGATAACGCTCTGATATGCTCTTTATTATTCTACCGTTCCTATCAACCCAAGGGATCTCCTTTCCTCTAGCATCAACTATTGTGCATGCATACCACGTATTACCTGCACTACCAACACCATACGCTGGATAACGAAAACCTCCCCCTGAAGGTTCGCTATTCTCCATCAATGTTAATTCTGCACCAGCCCACCAAGCCATAGCGCAGCCGTCACCTGCATTATTAGGGTCATCATGCTCCGAGTATAATCCGGTAAGTTCCGTTGAAAAAACCCATATCCTAAGGGGCTGACCCGTAGTGAGTATGGTGGCTTTTGCCTTAAATACGTAGAATTCACCTGTTCTTACGTTTATTCCAGTTGCTCCTACAACTCGTGACCCTTGCCTTCCCCCTTCAGTCAATAGGCGTGTAATCATTACTCGATCGTATATATCAACACCCAGCCGTTTAAGTTCATTGTATAGTGCAAGCTTTACATTTGCTCCTCCTGCGACACGGATTACAGTTCTAGTATCGTAATCATATGCAAACATTAATTTAGTTTTATCATCTCTGAAAGGAGCGCCTACGAACTCATCGTTTACGTCTCTGACGGGTACTCCCATCCTCTCAATGTCTAAGAGTGCATCATAGCTCTCCTTCATGACGATATATTCGACATGCCCCATCAAATACGGATTCGGCGACTTATCCATTCGCTCAATCATCTGCTCAGGAGTGATCTTAGAGCAAGGGTTTGTTAGTGCACCATGCCAATGGTCAACTCCAGCCCCACCTGAGCCGCTTCTAATTACAGCCCCTTTATCGACGATAGCCACCTTCACTCCCTTTCTAGCAGCATTGATGGCAGCATGACAGCCGGCGATACCTCCCCCAACAACTAGAACGTCAGTGCTAATCTCTTTCTCTTCGCCATAACGAACTGGATAAGGCCAATCTGGCGGATTAATCACATCTTCATACCGAGCCATGCATTCTCACCTTTCCATATTAGGCATACGTATACAAGAACAATATTTAATATTTCTGTCGCCTTTTTGATGCAAGAATGCCAGTTGTTTTTGATTTATCAGCGTCGCGAATAATAGAATTTGAGTGGAAAGGTTTAAAATCTGAGTTAGAGTATTTCTTTCCGTGAGGGATGAGTTTGAGGTTTGAGGGAAGGTTTGTCGTTGATGCGCATGTGCATATTACGACTTTGTATAAGCCTAAGGGCATGAAAGAAGGCTGGGATTTTCCTGAGGGTTGGACTGGATTGCATGGAGAGGTTGAGCCTT
>Ga0190363_1001238_pt1 | contig 15135 bp, 27 predicted proteins | sample 48721867_MG_FD_161272 | JGI IMG/M metagenome (GOLD analysis project Ga0190363, IMG submission 161272) | Hydrothermal vent microbial mat bacterial communities from Southern Trench, Guaymas Basin, Mexico - 4872-18-6-7_MG | ecosystem: Environmental > Aquatic > Marine > Hydrothermal vents >... | reverse complement strand
ACTATTTCTACTGACTTGTTCCTAGCCCAGTGTGATGGTTTAGTTGGTTTTTCTATTGTTAGTGGCTTTATGAGTCCTGCGTTATAGAACCTATGTAACCATCCGTAGATGGTTCTCGGGTCCTTGACGTTATAGGTGGTCTGAATGCATTTTTCCATGAATATCTGAGGTACTGTGATTGGTATGTAACCTATTTCATATTCAAGACACTTCAGTATCGCATTGTACCGCTCCCTCAAAGGTGCCCTAGGGTTAATTACGTGTGGTGCGTTACCTCTCCACACTAGCCATAACTCAAGAGCGTCCTCAATAACTAACTCCATAGCCCCCCTAATCACTCCATAGACCTTAGGTGCTAACGTTGCTACTTTATCGTAGAGGTCCTTCCTTATAGTTACCGTGCACCTTACTTTAACTTGCTTTGTTTTCTTTGAAATGTATACAGATTTACGCTTCCATTTGTTTACATCCATTCTATCATTAGATAATGTAGTTGATGGTACATCATGTATACATTCTGCTATAGCCAATGGAGATACCTTAGAATCCCTAGATCCCAGTTTGTGTGTAATTGTGTGTGCAGACCCCCCGAGAACTGATCCGCTGTTTTCACTTCCCTTATGGTCTGAAGCTTCATTCTCTTCATTAGAAAGCCTTTTTAAATTTTTCTTTCTAAATTTTTGTCTCATTAAGAGACACCCTTAATTTCATTTTTTTGCATCATTTATAACTTTTTTGCATCAAAATTTGCGTTTTCTCTATATATATAATATTACTGAAAGTTTTTATATCAAAATTTGCGTAAATGAATTCATTTACAAGCATTATTAAGATTGTTAAACAGAGTAGCTTACTCACTCTCTGAACCACAGGACCCCCCAGAGCACACACAAACGCACACAAACTGGTGGGACAGAAGTGGGAAAAGTGGGACTGGAGTGGGACTGCTCATGATGTAAACACATGTAGACAAAGTTTATAAACCTGTAAACAAATTAAGGAATGGGTGTAAACAAATGGGCAAGTGGAAGATGATCAGGGTCTCGGAGGAGGTCTATAACGAGTTAAGCAACATTAAGGGAGATAAGTCCTTTAATGATATAATAAAAGAGCTGATTTCTATAAGTAGCACTAAGGAGGGTCTCGATCCCGTTTCATTCGATAAGGCAGCGTGGTACTCATTCAAGCTAGTAACGACAGTAACGTTCCTAAAGGCTTTCGTTCAGAACGGTCTCAAGGACAAGGTTAAGGAGCAACTGGAAATGGTTAAGTACGTAACTAATCAGATCAAAGAGCGTTATGGTGTGGAGACTAAGGAGGTCTACGAGATAGCTAAGCAGTACGCTAATGACGGAGATAAGGAATCCATGATTCTCCTTAACGAGATAACTAAAGCTGTAATTAAGTACATATTCATGAAGATAGCAGGACTTAAGGTCTCTGCTTAAAAACCAATACTTATTTTTATTCGACAATAAAGAATATTGGCTTACCTACAGCGTAAATGAACAGTATGGTTCTCTTATAGTATGAGTCCTTCTTAGGACCTCTAGTTACTTCATTACCGAAGAATATGTACGAGTGCGTCCCTGAGTACGTGGTGAACATCTCTATCAGTGTGCACGGGTACTCTAGGTTCTCTATTGTTGTCTTAGGGTCTATGTACCTCTTACCTATCAGCTTACCATAGTACACATACATATCGAATGGGTGCATTTCACCATCTATAGTTAGTATCCTCTCGTACTTGTATGAGTGATACGCATATATTACGTCTAACTCAAAGGCGAACCCAAATATCGCTAGTTTCTTTCCTGCTAGGTAGTCAATAGCTAAGTACTCAAATGCTGGACCGATGTAAGTCAGCTTATAGTACTTTCCGTAAGCGTTCTCCATGTTAGGTTCTTCTGATATGTTGGTGTCCACAGGGAACTTTATCCAGATGTTCCTCTCCACCATCGAGATACCCATCTCATGTATAGCCCTGTCAGGGTTCTTGGTCTCGAACACGAATATCGGGACCTCAGGCACGTCAATGTAGTTGCCGTTAAGCCACAACCTAGTGTACTGGCCCTTATACCTTATCTTTAATGATGGCTTAGTTAGGTCAAAATGCTTCAACCTGTCGGTCTCTACCTTAACTGCCTTATCTAGGAGATCACCTAATCTGTAGGTATACGTGGTCAGACCCATCAACTCCTTCAGCTTGTCCAGGACCTTCTGTGAAGCCTCTAGCCTCTTCTTTCTGAATAGTATCATGTCAGAGATGATCGTCTCTATCAGTGAGTCAATGTAGTTTATTGCGTCTTGAATAGCTGAGGACACCCTATATCACCCTACCAAATAAATTAGTGCTCTTCCTCCTTATTTTTCTATACTCGTGCCACAGACCCTGCAGTACGTCAACCTGTTGCTTCAGTCTGTCGAAAGACCTAAGCTCCTTAGTTCTCTCAGCAGCCACCTTACCTAGTCTCTTCTTGACCTCAAGCAACAAGTTCTCGTATCTCCTGACGAGCATTTCTTTATACCTGTTATATATATATAAAATATGTAATAAGAATTAAACAGGGGTACTTAATGGCTGAGTCAGCCTCACTGCTAGGTGGTGTAGCAGGTGGTGCATTAGGTGAAGTCATTGGTGCTTTCCTAGGTGATTTCCTCAGCGGTGTAGCAGCGTACTTAAGAACAGAGATAGCGATAGGTCTAGGTTTCGTGTGGAACTGGACAGCGGAAGCATTTGACGGACTGGTAGAGGGTGAGCCTGACTCAACCATAGGTATGGCACCAGCGGGAATGCTGGACGTTATGAATCGATTCATTAGGGCTACAGCACAGATGGGTATGGTTCTAGGACCTGAGGTAGCGGAAGAGCTGTTCATGGAGCTGATACAGGAAGGGTTCTCTAACGCAATACAGACCTCACTGGGTGGTGCTTTCCAGTCAATGCTTAACGTGTGGAGGGGAGGGGCACCACCATCCCCTGATGAGTTAGATACTCTGCTAGGTAAGGTAGCGGACATGGACGAGGATACGTTAGCCCTGATGATAGCTCTGAGCGGTAGCAACCTACCCACGACATTCTACAGGGTCTCAAGGGGCTTTGACCTGTATGTGGATGATAAAATGAAGCTGATTAGGGAGCAACTGATAGACGTGCTGAACAGGCTGAACTACGTGATCTCATGGCTTTACGAGGTCTCAAAGAACCTAGCAATGCATGAGTTGGAAGAAGCTTTAAGCGTCATTAAGGAGTCCTACAGCAAGGCTATTAACTTACTGGATGATGTAGGGGAGAGGGCACTGAGCAGACTTCAAGAGCTTAAGACCGAGTGCGAGACAGCTAAGGCATGGCTGGACTATTCCAACCTCTACCCAGAGACCCCACTAGTAACTGATACTGAAGTAACTTACGTAGCTGTGGAGAACAGGCTTGAGGCTGAAGCAACATACAACTCTTACCAGAGGATCAAGGAAATAATAGAGAACACATTAGCTAATGTGGACGTGCAGGTAGAGGAGATAGTATCCAAGATCAATGACGTAATAGCTAAGTACGTAGATCATTTGAACAACATAATAGCTTCTGGAAAAATGGACTTTACCGAGGAGATGGACAAGATACAGAATGCTATACAGAAAGTCATAGCCTACAGGAACGCAGTAGACACTTCAAGCAAGATCGAGTCCCCAGTGGATTTCATAGGTGAGTACCCAGAGCTGACTACGGTAGGTATCTACGAGGTACTGATTAACGTCTACTACTGAGGTACTAGGTAATGCCTAGGAGGGCTAGGCACGAGGCTAGGGACCGACACAGAGAGAGAAGGAGGGACATAAGGCGTAAGCTTAAGGAGCAAATAAGAAAGCAGTTCTTAAGGAGGCTAAGCAGGAGGTTCAGGGACTCCATCAAGAGATGGGTAGAGGAATTCCAAGAAACTAGAGAGAGACTCACATTACTCAGAGACGTCATCGAGGGCAGGGCTAAGGTAGTATTCAAGGTTACTAAGCAGTACTTTGCTAGGAGGGTAAGAGAGTACTACACGTACGACAGGTTCGTCATGGACTTACCTGAGGACCTCAGAAACACCTTAGTTAACGTGCTCAGGTCCGCTGTGGTAGGCAAGTTTGTTGACCCTACAGTGCTCGAGCAGTACCCTTGGATAAGGTACTTCCTGTACATATACATAATGTATTACTCTAAGTTCCCGTGCAGACACATTACTTACGCTGTCAAGCTGACCCCAGTAACTATAAACTTCTTTGGCGGTGTCAAGGTAACCTACTACGTGCTGAGATGGGCTAGAGCTAGAGACGCTAAGGCGGACCCCTACATAGGTAGGTCTAGGACAGTTGACTTCTACATAACGTTCCTCAGGTATAAGTTTGACCCAGACATAATTAATGCTTTAGAGGTAGGTGATGAAGGTACTAATGACTGGAATGACAGGTTCCCTCTAGCTAGGGACGCATTCAGGCATGACGAGTACGTGGTGCCTCTGAGGAGGGCTATACTGCAACCTCACTGGGTCAAGTGGGCTTGGGCTAAGACTATGGGTAAGCCCGAGGTATTTACCTCGGTTGACGTAGGTCATTGCTCAGCTTACGGAATTCTCGAGCGTCCCTCTAAGGCACTACAGTTAATTAAGCACCAAGACAGGAGAGTATTGGGGACCAGACCACGACACAGGATAAAGGAAATCCTGTACCGTACGGGACTCAGGATATAAGCCTTGAGGACCTACTAGCTAGGATAAGGGAGAAAGCGATAGTTCTGACTGAAAAGAAGATCAAGGACGCTAAGAATGACGTAACGATGTTGCTAGTTATGATACTCTCAGAGATATACAGTCTGGAGTTCTTAATCGAGGAGTATTTGCGGACGTTAGAGAGGTTGGGTAGGGTCCAGTTCCGAAAGAAAACATAATTTATTTTTCTCCCCACGATAGAATCTTTTGGGGAGCTAAATGGCTGAGGACCTTAACGGTCAGTTAGAGGACATTAAGAGGGAGTTGAATGACTTGAGGCACTCAATAATGGATCTAATAGGCAGGGTAGCTAGGCTTGAGGGCAGGGTCTCGGAGTTGACAGCAAGGAATGAGGTCTTAATAACGATTATTAAGTATGTGGTTACCCCCATGTTAATCATTGTTGGAGGTCTAGTAGGTATTAAGTTAGTGTTGCCTTAGTAGCTACAGACTCAATAATTTCACTTAAGTGATTGCCTACCTTGTCCCATGTGTAGTTCTTCCTCACGAACTGAGCTAACCTCTCAAACCTCTTCTTATAGGTATCTAAGGTATATAGGGCCATTCTCAACTTCATGTAGAGGTCGTTAGGGTCTGGGTCAACTCCCTTACCGTCATGTATTGCCTTAGCTATCCTATCACCTAAGAACAAGTCAATGGTGCCCCTAGATGACACCCTCAGGCACTCCCTGCAGTAGTCATTGAATGCTCCCCACGAGCTAACTATGGTTACCTTGCCTCTAGCTAGGGCTTCCAGAGCGTTCAACTCGAATCCCCCTCCCCTAGACGGGCACACCACAATGTCTACTGAGTCGTAGAGGTCCACCAAGTCATCATCACTTAACCACTTGTTGAATATCTTAACGTTAGGTATGTTGAACATGTACTGCAGTAGCGGGTCCCAGATACCAGCTATCTTAACTATTAAGTACACGTCCCTGAACTCCTTAACTAACCTAGCGAATGCTTCAGCAACCACATCAGCACCCTTCCTGAACCCTGAGTGCCACAGAAAGAACAGTATCTTAGTTCCCCTCAAGTCGTGGATCTTCCTCACATCGGGATCTCTAGGTTCTCTAGGCTCCCTCAAAAATACATCATCTATACCGTGAGGCAACACCCTAATATCAGTCATAACACCACTAGCCTTATATACGTCCCTGCAGTACCTAGTAGGCACTATTACCGTGTCGAACAGGTTGGCTATGTACGCTGCTAGTGGAGTTATCTTGCTCGTGTCGCACACATCAAACCCAACTAACTTCTTACCGTACTTAATGAGTATCTTGTACCTCCTAGGGCTATCTATCAGCGGGTAGAACATCGGGTGGACAAGCGTAACATCGCTTAAGTCAGCACTAGAGAACATGTGTATGTCTGCTTCATGTACCTCGTAACCCCTCTTCCTTAACTGCTCTACGTGCTTCTTAGCTATCAGAGTGAAGCTAAGCCTCTTCCTCCTCGGGTACAGGTACGTTACCCTCATCTTCCCCTACCTCGGGCAGAGCTATCGGTATACCTAACTTGAACTTAAGTATTAGGTTAACCACAAGGGACCTCACCAAGTCAGTTACCTCAAGTCCCGAGTAGTCAGCTATGACCTCAAGAATCTCCTTCTGCTCCTTAGTCAACCTAATGCATACCTTCTCATCTAGTGCTCTACCCTTCTTTCTCCTACCCAAAATTAAGCACCCAATTACTAATTTCTGTCGTACAAATTAATATTAACATAGCAGGTAAGAAGTAACACGCAGGTGAGAAAATGGCTATCGTAGCCGAATTCATAGGACCCGTAACACCAATGACTGTGCCGACCGAGATCAAGGACAAGTGGGAGTCCACGCTATTAGGCAGGAGGGATCTAATCTACAGCAGACTGCTAACTAAGATACCAGATGAGGAGAGCTTCCTCAGCAAGATCGCTGAGGCTTCAAGCGAGGTCTGGACCGACTTTGTGAATCCGTCATGGACTGACTACTACTTAATAACGCTCAAGCAGAGGATAAAGCTCAGTACGGCTTACGACAAGTGGAACGTAGGAGTCATTGACGCCTTCAAGGCAGGTGGGAGATTCGACACAGGCGTGTCATTAAAGAAGGACAGGCTGGACATGCTCAAGTACACTCTAGGGAATGTAGGGATTAGGTACCTAGGTTGGGGACCTGGGTACAAGGCAGTAGGTTACATCACAGGCGACCACAGGGTTAAGAGGTACATAGTAGCTGGAGAGACTACGGTAGGTGAACCAGTAAACGCATTCCCAGAGGACATAATCAAGTTTGTGAGACCGACACTGATAGCTATGTTAACTCAAGGAGCGGTACTAGCTTACTACGCTCACGAGAAGGGACTCAACACCTTAAGAGATCAAGTAATAACTCTAGTCAATAGCAAGACCGACGCAATATGTACGGGACTCAAGAAGACCGAGTACACGGACGTTTACGCTAAGTTAGAGATAGACGAGAACGGCAACCTAGTAGTGCACAGCAGGGCTGAGACAGCTTAATGACGCTGTAGCATCCCTAGACATGATCCCCCATAGATGGGGGAGATACAAACTGAAGTTACAATTTTCTACTTTTCACTTAAGCACACTAGGTTTGAGTTGTCATTGTAGACCTCGAGCACCTTAAACCCTACTGACTCGAGCAATTCCTTAAGCAACTCCTTAGTGAATATGCACTTATGTATGTCGTACTCATTGCTGTACCCACCAAAGATGAAGTAACTAAGTAATCTATACCCAGTCTTATCACCTAGTCTTTCCCTCTTTCTTATCACCTTATCGTATATTCTCTCTAGGTCAGGTGTCCTTATGTATAGCTTACCGCTAGGTCTAAGAACTCTGTAGCACTCCCTAAGCAAGTACTCCACTCTATCATAATGAATATGCTCAATTATATCCTGAGCTACTATCTCAGATATTATGTTGTCCTCGAAAGGCAACCTAGACCGCTCTAAGTCAATGATTAAGTTGACACCACTTAAGGGTCTGATATCTATGTTTACGTAACCGAACCTAATGTCCTCGCCACACCCTAGATTGAGCTTAATATCATTCGCATAAACAAAGTTGAACCCTGCCCTAACAGCCTCAATTCTGTCGCTGACGCTATCACCTATGTACAGGAACCCCACGCAATTCTTACCCCACAGCTTCCTGAATCTAAGTAGGCAGTCTGACTTACCAGTTTCCCCAAAACCTAACCCGTAAGACTTAGCTATTTCCCAAGCGTCCTCCCTGCTACTGCATATACCTACATGAGCTACCTCCTTCAACTTATCTATGGTCTCCCTAGAGATCGTACCTCCAAAGTCCTTGAGGGTCCCGTCCACATCTAAAGCAATTAAGGTCCTCTTCATAGGTCCCTCCAATTAACTTATTCTACATATAACATATATATAAACTGGTATTAGGGGGGACTGAATGACCAGTAAGGACGTTAAGACCGTCTACGTTTCATCAAGCAACATAGGCAGGATACTGCAGTTGGAGGACGGTCTCTACTACCTAGACATAGCTAAGAACCCGTTCACTAGGCAGGGCAGGGTCTTCCTAATAATTGACAGGGAAGGTAAGCTAGATGTTGCTTTCGAGAACATGAAGTGGAGGAACTACGTCATCAAGTCCGAGACCGAGGGAGTACCCCCAGCTAGGACACTGCACGACTTCACGGTATTTGTGGAGACCCCGCAGGTCCCGCTAGATGAAGCCTACGAGATGGCTAAGGACGTGCTGAGGAACACGGTAGTGTTCAGGGATGGGAGACAGTACGACCTAGTAACGGCTTGGTGCGTCTACACATGGGTCAGGGGTCTATTCCCTAAGAACGTCAACCTCTACTTCTTCGGTTTCCCAGCAACAGGTAAGTCTCAAGCCCTCAAATTCTGTAAGCTATTCGCTAGGTACGCAGTAGACTACGACCCGAGTGCGGAGAAGTCATACAAGTGGAACATATCTAGCACCCTGGGCGTGATAGCTATAGATGAAGCCGAGTACATCTCCAAGGTACAGGCAGCCAAGCTGAGGAAGTACCATGAAGCTAACGTGGTGGAGACTAGGGTCATAGGTCTACCTGTTTTCGGTCTAACAGCGATTGACTTGAGGGTTGACGCTCCCTTAGTGCTGAGTGCTACGCACCCACCAGCAGATACCGCATTCCTTCAGAGGGGACTGATAGTTAGGATGTATAAGGGAAGTCCGCAGGTCAAGGACTTTGACTTAATACCAGACCTAGAGTTTAGGAGGTTGGTTTTCGCTAAGTCAGTCATAACTAGCTGGTACAGGGTCTTTGAAGCAATGAATAAGGTGTTTGCGGTACTAACCACCAAGAACATCGATGAGAGGATCAAGGACCTAGCACTACCTGTCTGCACGGTCCTAGAAGCCCTAGGCAGGAAGTGGGAATGGGTAATTGACTACGCTAGGTACTCATTCGCTCAAGCCAACTTCATAACACCTGAGACCACAGCGTTCGTTCAGGCACTGCTCTACGTTAAGGGACAGTCCAAGCTTGTTGGGGACAGGTACATACTCCCTGTTGACAGGGTCAGCGAGATAATTAGGACTGTAGCTAACGTGATGGGTGCCTCAATGACTAAGATGGACTACCTAAGGCAGTACCTATTCGCTGGGTGTGAAGTAAGAATAGTTGATGGGGGTCTCTGCTACGTATGCGATAAGGAGACCGTAGATTCCCTAATAGCTGACGTGTCAATGCTTGAGCTAGACGGTAAGGAAGCTAGGGACATGTTCGTGTACGAGGCTGCTAGGACAGCTACACTGCTCATAAGGTCCACTCTGAGGGCGTTAGCACTCTACATCAAGGAGAACGTGGACGGTACAGATGGAGTTATTGAGGTCAGCGTCAAGGACTTAAGACCTTACTACAAGGGAACCACGTACTTCCATCACGGCTACGGATTCATGTCTAAGAGGTTAGCTAACGCAATGCCAATACCTTGGTTCAAGGACATAGGCGTGGAGTACAAATACGATGGGAAAGTAGGTAAGTTCAGAGTTGACTTAAGCAAGATAAGACATATTATTGATTTTCTCACAGAATTATGTGGAGGTAGAAATGAGGATAGTACTTGACCCACCACTACCTGACGCATTCATAATATTTGAGGACATAGCTACGGGTAGGCTATATTGTGCTAAGACGGACTCAGAAGGCAAGGCAAGTCTATATCTTCCAGTAGGCACCTACAACCTCATGGTATTCAAGGAGGGTTACAAAGCGTACAGCACGACAGTAACGGTAGACAGGGACCTAGTTCTCCCAGTTACGTTAGAGGAGGTAGAGGTAGGTGTAACGCTGGAGGTATCGGGTGCTGACCCTAAGAACCCTGTGTGGACGCCATCTGAGGGTTGGACATACATATTCTCGATGGAGAAGATAGAGAATGTGTATGCTTTCGCATTTATGGACAAGGGTGCTATAGGTGCGGATACCCATCAAATTGGTGCTAAATTGGTTGAGGAGAAGGAAGGGTATGTGAGACTACCGTTAACTGCGGGAGAGTACGGGGGGTTTGCTCGTGATATAAGCTCTGTCTACGCTACTAGGGTAGCTATAGCGTTCAGAATAAACGACGTAAGTGCCTATATATCGGTAATTTTAGTGTATGTTGAGGATGGCTCAGCAGGTGTGTATGTCGGCGTAGTAACAGATGGTAACACGATAAAGGTATTGGATATAGTTACGAACGCAACTGTCTCAATACCCTACACCACAGACTGGTTAGTGTTTGTCTTCGACTATGAAAACAGAAAAGCATATCTGTACTCACCAGATGGTGGGTTGCTAACAGAGTTAAGTTTAGGTACGAAATCAGTGACTGAAACGAGATACTTAGTAGCGATATACGGCGGTTACGCATCAGTAGACGTAGACTGGGTAGCTATCAAATCAACCATACCGTTCAGTCAAGGCTAACCCAGTATCTCTATCTTTATGTGCCTTCTGACTTGCTCAGGCAATAATTCCTTCTGACAGTTAGAGGTAACTACTTATATGGATAAAGCACGAGGAGAGTGAAAGACCTCATTAAAGCTTTTAAACCCTAGTTTCTAGTTTTTCTTGGGTTCCTAAGTATGTCGGGTTCCCGCACTCCTAAGTCCAGGTCTAAACCCCAAAACCAAACATACACGGTAGTTAAGGTGTGGAGAACTAAGGGAGGTAGGGCAATACCAGTTACTAAGTTAGTGCCTAAGTCATGGGACTACGTCATCGTAACGGTACTCAAGAAGGGACCTAACGAGCTAGTGCTGAAGTTGGAGCCTGTCAAAAAGCAGGAGTTCATGGATGAGGACAGGTTTAGGTAAGTGGTTAAGGAGCAGGAGGTCGGGACGTGATGGGATGTCCCTTGATGGGTAAGTGCTTCTGGTTGAAAGTCAATAACGATGAGTGGGCTAGATTAAGTTGTGAAAGTAGTTGGGAGAGTTGCGTGTACTACAGAATATGTAAGGACTCTAGGGATGTAGAGGAGTGCACTAAAGCGATATACAGGTACCAGCACGAGGTAGAAGGCTACTACAGAGGGGATTGAGTGATGGTGTTGCTTACAGTATGTAACAGCACAAAAAGGAAGCTTAAGTTGGTGGTGTACTTCAAGTACAGGGCTATCTCTGAGGTTGAAAGTAGGTACTCGTACATTACTGACGCAACCGACTTAAAGAACAAGGAACTGTTTGAGATAGAGGTAGAAGTTAAGGAGGTAGGGGATTCGTGAGGGTAGTTACCTTCAAGTTAAGTGAAGATGAATTAGAGGAGCTAGACAGGAAGGCAGCCATGCTAGGTATACCGAGGTCAGAGCTGATAAGGAAGGCGATAAGGGAGTACCTCAGGCAAGACCTAAAGCCCACTAGGAGAGGCTACATCAAGATAAGGCACGTGAGGCTGGTGTGATGGTGGAGTCAATAGAGGACCTAAGAGGTAAGACCGTCAAGGTCCTAGAAGCTAGTGAGGACGGGCTAGTCATTGAGGTAGGAGGTAAGAAGTACCGCATAGATCCTGACTACGAGTGCTACTACTATGACTGTTCAGGACCTGAGGACCCCAGTTCCCCATTCCTAGTAATTAGGGAGGTAGAGGAGTGATGTTTGGTAAGCTCAAGTCCAAGATAGCTAGGTGGGCAGTACTCAGAAACAAGATGGAGGCACTGAAGGTACTTGTCAATGAGTCAGACACCTACGTCATAATGTCAGCACTCAGAGGACCTGACACAGGGAATGACGACCTCAAGTACATATTCACAGCTAGGATAAGGCACCTAGCAGGTATGAACTGCGAGGGCTTAGGTGGGAGTTGCAGGGACGTGAAGGAAATAAGGTTAAAGGACGTGATGGAGGCACTAAAGCACATCAAAGAACATGACCTCCACTACCTCAATCATGTATATCAAGCCCTACTTGAACTTAGGTACAAGGGAGTGATTGATGACGATGAGTACGTGTTGCTCAGTGAGTTAGCTGACATACTCAGGAAGGTAGCTAATGGGTACTACTCTAAGGACGAGGCTAAGCAACTGATACTGAGTCTAGCTGAGAACTACAAGCACCTACTTGAGGAGTGAGAGCGTGAGGTTAGCCATACATACGGAGTACATCATTGACAGGTACATACTGAGGAGGAAGGGACTCTGCACGAGGTTCTACGACCAGTACAAGCTAGTCATAGCTGTTGCGGAGGTAGTAGCGGGTGAAGCAATAGCTAAGATAAGGCAGGGGATATGCCCGTTCTGCGGTAAGAGATTCGGGAGGTCAGGCATAGCCACACACCTTAAGAACACGGTCTGGAGGACACTCAAGGTACATCCCTACGGATCTGAATGGTTCTGGGCACATGAGATCTACCCTAAGAACCCCTGCGTCTTCAAGTACGCTAAGCTGGTGGAGTACATAGCTAACGCCTACGTGCTGTTCAGGTCAGCGGTAAGACGCACGACAGTAGGCAAGTACCGCCTAGAAGTAGACGGTAAGGTCTACAGGTTCAGGAACGTAGAGGAGGTAGTGCAGTTCATAAGGAAGAACCCTGAAGTAGTCTACAAGGTCATAGAGGGTGTCGGACATGCTTGAGTATGTCGTTGAGTTCTTGAATGTATTCGATAACTTGAGCAGGAAGTACGAGTTACCTAGGAGGAAGCGTAAGTTCAAGTCAGAGGTAAGGAGGTACTACAGAGAGAACTACAAGGTGATCTACCTACACACAGACGTGATTAGAGGCACAGCAGTGATTCAGACCACCTTCATACATGAAGACAAGCTAGTAGCAATGAACATACACTACTTCTACGAACAAAACAAGTTACTGTACACGGTAGCGGAAGGAAAGCTAGTAGGTAGCGAGGAACAGTTTGTGGAGGGCGGTAGTGTTGTCTAAGATAGTAAAGCTATTAAGCGGTAGGTGATTGAGCGATGGTTTATGTGGTGAGTGTTAAGAGGGTTAGTTCGGGGTTTGAAGTTATGTTCTTTGATGGTAGGAAGGTTAGGGTTCCCTACTGGTTTCCGCTTAATGAGCGTGTGATTGCGTTTCACTTAGATTATCATCAATCACTAGCTTCATGGCTGAGGGACATACTTATGTTCAGGAAGCCAAAATGCTACGGTACTTTACTATCACTAGTGTACAAGAGATGTAGCATATGCCCATACAGTAGCGGATGTAATGAAGCACTTGAGAGAGGACTAAACAAATACTACATACGACTTGAGAGGTGGTCAGTACTTGACTGAGGTGACTGAGTGATGAGTCTTGAGGAGGAAGTAACTGAGGTTCCCGAGGAGGTTGAGGATTACTGTAGTGAGGTCTGCTACGACATTCAGATGGAGCATGATGGCTTCTGCAATGGTGATGACTGCATAGACCCTGACTGCTACAGTGAATGTGTCAAGAGGTTGATGGGTGGGGGAGATGGTTAAGGTGGATTGTAGATTCTGTAGGTACTTCAAGTACAGGGACGAGATGAGTGGCGAGGAGCTTGAGGAGTCATTCATCTTCATAGCTAAGCACAGACCTAACGAGCACTTACTTGGGTGGTGCACAAAGAGGAAGCTACCAGTAACCTACTTCAAAGGAAAGTGCAAGTTCTACAAACCAAAGAAAGAATGGAAACAGCAACCACTAGATAAGTACATAGGAGTAGGTGGTTAGCAATGGCAAGAGTCAAGATCAGCATTGAGTTGATGGTTCATCTATGTAAGATGGCTTTAGAGAGATCCAGAAAGAGGTTCTACGCTAGGTGCTTCTACCCTAGGGTTGACGCTGGGGAGGACGCTGCTAGAGTAGCTAAGGAATGCGAAGAGCTATCTAGGAAGGTGAGGACGTTCCACAAGTCAGATTTCGAGGTAGTAGCTAGGATCTACATAGCACAGACAAGGCAGTACCACCTAAGAATATCTTCACTACTCAGAAAGCTAAGAGAACTAGCTAACGACCCAAGGCACCCTTGGATAGAGTTCTACAAAGGAGACTACGGAAGACAGAGAGGAATATACAAACTAAAGAACGTAGAGGAAGTGGTGTGAGTCATGAGGTTAAGTAAGTGCTCTTTAGCATTCGTAATATACATCTTACTTGTAGTAGGGGTAACTATGGTAGCTTTACTGACGCCTTTGCTCATAGAGCAGGTACTGCTGGGCAGTATCACAGGCGTGGGGAGTCTGGTAACTCTCTATGTGCTAGTGTTCTGGGCAGTTAAGGAGGATCACGATCACGACTTACTTGAGTTCTTGGAGAAAAGATTGGGTTGCAGGGATGAATTATACGATCCGTGAGGTAGTTAATGATGCTCTACTTAGTTCTCAAGGTCTTAGAGATGGTTGTGTTAATTGAGTTAGCTATAGTAGCAACGTTAGCAGTTACTGAACTAGCTAGGGATGAGGACCCATGAGCTTAGATAGATTCTTCAACACTTACTTTTTAGTGCTGAAGAAGGAGTGAGCCATGAGGGGGTCCATTACGATAACGTTTATAGAGTTCATGTGTTACGTGTTTAAGTCGTGTGCGGTAGCGGACGAGTGTATATAGTCATTTATAGACTGCATAAAGAAGCACTCAAAAGTATGCACTACAACAACAGCAGTGATCTGCTACAATGAATTAAGGAAGTGCTTAAGAGAAAAATGCGGTATCTGGGTGTGAGTCAAAACTTAATAGTTACTCAAAGCTAATAAGTGGTGGTGAAACTATGACTAATGTAATGTTTAAAAACATGAAGGGATTCTACAATGTCTATCAATGTCCAGAATGTCTAAAGGTAGTATTCCTAACTGAAGAAATTAAGGAGCCTATATTCTGTTGTGAATGTGGTATCGAGCTAAGAAAACTAGACATAAAAACAGCAAAGGTAGAAATACAGCTATGAAAAACATAGAGGTTGT
>Ga0190363_1001237_pt1 | contig 15140 bp, 24 predicted proteins | sample 48721867_MG_FD_161272 | JGI IMG/M metagenome (GOLD analysis project Ga0190363, IMG submission 161272) | Hydrothermal vent microbial mat bacterial communities from Southern Trench, Guaymas Basin, Mexico - 4872-18-6-7_MG | ecosystem: Environmental > Aquatic > Marine > Hydrothermal vents >... | reverse complement strand
ATGGTGATTGTACTGTTAGAATAAAAGATCATAATGGCAACATTGTATCATCAGGCACGAAAACGATATCTGCAGGTGGATCAGCAACATACAGCCTAAACATTACATTGCCTAGCAATGCAGGTACTTATACATGGACTATAGAAGCCTATAATGTTGATACAAATACTATAGATGATACAAAGACATTTACGGTAGAGGTAACTGCACCAACCAAGAAGAAAGAGTTTCCTTGGTGGATTATACCGTTACTACTAGGTCTAGGATATATTGCATTCAGCGGTTATAAGGAAGAAGAATATGAGGAGTAGGTAGGATAAAACCTAATATTTTTTCTAATTATATATCTTTTCTAGGTGGTAGTAGTGGGTATGGTGCTACAGCCACAGCTTATAAGCATGATACTGGAGAGGTTTAAAGACCAGTATGGAGACTCATTATTATCAAAGATTCTATGGGTATTGAGGAGAATAATGTTCTTTATGAGATCATGGTTCTTTGACCTACAGTACTATAGTATTAAGCTAGAGGATTTAAAGGAAGCACTAAATACATGGAGAGAGTATGTACTTGACAATATACAGTATTTTCCTGAGGTATTTGACTGCGATGATTTCGCTATATACTTTAAAGTATGGCTACAAAGCTATATGCATGAAGAGAAGCATAAACCGTTTAACGGGATAGGCATAGCTTTAGGGAATGTATTCAAGGATGGAGAGCTGCTAGGCGGACATGCATGGAACATAGTTCTAGCTGATATAGCGGGTGTAAATTGCATATTGTTTGTGGAGCCGCAGCTGGGAGAACTATTAAGCATTACCATGAGGAGTAGCGATGGCTACGAATACGTTCTTCAGGCGGTTATTATATAAGCTTATTATACCTTTTTTAATAATAATAGCCTTCTTCATGTTCATGTTCAGGGTTATAGTGTTTTTTGACCAGTTTACCAGACCAGTTGTTTTTATAATATTTATGACAGTCCTAGCCACGATAATTAGTTTCTACTTCATATTCAATGATCCCTAGACCCCATTATATATATATATGCTTATATACTATATATCTTAAGCTTTATATATCCTTTTACATAGATATCTTATATACGGTGGTATTATGGGGTACAGGGTTAAAAAGGAAGGAAAGAACACTTTTATCCTTGACCCGTTTCCCAAAAAGTCTATGCTACTAATAACCGTTAAAATGCCGATACTATATGTTGAAGGACTTGACACACTTGTTAAACAGGGAAGATACAGCAGCAGAAGCGAAGTAATTAGAACAGCAGTTAGAGACCTACTCAAAAAGGAGCTATGGGAGATCAAGAGTGATTAACAGGGAAAAAATAATACAGGAGATAGTGCAAGACTATGTTACAAGCCAGAGAGGTATTATAACGAAAGAGGATTTCCTAAAGATAATATACTATGTATGTATAAGGTATAGAAAGAGCGTATGGTACAAGGATGATTTAATAATAAAGATATATAATTTCCTTAAGAGGTCTAACCCTAATTATATTCCATTAACTCTTAGAAGCATAGAGTATAAGATATATAGATTAGCAAAACAGAAGCGATATATAAAATTAACACCTAGTTGGCTTTATAAAAACCCATTCTTTCCCAGAACAAAACGATACATAGTAAATGTAATGATACAACTAATAGAAAAAGATATTATAGGTGGTAGAAGTGGATGAGGCTAAGATTCTTGAGTATAAGATGATGTTGAATATGATTGATTTCGTTAAAAGAATTGCTAAGGTAATATATGGAGATGTAAACCTGTTTACAATGGCGAAGACAATCAAATACCTGACAGGTGTAAGTGAATATGCAGCCTATGCAGGAGCATTAGCAATAGAGGCATTAGAAGACATAATTACCTATAGGCTGGAGAGAATAGAGAACAGGTTACTTGATATCTTTGAGGAAGAAAGCAACTACTGGGGCGAGTAACTAAGGCAGACAATTATATTTATTACAGTAATATCGGCATAGTAGATACTGATACAGTATGGTGGTGTCCGAGGTATGCCTCCCAGAGGCTATAAAACAGTAACTGTTTCGCAGGACACTTATAATGAGCTGTTAAACTTTAAGCGTAGATGGAGACTAGACTCCATAGAAGAGGTTATTAGAGAGTTGATCAGGAGGGTAAGATTTGGCTAAGAAAACACTTAATGTACAAATTAATGAAGAACTCTACAACTGGCTAAAGAGCTATGCTGATGAGAAAGGATTATCAATGAGACAGGCTCTTGAGGAAATATTAAGGGATTATTCACAGCCAAGACCAAAATTAAGCCCTAAAGGAGTTGTTCTAGGAAAGATAGAGGATGTTATACTTCAGGAGGAAAGCAAGTGTGCACTATGCAATAGGACGTTAAAGACTGGATATAGGGTTAAATGGATAGAGAACCTAGGGCATATTTGTTTACGGTGCTATTTCAACAGGTTCTATGACAAGAGTTTAGCTGATAAGTATTTGAAGAAACGGGAGCTGGAGGCCACTATAAGGGCGTTGAGGCGTAAGGCGGATGAGCTTACTGAGGAGATTGAGAAGAAGCAGGTTATCCTGAATATTCATAGGATAAGCAAGGAGTTAAACGAGTTAATAATGGTTCTTAAGGATATTAGGAATTATCCAGAGCTGTATGACGAGAAGTATGAGGAACTGTTTGATAAGCTCGACATGATAGAGCAGATGTTGTCAGGCATCATTATCGTTATTGAGAAGGAGTTTATGCCTAGGGAGAAACCAGTTTATGCTAAGCCCAGCACCGAGAAACCAGTTTATGCTAGGCCTAGCTCTAAACAGGCTTCTTCAAGATACTCAAGAATGCTGAAGGCTCTGCATAACCAACACAAATAACTATACACTTTTTTAGATCTGGCACTCTAAAACTATTTAACTAGTTACCATAAATTATATACTAGGGTGCCATGTTATGAGTAAGCCCAGAGCCTACGCACCTAAAGGTTTCCCCATGCACCCAGAGTTGAGAAAACTTGTTAGTAAAGCCGAGAAATTACCAGTACATGGCAGGGCTATGGAGATTATTAAGGCTAATATTAGACCTATTCTTTACGATATATGTTCTGGTTTATCAGCGGAGGATATAGCGTTTAAGTATGGAGTAGGAGAACGAAGCTTATGGCGTTTCCTAGTAAACAAGCTAGGGGTTACTAAGTCAGAAATCGAGAAGCTATGTAGAGAAGAAAAATCGTTCAAGGAGATGGAGAGGAGGGAGAGGCTACAGCTAAAGATACTGCGTAAAAAGATTGTACCAACAGATTATGAGACGTTAGCGAGTCAGCTACCTTTTTGGAGTGAGCTAGAGCCTAGGCTTAGCAGCGGTACAAAAGCACATTATCTCAGGGTATGGCTAGAACTGGTACAATTTGCCAACAAGCACCCAAGCGATATAACACTTGATGATATAAAGGAGTTCATTAACGCTAAAAAGATAGAATGGAAAGAAAAACTAGGACGTGATATAAGCGATGAACATGTTAAACGTATGTTTTCAAGCTACTACATTTCTCCATTAAGGGTATTTTGCCAGTACATGGGTATTAGGATAACGCCGATTCTTAAGACCATTGAGTATGTTAGCCCGTACAGGAGCGTAAGGATAACGGTAGGGCAGCGTTACAGGATACTTGATTATATCATGGAAAACAGTAAAGAACCAGAATACGATAAAGGCATATTGTTTCTGCTATACTATCAGGGGCACAGGGCTAGTGAATTAACAACTATAAAGTATGAGATTAGGGAGCATTATATATTGACTTATACTAAGGGTAAGAAAGGTATAAGGTATCAGAAGCTGCTACCAATGTATGTTTATCCAGAGGTTGAGATAGTTCTTGATAGTCCTCCAAATGAGTATAGAATTGATAGGTTTAGAAAGATACTATATGAGGCGTATAAACAAGTATTGAAGAAGGGATCAGTAACCTATTATTATGCAATGCAGATACCGAGGCCACTCCATGTATGGAGGCATACAGCATGTAATGATCTCATTGATTATACCGATTACAACCTATCGGTTATTATGGAGGTGCTTGGATGGAAGAATCCCAAAATGATTATACAAATCTATGGAGAGGCAACACCTGACATGATAGCCCGTAGTATGGGATGGGTTATAGCACCGAAGAACCCCTTTGACTACATATACAACGAGATCATGGTAACTGATGGAGTAAGTGAAAAAGCAGGTAGGGACTGGCTGGATCTAGCCTATGGTAATAACTATGTTAGTGAAGAATACTATAATGGTGTAAAGAGGAATCAAGAACGATTAATAAGGGAATTCCTGAGGAGGAGAGAGGAACTATAAAAAATATTATTTTTTGTTTATCCTAAACCATCCATTTCTACTATCCGCTCATTCTTCAACAAATATTTGATGAGAGACTCGCTAATATCAAAACCGTGTTTCCTTAATATTGCTCTCAGCCTTCCCATCATGCTTACTTTGTCTACTATATTACTTGCATTAAGTATTTGATTGTAATAGTGCTTGGCCCAAGGGGATCCAAGTTCCTTTATCACTTCTTCAAGCTCTGCTAAATACTTGATTATCTTCATGCTCTAACCCCTCTCATAAGTGATTATTTTGTCTCGGCCATACATGTTCTTGCTTATATATTGGTTTTTGGCTTTATATCCAAGTTGTTTCAGCGTCGATATAATAAACGCTATTTCCTTGCTTGGACTGCTAAAGTCTCTTGTCCTTATCGTTATTCTTGTTATATCACCATATCGTTTCCTATCATTTACTTTTATCTCAAATTCAGCGTGTTGGTATACCTCTTCAAAACCTCCTAAAAGGTTGTATCGTGTCTTCTTGAGGATAGTTACTTCCTTGGGTTTCTGCTCCTTCAGCAGTTGTATAAAACCCTTTGGAGTTACATAGACGGTTGATATTTGGTTGCTTATTATTTCCTGCCTAGGTATCTCCATGTTCTTCCCCTCAGCAATCGTATTCGTCAGGGAGATGAATTATTGTTTTCTTTACAATATTGTGTAATTTGCTGAGTTTTTCAAAGAACTTTATTATTTCTTGCTTTTTACTTTCTGTTTCTTTCTCTAACTCTTCTTTTATTTCTTCAACGTCTACATTTTCTGGGAGGTGTTCTCTGTATCTGTGCCATTCTGCTTCTATCTCCCCTTCTTCGAGTGCATATGTTATCCCGTTTTCGTTCGTGAGAGTTATTGTATATGGTATCACTCTTCTAAGTTCTACACCCTTAATATAACTGCCATTCTCCCGCTTCATTGTATAGACGTGGAGAGTGAAAAAAGGCTCTTCAAATTCTATTCTAAGTTTTTCCTTGTTCTCGGTCATGGGGTTTTCACCAAGCTATATATTTGTAATGCTAAGTATTTAAAGTTTACTAACTTACACAACTTAACCAACTTAAAGCCCTTTAATAATAAAAATAAAAAAGAGTGCCACTTCCTAAATCCATTTCGGACAAAGCTTTAGCAAAATAGCCGTATAAACGCTAGTAATGGTTAGTTATATTACTGTAAGGGTGGCACTCTACCCCATAACTCCCTAGTTTAGCTAAACTAGGGAGTATCATCAATTGATGTAGTTTTGGCACTCTCTCCAATGCCAGACGGCTGTCAGTCCCTATGATCATGATACCGTATATCAGATTGATTACTACAAACTCCATGAATTGATTACTACAAACTCATGGAGCTGATTACTACAAGTGCATAAGGCTGATTACTACAAATATCGTTTTACGCATATATTTTTTTAAAAGTTTTCGAGGATTGTTTAACTTTTAGTGCCATTTCTGATAGAATAAGGGATTATGAGACCTATAAGGACTCCTCATATCTCCTTGTGGGGGATAGAATGTTGTAATGGAAAAAAGTATTTAGATTAACTATTACTTTCCTTCCGATGATACAGCTTCTAATGGTATAGTTTCTATTAATCCTAGCTTTTGACCAAGTCCTAAGAGAAGATACCATAATAAATCATTGCTAACACTTTCCTCTTTCTTAGATTCGCTTTCTCTTTCCTCTTCTCTCGGCGCAAGTCTTTTAACAGTTTCCACTAGCTCATGGACTCCCGCCACTTCCTCGGCGATCTCCTTGATCGCTCTTCTTACTCTAAGCCTCTCAATCCTCTCCTCTAGATCAACGAATTGGCGGAGTAAGGCGAGAGTCGCTATAATATGATCTCCTCTGATCTGCTTCCAGTCCACAATCCTACCTTGTGCATATAACTGTAAAGCCTCAAGCAGAACCTCTTTCTTGGTTACTCCTAAGGCACTAGCGATCTCCTCTAACATTTCATTCTCTTCAGGGCTAAGTATCATAGTGAACTTTATCTTCTTTCCCTTGTAGCCTTTTGAGGTGAACTCTTCTTCATCTCTGTAGCTCATTAATCAACCACCCCCTTGCCCTTAAATCTCAGCTTGATCCTTGTAAGCCTCTTTATCTTCTCTTCCTCGCTCTTTGATACTGGGATAATGATCTTCCCCTTCCTGAATAGTGATCCTATGAACCGATCCACTAGTGGTATAACTGTTTTTACCTGCTCCTCCTTTGCCTTTACCTTTATGAATATCCCGATCACATAGGTATCTGGCTCTCCCTCCTCCTCCATAAAGTCCACGTGATGATCTATGTAGAACTCCTTCACTTTCTTCAGTATTCCTAGAATGTTCTTTATCATATTTCTGCACCCTTATTTTACAGTACTGCCGTATCTGGTGTATGTATATGCCTTATACTTATATAAGTACTGTGAGCGGGGTAGAGTACCCCTTTCGCTGCCTAGGAGGAAACAAATATTTCTTTGATACAGTAATATAGACATGGTGTTGTATTTGGGCAGGAAACGCCATAACATAAACACCTCTGTTGTCGAGCCGATAATTAATAAGATCGATAATAACCTGTTAAAGCTGGTCGTTAAGACAGGGTATTTTGAGAAGAAGCTAAACACGATTGAGAAAAAGCTAGATGATTTATACGGTCGAGTGGAAAAACTACAGCTTCAACTGGAGAAGCTGGTAAAGCTAACTGCTGAGCTGAAACAAAAACAAGAAAAAAGTATATGGAGCAGGATCAAGGCATGGTTTTCTAGGTAGCAGGTGATCAAGTGATGCCTGAACCTGTTGATCCTATTGATAGGATATGTCATTATATGAGAGAGCTGTATGTCAGGAATCTGGTGCTGCGAAAGCTGTATGCGGTTGTAAGCACCATGACGGATATAGCCCCAGAAGAAACAAAGTGGTTCAGAATCATAATTGAAACAATTATTAAGGACATAGAGTTCGAGGCAGCAGATATCTACAGTACAAGATGCGAAGAGAAAATCCGATCAATTCTACAAGAAATCAAAGAACAGGTGATCGAGTAGATGGCTGGTAGGTTTAGTGTTTCGTTTATGTATCGTGTTAGGGAGTGCTACAAGAAATACAGGCATTTACCGCTTCGTGAACGGGTCAAGATATGTAAACAAGAACTAGAAAAGGTGATAAGTGATGGTTGAGTATAGCGATGATATTTCACTATGGGAGGAAGGTAGCAAATTATTATGTCCTTTACTGAGGTTTAATATGCTGTTAAACAAGTGGGTGGCACTTGATGAAGACCCGTGCCCAACAATGAAGTGCGGAATGCGTGAATGCCATAACTACGGTGTGTCATTTCACGAACCTAATAGACTCATAATCGTAAGGAAGAACAGAGGTGGTTGGGTGATGGGGAAGGAGTATAATGAGGAGAAGTGTGTGGTGCCACCTAGTACGTTTGCTGGCGGTGCCTTAGGTAGCGGTGTGGGTGCTGTGGTTGGATTCTTGATAGCTGGCCCTGTTGGTGCAGCCATACTGGGAGGTCTGGGAGCATCTATATGTGGCATTATCGGCATGTTGATGGCCTTTTCCTGAAGATAAGAAGTGGTGGAGAAATCAATAACATTTTTTCATACAGTAATATATACTATTTCTTGAAAGAGGTGTAGAATATGGGTGAAAAAGCCGATAGAATAAAGGAGATAATAAATAATGCTCTTAAGCGTATGCACGAGGATCTACTAGCACGTTACTACCGTGATGGAATAGACGGTTATCTTGACGAGGTACTGGAACTGTATGATAATGGGGAGCTGGGGAGCGAGGCACTATATTATATAATTATGGGAATAGCCTACGAGTACTCAGTACCCCTGTCTCCAAGAGAAGTAAAACAGCTTAGGAGGATACTGGAAATTGAGTTCTAGGGTGAAAGTAATTGACTCAAAAAATTCAGCCATTACCAGTAGATGTAGAGGCTTTAGCATATGATACATGGGAGAGGTTTAGATGCCACAGGTTCACCCATGATAGTAGGGGAAGATGTAATCCGATCGTAGTATATGCATTCTTTAGATGGCTATACAGTTACCTAAGGAATCTTGGAGTAGAAGATATAAAGACAACTATAGCAGAGCTAATAGACCATATTGACCCCGATCTTAGGAGAGAGGAAAACGCTAAACTCCTAATGAACCTAGTGCCAAAAGTACCCTTGGAAAAGAAAGGTTTAGATGAACTAGAGAACTTACTAGAAAGCTATATTGAAATGCAGAAGGCTTACGAGGAAGAATATTACCAGTATCTTGCAGAGGAGTGGGGAGGCTTAAGACCAGATGCAGCATCTGCTAGGCAGTACCGTGAATTCATAGTAAAGAGGAGTCCTAGGGTTAAAAGGAGGCTGGAGACGGAGAGTAAGCCGAGGCTGGTAACGGAGTACATGAAGACAGGTATTGAGAAATACTTAGAGTCTCCACCTGAAGTAAAGGCGGTTCAAGTCCATATATGGAAACCAATTAGTTACAGTACTGCATGGAGGTACTTCTACAGCAAGGTAAAACGTTTAGGGGTTAATCCAGAGAGCTATAGAGACGAGTTTGATAGGGCATGGAGAACCAACTTAAAGGACTTACCCCCCAGTATTGTTTATAAGAAGATTGATGAGCTAGTGGATTATGTCGGTTCTCTTATCAACATGTTTGAGATGCTTGAGCCTGAGGAGAGGATTAGGATATCCAAGGCTGTGGGCATAACATTGACTGCTGAGGAGTACGAGAAAAGGCTTATCAGGGCTATAAAGGACAGGACGCTTACAAGGGATATGCTTGTAGAGTTTATGAACACCTATAAGGTAGAACTACCTTGTGCTAGACTGTTTAATGAGGGATTAATAAGCTATAGGGAGTACAAGTACTGTATGGATGTATGGTATAAGTAAACTATATCACTACAGTAACACATAATGAATTCATAGAGGTGATAGAGTAGTGGCTGAAGAGGTAGAGTATAAGCCAGAGATTGTAACCGAGGAAGATGCATGGGCCACTTTCTGGGAAATGAAGAAAGGGTTCATGGCTAAGAAGATTGCGGAGAAAAAGGATGAATGGCACAGACGTGCTACAAGCGAGGAAGCAGAAAAGTCATGGGCTGAGGAGGTAGTTAGGGCTGCTAGGGAGAAGAGGAGATCAAAGGGGTTAAAGAAGATAACACCTGACGAGTGGGTGAGGGAGACCACCTCTGGTATAATGGGTAAGACTATAACAGAGGATGAAAAGAGGAAGTGGGCTGAGAACTCTGCACCATACAGAGACCTTGTAAAGTATATCAGCAGGTTAATGAAGCAGTACAACATCAAGGGCAGGGACGCCATGAGGCTGTGGGAGAGGATCAACTTCGAGATACTTAAACCTGCCAAGAGAAAGCCAGAGCTTATACCGCAGCTCAGGCCTAAGGCCGAGGCTATTGTAAGGGAGTTTGCCAGAAAAACAACTGTGGTAGCCGAGATCAAGGTTTAATGGGGGTGTAGCCTATGCCTGAGGCTCTAATCCGTGTACCTTCTATGGAGGAATTTGTAGAGATACTTAGGAAAGAGTCTTTGCCAGTAACCATAGTTGTTACTGCTGACGGAGTATATTACAAGCTAAATGAGAACGAGAGCTACTACAACACGGTTACCAAGAACCTTGGCAAGTGGGGTAAGCCAGTAGTATTTGGGCTGCTCGGCGGACTAGGGCTGATAATCAACCACCCGTTTGCCAAGAAGCTGGGGGCTGTGGCACTAGGATCTGCTATCGGAGAGGCTGTTGTAAAGGGCCTTATCAAGCCACAGTATGTTATAGTGGAGAAATCAGCTAGTAATGTACTAAAGTTTAAGCTAGAAGGATTCGATCCCAATGAGAACTTCAAGATATTCCTGAATGGTTCAGAGGTAGGGAGCGGTACAACCGATGCTAACGGTAGTGCAGAGGTAGAGGTAACAGGCACTATAGAGGTCAAGGCTACAGAGTTAGCGGTAGTCTGTGGAAGCACTACATTCAATGGAAGAATACCTTGGAGCATAACCCCTAGTGCGTAATAAGCTTTTTAAACACGATATTATTTTTTATAGTAAACCCTTTCCCCTCTTCTGCAAACCCTTATCTTTACTGTAGAATATAATGTATCTTGGATAGGGGGGAGTGATGTATGACCAAGCCACCGTATGCGATACTAAACTATAATATATGGATTGATGGATGGCTTAGTGATCCAGTTCTGCATGTGTATACGCCAGTAGATGATACTGTTGTTATACAGCTTCTTGACGACAGTTTTAATGCTGTAAGCGATACCCTGAGCCAGAGCGTTACGGCGGGTAGAACCGACATTACTCTAGGCGACTTCTTGGATGCACAGCAATCAACTTATGGATTTGGCGACGGATATTACGTGTTGGCTGTAAAGTTTCAGTCTCAGAATGTAGTATTAACACTACCAATATTTATAGCGATGGCAGGTGTTACACCGCTTAATGACGATGGCTACCTGCATACTATTTACCTGCTTGACAAGCATACTGGTATAGGCATAAAGCTACCAGCAAGTATGAATGTTGTACCGTCTAGCGATCGCTATCTATACTTCCTGTACTACTACAAGGATGGTAAGGGAAGGCTTGTAACAGTTGATAAAACTATGGTTAAACAGTATGATACGGGCTATCACAAATATGTTGTTATGAAGTTCAGGCTTAGATTCGACAGCCTAGAGGCTATGCTGTACTTTATGCTGAGCAAGGCATTTAATATACCGAACAATGTATTTGACAGCATATACGACGCTATAGCAAGTGGTGATACTGATTCAGCTGTTAAGCTTCTTACACCATTTGTCAGCATAGGAATACCAGATCTGGTGCTATCAGTTGATGTTGATACAGACAACTACGAGATAGTAATAAAGGCAAGGGCCTACCTTGGATGGTTTGAATGGTTTGACAACTTTGCAAGAGGATTTGTAATAGGCTGTGCCGCAGGAGCGGCAGGAGGAGCGTTAATCGGATCAATAGTGCCCGGGCTAGGCACGGCTACAGGTGCTATAGTCGGCTGTCTGGCGGGAGGAGCAGCTTTAGGCTATATAGAGGTAAGTAAGTCAGGCACCAGCCCACTTGATACTTCTGATCCAGAAATTACAGCAGTAGTGCCTCCAGACCGCAGTCAGGAATGGCAGCACGAGCTAGAGGTTAATAAGCAGAAGAATCAGGAGCACTACGATAACGCCGTATCGGTTCTTGATGACTGGAAGAGCCAAGGCAAGATAACGCAGGATGACTATGACAGGATGAAGCAGATACTTGATCAATGGAAGGCTACGGTGGACGAGGTACTTGATGAATACTATAACGAGCTGATACAGGCATGGAAAGACGGGTACAACAACGGCTACAGCAAAGGTAAACAAGTGTCATGGCTTGACAGGCTAATATCTGGTGCTACAGGTGCTGTAGTCGGCTACATCATAGGAAAAATATAGGAGGTGATAGCGGTTGTCAGAGTGGGCGGCGGGTTTTCTGGGCTACCTATACTTTAGGGGCGAGTGCGACAGGCTTGACAGGCGTATAAGGAAGGTTGAGGAAAAGCTAGACAACTACATAAGAAAAAGGGCTAGTGGTACAGCGACAATAACGGGGGATGGATCTACAACAGAGTTTCAGGTAGAGGTGCAGCATAACCTGCCGAGCGACAAGATAGCGGTCTCAGTATCAACCACTAGACCAACAACAGCGACACCGAGCTACATCTTTGCCTATGTGGACGATAAGGACAACGACGGGTTTAGGGAAACAATAGTAATAACAGTAAGATTTGACACGGCACCAGCAGACGGAGAAGAGATAGAAATCTACTGGAGAGCCGAGGTTGTGGAGGTGTAACCATTATGGATGGAGAAACAATAACAGCAGTAGCAATAACAGCCACGATAAACGTAGCCACCATTTTAGGAATGCTATATTATCTCAGAGGCAAAGTAGAGACGATGGAGAAATCAACAAACCAGAGATTCGAAGACTTAAAGCAATACATTAATGATAGATTTAATGACTTCTACAGGATGTTTAACAACAGAATAAAAAACATAGAGGAAATAGTATATAGAGATGAGTAGAGAGGTGGCGGGTTAATGGCTAGGACTATATTATTTATTGATAGATTCGTTGACCCAGATCTTGCTGAGTGGACTAAGAGTGTTGGTGGGTCGAATAGTATTAGTCAGGTATCTGAGCAAAAATCTACTGGTATGATAACATATACTGAGACTAGGGTTGATTTCTCGTGTCAGGATACTGGTGCAGAGTGCAGGATGTGGAGAAAGATCGGTGATGGCAGCAAGTCTGCTGTATCTGTTGCTCTTGATATATTATTGCCGTCTAGGCCTTCAACATCTGGTAATATACATGAATTCTTTGCTCTAGCGACATGGACAGTTGATCATTTGTCAGGAGTGCTGGTATTTCTTATTAATGATGCTGGTAAAATAGAAATATACTATAGTAATACTGGTGGTAGTTCTGCATCTGTTACAAGTAATAATGCGTATGATGGGCAAAGAATTAGAATAGCAGTATATGCTGATGTATCGGAGAATTATGCTAAGGTATTTATAGGTAATTCAGAAGTAATTGAGATAACGGATTTCGCCATAAACACGGGCACAGGGTTGTTCGAATATGTTAGTCTTGGAGCAAAGACAATCTATGAAAGCTTTACGTTCTCAGTATATAGTATTGCTGTAAGTGATTATGTGCCATCACCAATATATACTATAAATGGATATGGTAAAGCATTCTCTCTCGGCATAGCATGGAGTAGGACACTAGGTGTATATGCAGTACCATATGCTGATCCGAGCGGTAACTGTTATGTACAGATAAGAAAAGTTGCAGATGACAGCCTTGTAACAACAATTGATCTCCAAGAAACAATTGATCCCTCAGATATAGCACATGAGTATGTTGATGCAAAATTCATTAATGAAAACGGTACAATTTATTTATACGCATTTGTTGGGAGACACAATGCCGAGGGAACCTTAATAAAGATAGGCCCCAGTAACTGGAGCATATTATGGAAGAAAACACTTAGCACAGGCACTTACGGGAGAATAGTTGTTTATAAGGGCTATGTAGCAGTAGTACAGAGAGAAGGCATAGCAAGTTCAAGACCATTATATATGCATGTGTATGATGTAAATGGTAATCTTGTACAATCAATTAAGATTGTTGATGCTGGTTCTAATATATGGATTTACCCAGAGCTTGGAGTTGATGATTCAAGTGATGGTAGATACTTAGCCATTGGATGGACATATTATGATGAGGGTTCATATACTAGAAACAACGTATATATGTTGATCTATGACGCACAACAAGATAAGTGGTTTGCATGGAACGGTGCAGAAAAGACGCTGCCAGTACAATATAATGATGCTGACTGTCTAGTGAGTGATCAACACAGCGATATCGCAGTTCATTGGAGAAATGGAAAGCTCTATGTTGCTCTTGGTGCTGGATATGATCCAGTATATATAAAGGTGCTCGAATATGATCCGTCAACGTTTACAAGTAGTACTATATATGATGGTACAAATGATAACCTGACAACTGCACTTGAAATCTACATGTTGTATGATCCAAGCGGTGGATTAATACTAGGATTGTCAGTTGACTTTGATAATTCAGTTGAACCCCAGAGATTATGTGTATTGTGGAACTACTATGTACAACCAGGGTATTATGCTAGATTACTAGACCTTGAAAACAAGATACTTGTATTTCAGAACACAGTTGATACAATAGAAGTATATGAAATAAGCTATACTTCAACAGACAGCCCCAACGCAGAAACAAGTATTTATCAATATTCATTATTCAAGATAACCAATTACCCAAGTAGTGTAAGTGGTGCACCTAATGAGTCAAAGACTATTAGCATAACTGTTGAAAACCAAGGCAATGCAGATGGAGACTGTACAGTAAGAATCAAGGATCATAATGGTAATGCTGTAGCAGAACAGACTAAGACAATAACAGCAGGGAGTTCGGCTACATTCAGTCTAAACATTACATTACCAAGTACTACAGGTACTTATACATGGACTATTGAAGCCTATAATGTAACCAATGATACAGTAGATGATACAAAATCATTCACGGTTAATGTGGTTCAGCAAGTACCGTTATTTGCTATAACAAGCTATCCAAGTACAGTTAGCGGTACACCTAGTGAAACCAAGACCATAAACATAACTGTTGAAAACCTAGGTAATGCGGGTGGAGATTGTACAGTAAGAATCAAGGATCATAATGGCAATGTTGTAGCTTCAGATACAAAGACTATATCAGCGGGTGGTTCAGCAACCTATAGCCTAAGTATTGCACTTCCAAGTGAAACTGGTACATACACGTGGACTATAGAGGCATACAATGTTAGTACAGACAGGGTAGACGATACAGTAACATTTACAGTAGAGGTTGAAGAATTGAGACCAGAGTTCAAGATAACCAATTATCCAAGTACTGTATCAGGTTCTCCAAGTAGTAGTAAAACAGTAAATATAACGGTAGAGAACCAAGGTAATGTAGAGGGAACAGTAGAGGCTAGAATAAAGGATCATAATGGCAATATAGTAGCGAGTCAGCAACAGACAATATCAGCGGGACAAAGCTATACATTTAGCCTACAGATAACACTACCTAGCAATACAGGAACTTATACATGGACAATAGAAGCCTATAATGTTGATACAAATGCT